>Ga0209542_10011599_pt1 | contig 15605 bp, 18 predicted proteins | sample RifCSPhighO2_01_FD_184028 | JGI IMG/M metagenome (GOLD analysis project Ga0209542, IMG submission 184028) | Soil microbial communities from Rifle, Colorado - Rifle CSP2_plank highO2_0.1 (SPAdes) (version 2) | ecosystem: Environmental > Terrestrial > Deep subsurface > Rock core/Sediment ... | reverse complement strand
AATCAGGTTAGAGTTTCAATCCCTATGGACGATTGGCTATAGCTGAAGTGCGGGTGAATGGAGATTTTCCTTATAATCGGACTGACCTTGGCTATGATCGGGAGGCTGCTTTGGCTGCTGGGCGTGCAAGAGACTCTGATGCACCTTCCGGCCATATCGGAGCTTTAGTCAAGTAACCTTATTCTTTACCACAACAATCTTTTTATAGGGATTGTTGATTTTCATTTCTGGGGATTTTATGGATTTTGTGCCTAATACTCTAGAACAGCAGAAAGAGATGTTGCATACTATTGGAGTTTCATCTATCAATGAATTATTCAAGGATATTCCTTCTTCGATTCTGCTCCAGGATCCGCTTGCTATTGGCAAGGGATTGAGTGAGATTGCTGTAAAGCGGAAATTGGCCAGCCTTGCCATGTGCAACAAAATTTCCTACACTTCATTTTTAGGCGCAGGCAGCTATGCTCATTTCATACCCTCCATCGTAAATGCGCTTATATCCCGGGGGGAGTTCTATACTGCCTATACTCCCTATCAGCCTGAGATCTCTCAGGGAGTGCTTCAGGCAATCTTCGAATATCAGACACTGATAGCTGACCTCACCGGAATGGATGTGGCAAATGCTTCATTGTATGATGGCTCAACTGCTCTTGCGGAAGCATGTATAATGGCACATACCATAACCAAGAGAACCCAAATCGTAGCTCTGAAGTCAGTCCATCCCGAGTATCGTGAAGTGCTCAAAACCTACTGCACTGCCCATAGTTTTCAGTTGATAGAGGCTGATCAGCCAACCATAACAGACAAGACCGCAGCTCTTTTAATCCAAAATCCTGATTTTTTTGGGTCAGTCCATGACTTACGAAAGTATGCAGAACAAGCCCATTCACAGGGCGCTTTATTGGTTGTTAACGTGGTCGAGCCCACTTCTCTTGGATTGCTGGTTCCGCCAGGGGAGTGTGGTGCGGACATAGTTGTAGGAGAAGCGCAATCTTTTGGCAATCCAATTAATTTTGGCGGGCCTTATTTAGGTATCATTGCAACCACAGAAGAATTTAAGAGGAATATTCCTGGGAGGCTTGTGGGAAAAACAGTTGATGAAGAGGGACAAGATGGGTATATCTTGACCTTGCAGGCACGAGAGCAGCATATACGACGTGAAAAGTCATGTTCAAACATATGCACCAATCAGGCCCTCTGCGCTCTTGCAGCAAGCATCCATATCGCTGCACTTGGCAAGACTGGCATCAAGGAACTTGCCGAGCTTAATCTGCAGAAAGCGCATTACTTATCCAGGAAACTGATGGAGAATGGATGCCAGCTTTATTTTAATGGTCCATTTTACAATGAGTTTGTGCTGAAACTGGATGATGTAAACTCTACCCTTAAGAAATTGGCTGATAAGAATATAATCGGAGGGTTAGATTTGGGAAAATTTTATCCTGATTTGAAGAATTGCCTGCTTATCTGTGTCACCGAACTTATTACCAAAGAGGACATGGACTCTTTTGTGGAGACTCTTTCATGAAACTTCTTTTTGAGAAGAGCATTCCTGGCAGAAAGGGAGTAAGCCTGCCATTGATGGATGTTCCAGTTCAGCAAGACCTCATGCCTAAGACTTTGCTCAGAAAATCAAACCAACTCCCTGAACTTTCTGAAATCGATATCGTGAGACATTTCACTGAACTTTCCCGGAGGAATTTTGGTGTGGATAACGGATTTTACCCTCTGGGAAGCTGCACCATGAAATATAATCCGAAGATAAACGAAGAAACAGCGAGAATGGAGGGTTTTGCTTCATTGCACCCCTATAATCCTAATAATAAAGGAGCATTGGAACTGATGTATGAGTTAGGGGAAGACCTCAAAAAGATTGCAGGAATGGATGCAATCACCTTACAGCCTGCTGCGGGCGCGCATGGCGAGCTTACTGGTCTGATGCTCGTGAAAGCATACTTCAAGGATATCGGGCAGGACAGGTCTATTATTTTAACGCCTGATTCTTCTCATGGAACAAATCCTGCTTCTTCTGCCATGTGTGGTTTTGAGACCATCACGATCAAAAGCGATTTGAAGGGCCAGGTCGATATCAGCGACCTTAAGAATAACTTGAATGAAAGAGTGGCTGCTGTCATGCTTACTATCCCCAATACTTTAGGAATCTTTGAGCATTCCATTCTTGAGATAACCAAGTTGATACATGATAATGAGAGCATAATCTATATGGATGGTGCAAACCTCAATGCCTTGGTAGGAAAGGTAAGGCCAGGTGACATGGGTGTTGATGTGATGCACATCAACTTGCACAAGACTTTTAGCACTCCCCATGGTGGCGGAGGTCCTGGTGCAGGACCAGTTGCAGTCAAAAAATTCCTTGAACCCTATCTGCCTAATCCCGGAGTGGGCAAGGATTCTTTGATAGCATATCCCAAATCTATCGGAAGAGTAAGGGCTTTCTATGGGAATTTTGGCATGTTGGTCAGGGCATATACCTACATCAAGTCATTGGGCAGCGATGGATTATTGCGCGTTTCGGAGAATGCTGTTCTTAATGCAAACTATATGAAAGAAAGGTTACGGAAACACTACGATCTTCCTTATGATAGCATTTGCAAGCATGAGTTTGTTTTATCTGATAAGAATATGCCTAATGGGATCACTACCAATAACATCGCAAAGCGGCTGCTTGATTATGGATTTCATCCCCCTACCATATATTTCCCCCTCATTGTGCATGGCGCTATCATGATTGAGCCAACAGAGACCGAGGGCAAGGAAGTACTGGATAGCTTCATCGAGGTTATGGTAAAAATCAAGGATGAGGCAGCTTCTGACCCTGAAATGGTGAGGACCGCACCTCATACCACCGTTGTTAAAAAACTCGACGCAGTTTTAGCAGCACGAAAACCATGTCTGAAGCACTGTTTCTAAATAGCTGTTATCAACTTAAAGAGCGGAAGCAGCAGTAAAATCAATATCAAGAACACTGCTACGATGTTAACATGCTTCCATACCGAGAAGGCCATCTTCTTGTCTTTGATGAGCCGTTCCAAGAATACTTTCAACATCCGTGCACCATCTGTTATAAAAATGGGGAATAGATTGATCAAGCCGATGTTGATGCTGATAAAAGCAAGCCAGAAAAATAGACTGCCCAACCACCTTACGACGGGCAGGAACATATCAAATCCTGGTTTGCTCACCACTTTATTCTGCACGAGCAGGATTCCTAAATATCCTCTCTGGGGATCATCCGGATGTGCTTTTGTTATAGGGTAGAATTCCTTCCCATCTGCAACAACTACTATGGTTTGATTCGGCCCAGTCCCTTCCATCGTTTTATCAAGGTCATACCAATTGCTGATCGGGTTGTTGTTAATCGATGTGATGACTGCGCCATCAGCCATTCCAGCCTGCGCAGAAGCGTTTCCTGGGATAACATTGATGACGACTCCTTGCTGCAGGGTGATTGCATCCATCGCTGGAGGCAGTACGAAAAAGAAAACCAATGCAGCAACTGCCGCAAGAAGAATATTTGCAGCAGGACCTGCTGAAAAAACTGCATGTTGTTGAATGTCAGACTTTTTAACCAACCCTTTTTCATCCGGCTCCACAAATGCGCCTAAAATCGGACCAAAGAATGCAATTCCTGAGTGGAGAACCTTTATGTTATGGGCTCTTGCAACGACGCCATGGGCGAATTCGTGAACCACTATGATGATGAAAAGCGTAATCCATCCGGTAATCAGAGGAAAAACCAAAGGAGTTCCTGCTATAGGTATGCCTGGCAGCACCAGAGACGCTCCTACTGCGCCTTCTTTTTGGATGATAATATCAAATGCACTCTTTCCGATAGCGTAGCAGATCCCTATGAATCCAATGCCTCCGAGCACTATTGAAACATATCCGAAGAATTTTATGATTTTTTTGTGTTTCTTACTTATACTATCCATCAACCCGAGACCAATTTTGGTGCGATACAGCGCAATGATACCCTGGATATCAAATTTCTTTCTTTGGCTAAATACCAATAACATAACTGCCGCATAGAAGATAATCACCCACTTGTAGGCTATGAGCGTATCAATAAAAGTCATAGAATCCTTGCCACAGCAGGTATTTAAATAAGTTTTGCTTATTTCTTCCTTACAGGCCTAAATGCACTTGAGCCGCATTTTCTGCAGGTAATCTTTCCAGCGAGTATCTTCAGGTTTGAAGCCTTAATCTTGCTGCTGCATGCTTTGCACACAAAAACATTATGGAAGCATCGTGCTTCTGCTTCAGGGAACTTGACCATGCTTATGCCCCTCCCTTAATCTGCTTCATCACTTTTTCATCCAAAATTGTCCAGTAAAGGATTTGGCCGCCTTCAACAACCTGGCCTTTCAAATCATCAGGTATTTTTAAATCGAATGTCTCAAATGAATCCGCATCCATGACATTTGCTACGTCGTTCTGGATTGATAACACTTGTGCGGTTTTTTTCTCAATGATCGGCGTTTCTATGTTATCATGTCCAGGAGCCACAATGACCCTTTTCTTATTGTCAATCAGCCCGACTGCTTCTAAGCGGACTTTAGCATGTCCGTGCTTTCCGGGCCTTGAAGTCTGGGTGTCAGTAACCCGGCATGCTGCTCCATCAATAACTACATAATTGCCCTTTTGGAGTGATCCGATACCAACTGGTTTTGTCGCCATTTTAGTAAGCTTGTTTTCGTTTACTTTAAAAATATTACTGTTCTTTTGCCGCTAATTTAATGTCTCTTGCTTTGATGGTTTTCCTGCCTGCATGCAATGCCAGCTTCACTGCCCTCTCGGCAATCTTAAGCCCAATTTCCTCCAACACTTCTTTAAGCGCTGATTTTGATGGGTCTGAGACTCTTCCTGCCCCGCATTTTTTCATTATTTTTTCCATTGCAGCCAATGGAAGGACTTTTTCTGTCATCATAATCACTTCATTTCGGAGCTTTCAGTTCTATTTAAATGTTTTCATTGAAAAAGGCTCAGAAATCCGCCTTTGTTCTTTCGCACAAGCCGGTTTAGCCTCTTTTCTACCTCTGCCGCATCTCTAAACCTTTGTTCATCTTCCCTAAATTCGTGGGTGTGATGGTGGCTCCTGCCATTCTTTGCGTGGAATTTATGTTTCTTGTGAAGCATCTCATGGTACATGACATAGTCCAAAGCCTCTGCATCATCCCGCAATAGTGTAGAGATCGTGATGAGGTCTGACGCATATTCATAGCTTCCTAATTTAGTTATAGAGTCAGCCCATGTAAGATTCGGCATTTCCATAAATCCAGAGAAATACAGTTCATTCACCCTGTTGAAGCTCTGTTCCAGCAAAGGATCAGATTGTGTCTTGGGTATGCCGAGATGAAGTTTTTTAATGAATGTGTGGTACAGTTCGATGCTTTCGGTGTGCTGTTTCAATGGCTTCACTCTTTTCTTAAGGATCCGCAAAGCCAATTCCTGGATAAGCCCAGCCTGGATTTCTGGAGAGACTGCCTTCCACTTTTTGGAAAGGTTGAATTGGATATGCCTGTCGTGCAGCCTGACGTTTGCCCGATAGGGTTTGAATTTTCCGGAGTAGGTTAGATCTGCTTCGTATGGAAATGTGCTGAATAATTCATCAAGAGCTTGTTTGATCATACAGAATCGTTTTTGTGGCGGTTTAATAAACTTTACTTCACTTCATATCTAAGGATTGCGGCTATCTTGCCCATGTCCCTTAATTGGGCGCCTTCCCTGGTCTCAGTGGAAATGATGGTGACTTTTGTGCCGACTGCTTCTGCTTCTTTCTCGAATGCCTCGATTTTTTCGTCTTCCAGCTCTTCTGAAAGGAGCAGGGTATCTACTGCACCCATTCTGGTGTTGTTCAACACTTCTGCTTCACCGTAGCTTACCATGCCCTGCTGGCTGCCGAGCAGATTGAAGAACTTGGCCATGATCTGTTTTTCTGCCACTATCTCCTCTTCAGCAAGCACATCCTGGCTTTTATCCACTAATTCCTGCAGGCCAAACTCATCGGTATAGCTGAGATCCTTTATCGCCAGTATCTTCTTCTTCACTTCATTGGTGATATAGTTGCCCTCAACCCAGTCATATTTGGTAGGGCCTGGGCCGCCAACAATAATTCCCTTTAAATCCTTGTTTTCCATAAATTTTTCCTTTACGTACTCTGCAACTTTCTTATAATGGTCTTTTGCAGCACCTTCCCGTATTCGTGCGAATCGTTGGGCAGATTGCCCACCAGCCTTGAATTTTCCCGGCACTTCTGAATGGGTCTTCCGCAGTGGTATTATAGTTTTTCCTTTCAGTATAGCAATGGTCGCATCTCTCCGGTCCATGACTACCAACCCATATACTTCTTTGGTGTCAAGCATCTCCTCTAAAATGTCAAGGACAAACTCTTTGTCACATCTATATATCCTTGTGTTAATGGGAATAGGGGGCTCAATGCTCCACACCTGGAAGTCTTTCTTGCCTTCCTGGGCAGCGGTGTTTCCAGCAAAGGCAGCTAACCCATGTTCCGGCGTGCGCTTATACAATCTCAGGTGCTGGGTCATTTTTTCCAATGCATCAACGACATTCTTCCGTGTAGAAGTTGATTTTATGTTCGTCGCAGTGCCTTTTTCCTGATCAAGATGCTGGATTACCTTAATGATATCATACCCTGTAGGGATATATACTGAAACGAGCTCTGTGTGCAGACCCTTATGGCTTTGTAATTCTTTCAGGAATTTCTTCAGCTTGAACCGCTGCTCTGACGTTAGTGACATAGCTATTTTGATGTCTGGATTGGTTTATAAAGATTACTCCAAAAAGTTAATAAACAATGCAGCCATGCCTTCTAGTATGATTCCCTTCACTAAAAAATATTGTCCTGTTGTTCTTGCGGATGTGAAAGGACAAGATGCTGCAGTCAAGACTATCCATGCTTTTGCCGCAAATTTCAAAAAACAGAAGAAAAAAGCCCTGCTTCTGTACGGGCCAAGCGGGACCGGGAAAACGTGCGCTGCGCATGCGATGGCTCACAGCTATGGATTAGAAATCATTGAGGTCAATGCATCTGATTTCCGAACCAAGGAGCAGATACTACAAAGGGTGGGATCCGCTTTGCAGCAACAAAGCCTTTTTTCAAAGGGAAAAGTCATACTGATTGATGAGATAGACGGATTAGCTGGAAATAAGGATCGAGGAGGCTTACCCACTATCGTACAATTGATAGATTCGACTGTTTTTCCCATACTGCTCACTGTCCAGAATCCATGGGATTTCAAGCTCAATAACCTCAAGCGGAGATGCGAGATGGTTGAGTTCTTGCCTTTAGATACTGAGAGTTTAGCATCTCTTCTCGCTTCCATCTGCAAAAAAGAAAACATAACGTATGAAGCTGATGTTCTTAAGGGATTGGTTCGCCGCTCCGGAGGAGATGCCCGCGCAGCCACCACTGACCTGCAGACTTTGACTGAATTAAGCAATGAAATCACCCAGAAAAGCCTTGAGGAGCTGCAGGAGAGGGCAAAGGAAGAATCAATGCCCAGCGCTTTGCTGAAAATATTCAAGACAACCGATCCCCTAATCGCTATCCATGCCTTTGATAATGTCAAGGAAGATATTGATGAGCAGCTCCTATGGATAGACCAAAACCTTCCTGAAGAATACGAAAAAAATTCTGACCTCGCAAAAGCCTATGATGCCCTGAGCAGGGCAGATGTCTTCAAGCGGCGCATACGGCGGTGGCAATACTGGCGTTTCTTGGTGTATGTCAATGCGCTCATGACTGCAGGAATTGCTGTTTCCAAGGATGAGAAATACAAAAAATTCGTGCAATACAAGCCAACCGGCAGGCTGCTTAAGATTTGGTGGGCGAATCAGAAAAATCTCAAGAAGAAAGCAATTGCGGCTAAGATAGCTGAAAAAATACACTGCTCGGCAAAAGAGGTTATACGGGATATAGAATACTTTAAGGTGATATTCAAGAAGAACAAGCAGATGGCCCAGTCCATAACAGAGTATCTTGAATTGGATGCTGAAGAAGTAGCATGGTTACGGAAATAGGTTTAAAGGAAGTCCAGAAGGGCATTCTTGCAAACACCATCATACTTCTGGATGTCAGAGGTGCTTCAGAACTGCACTTTGGCATGCTTCCTGGTGCGCACCATCTTCCTTTGGAAGAGGTTGAAGATGCCTTAGGATTACTGCCTAAGATTTTTCAGAAAAAATATAGGTTTGCGAAATTCTCTAAGAAGGATTGCTTGGTTTTTTATTGCAGGACCGGTCATAGAAGCAAGATAGCTGCTCATATTGCGGCATCAAAAGGATTCTATGCAAAGAATTATCTTGGAAGCATCTGGGAATGGTCCAAAATTGACCCTTCAGTTAAGAGGTATGGCCCTTCTCCTGCTTATTTCTGAGCCATGACACATACTGCGTCTGCCGGCTTATCAGGAACGGACGTATGCCAGACTTTGCTGAAGCCAATATTACGCATTAAAGCTTCAACCTCATCAATGCTATAGCGAGTAAATCCTCCTTTGAGGAACTTGAGGAGCTTTAATTTTTCCTTTTCCCTGAGTCCAATCACTACTGTGCCGCCTTTTTTCAATACTCTCAGGATCTCTTTGCCACATTTTTCATTATCTTCCCAGAAGTAAATGGTATTTACTGTTATGACCTTATCGAAGGTATCATCATCAAATGGTATCTGATCTATTGTTGCAAGCCTAATGTCAAGCTGGCCGCTCGCTATGAGGCTTTGGTTGATACTGCTTGCTTCCTGGACCATTGTTTCAGAACTGTCAATGGCTGCAACTGAGCCATTTTCCACCTTTTTTGCAATCTTTTCGAGATGGCTCCCATTCCCAAATCCAATCTCCAATACAATGTCCCCTTCATGGATATCGGCATTCATAATGGCTGCGTCAATCATTACTGCATTGCCTTCGTTCATCATCTTCGCCACTTTTCTGCCGTAATCTCCTTTGGGATTCCTAAGATTTTCCGCAAGTTTTGCGGTATTGGAGGGATCGATCTCAAATTTCAAGAGCGTATCCTTCAAGTTGGCATCCATTTTAGTAATTAACCTCAATCTTGATCGGGCAATGATCGCTTCCCATGACCTTTGAAAGTATTTCTGAGGAAATTATCTTTTTGATGATGCTTTTTGAGCAGAAGAAATAGTCTATACGCCAGCCGACATTCTTGGCTCTTGCGTTGAACATGTAGCTCCACCAGGTGTAGTTGTCCGGTTCTTTGTTGAAATGCCGAAAGGTATCTATGAAATGATCCTGGATCTTGTCCATACCATCTATCTCAACCTGCATATAGCCTGCAGTCTTGTTGTAGTTTGCTTTAGCATTCTTCAGGTCAATTTCTTTATGGGCGACATTGAAGTCACCGCACACTATCACCGGTTTCTTTTTTTCCAGGGTCTTCAGGTAGTTGAGAAAATCCTTGTCCCAGATCGGCCTGTATTTGAGACGTGTCAAATCCCTTCCGGAGTTAGGGACATACACACTGATAAGGTAAAACTTGCCATATTCTACGGTTATGACCCTTCCTTCCTGGTCGTGTTCTTGGATGCCAATATGATTCATGACTTTGATTGGCTTCACTTTTGTAAAAACTGCAGTTCCTGCATATCCTTTTTTTTGCGCAGAGTTCCAGAATTGTTCGTATCCCTCAAGGTGTAATGAAATCTGCTCTGGCTGAGCTTTGGTTTCTTGCAGGCAGAGGACATCAGGAGCTTCTTCTTTAATAAAATCAAGAAATCCTTTTTTCTGGACTGCCCTGATTCCATTGACGTTCCAACAAATAATTTTCATAGCGGTACCTCGATGGCCAACAAGCTCCCTTTTGCTTTAATTGTTATCTGTTTTGCTTCAGTAATTGTTATAGCATCTCTGTCTTTGAGACTTTTCCCTTCAACTTCTGCATCTCCTTTAATCACCATCATGAAAATACCCCTTCCTTTGGGTAGTTTATAATTGCTTATATACTCTTTATTGGAATTCCCTAAAAAAATTCTTGCATCTTGATGGATGTATAATGAATCCTTGCTTTTTTTCCCGCTCACCACTTCTGTCCATCTGTTTTTTGTTAGTGTAAATCTTCTTTCTTCGTGCCTTGGTTGTATGTTCTTCTCTTTTGCCTCAATCCAAATCTGGAATAGTTTGAGTTGTTGTGTATCAGATGCATTGGATTCAGAATGAAGTATGCCTGAGCCGGCTGACATTACCTGGATATCTCCTGGCTTGAGAATGGCTGTTGAGCCTGTCGAATCTGTATGCCTTAAGCTACCTTCAGTTACGATGGTGATGATCTCCATATTGTCATGGGGATGGGTATCGAAGCCAGCTCCCGGCTCTATGATGTCATCATTAAGAACTCTTAGCTTTCCGAATCCCATTCGCTTCGGGTCATAGTAATCTGCAAAGCTGAAGCTGAATCTTGAATGGAGCCAGCCTGCGTCTCCCTTTCCTCGCAACTCTGCTTTATGGAATTCTATTCTCATCAAAGTTTATTTTCGGGATTCCCTATTTAAGTTTTAGCTTTACGCTGGGCTCTTTTCAATGGAAAAGGGAGGAGCGAATGCCTTTAGAGGCTCCTAAACCGTATCTTTTATAAAGACAGCTCTATTAGTGCCCCTTATCGGAAAATTTTGAACTGGTTTTAGAATTTTTCTGGTGACTAATGAAATGCAAGAAATGCGACAATACTCATATAAAAACACGGTGTAATTACACTCATGGAAAAAAATCATCCAGCAGAACAACCCATTACTGCACTGCGTGCGGGTCAACGTACGTTGCCATTGAAACCACGCGGAGAAAGCGCAAATGGTAGATTATAACATAGTTAAATTTTGCAGAGCCTGCAGGAAAAGATTTGTGGTAAAGAAAGGGCAATCCAAGCGTTACTTATGCGATGATTGCGAGAAAAAGGAAGGCATACAATAGTGAACTTAATGGCATTCTCAACTTTTACCCCACATACGAGAACTTATGTCAATTTCTTTAAACAAAGGAAGGAGGTGAGAACATGAAAGGAACCGTAAAGTTTTTCAACACTATGAAACACTTTGGCTTTATAGCAGGTGAAGATGGGAAAGAGTACTTTGTGCACGAGTCTGGATTAGCAGCCGGCACTTCCCTCAGTGAGAACGATTCAGTTGATTTTGATACTGAAGAAGGCGAGAGAGGCCTGAAAGCAGTTAATGTCAAGAAAAGCGAGTAATTGACTTATTGCCTAACAAGTATTTTCTTTTTTGTTATATTTTTTATATAAGCCTATCAGGAATCCATAACTTTTCTAAAACTTTTATTCCCGCAGTTGATGCAATAGAAATACACACCAAAGCGCCCTTCTTTGATGTCCAGATACTCCCCACAAACACATTTGATATCTTTGAGAAGCTCGTTTTTGTGTTGAGGACATACGGGGATGCCCTGGCTGTTCTTGGTGGTTCCTGTATTGCTGCAGAACGGGCACAAATCAGCGAATGAATCTCCATACTTTTTTGGTATGCGCATGATCAGATGCTTTGAGTAGCATTTAAATAAGTTTTGATTACCCGGTGGATTGAAAAGTTCTCTGCTTCGCAGGTTGCCATCAGGCTCAGTGCTGGTATCTTCTGGGTAAATACTGACCTTCTCCGAAGGAGCCAACCCTCTTGTCAGTCAGTATAGCTTAGCTATTGCACTTCGCATAGGATGGCAACACGGAACTTTTCAATGTAGCCGATTACCCATACTTTTATAAATATGTAGTACCTAACAATTGTCATGGTCTATATCGTCAAGAAAATTATCAACGGAAATAAGTATTATTATCTCAAGAATTCAGTCAGAATCGGCACCAAAGTAGTGTCCAAGAATATAGCGTATATGGGGAAAAAGCGGCCGACAAAGGCACAGATTGAAGAAAAACTAAAAGCTAAAAATGCTCTGAGTCCACCAGCAAAATACCTTCCAGCGCCGCTTCCAGACGCTCAGGTTCGACACCTTTTTAAACCGCTTAAAAATTCCCTGGTCATGCTTTCCATCCAAGACATGGCAACCTTCTGCAAGAAGAAGGGCTTCATCTTCCAGAATAGTGAAATCTATGGAGGATTTTCTGGCTTCTTTGATTATGGTCCACTGGGTGTTGAGATGAAGAACAACATAAAACAGGCTTTCTGGAAGACATTTGTCCAACAACGAGAGGATGTGGTGGGCATTGATGGCGCAATCATAACCCATCCCGCTGTCTGGAAAGCTTCCGGCCATGTCGATTCATTCACTGATTACATCTACAAATGCCCCAAGTGCAAACAGGTCATCAAGGGAGACAACAATGCTGGCATGAAATGCCCTAAATGCAATGAAGACATGGCTAATGAAGGGAAATTTAACCTCATGTTCTCCACGCAGGTAGGTCCTGCGTCTGGAAACGTGGCATATCTAAGGCCAGAAACAGCCCAGGTTATATTTACCAACTATAAACTAGTGCAGGAGTCTGCCAGGCAAAAGCTGCCCTTTGGGATAGCTCAGATCGGGAAAGCGTTCAGAAATGAGATTAGTCCCAGAGATTTCCTATTTAGAAGCAGGGAGTTTGAGCAGTTTGAGATTGAGTACTTTATCAATCCGGAAAAAGAATGCCCCTATGCGCTTCCTGATATGGAAGTGCAGATCTGGACTCGGGATAACCAAAAAAAGAACGAGGAGCATATTACACTAACAATCAAGGACCTGGTGGAGAAGAAGATTTGCTCAAAGTGGCACGCATACTGGCTCTCACTCTATTATCAGTTTTTCATTGATCATGGGATCACCAGGGAAAACCTGCGATTACGAGAGCACCTTAATGATGAGCTTGCCCATTATGCATGCGCCTGCTTTGATATAGAATATAGGTTCCCCTTTGGATGGAAGGAAATACATGGCAACGCTGATCGGGGACAATTTGACTTAAAGCAGCATATGGAGTTCTCAAAGGCTTCCTTGGAATATTATGACGAGGAATCAAAGCAGAAAATCATCCCTGCATGCGCTTCTGAACCCTCACAAGGCATTGACCGGGCTTTTTTGGCATTTATGTATGACGCTTATCATGATGATACAGAGCGGGGGAATATCATATTGGCTTTAGACCCCAAAATAGCGCCCATTAAAGTGGGGGTGTTTCCTTTGGTGAATAAATTGGATGACGAGGCAAAAAAGCTCTTTGATGATATAAAGAAAGAATTTGTCTGCATCTATGACCGGAGCGGTTCTGTGGGCAGGAGATATGCAAGGGCCGATGAGCAGGGCATCCCATTCTGCATAACCTTTGATTTTGACAGCCTTACTGATGCATCAGTCACCATCAGGGATCGAGATACAACTCAACAAGTCAGGGTTAAAATCAATCAGCTTCCCGAAAAGCTCCGGGGGCTTTTAAACGGAAAAACAAGGTTTGATGCGTCAAAATAATCGTCAGATTTTTAAACCCCACCAGATTAACAATTAGAATATGGCAATCAAGGACCTTCAGCCAAGGCAGGGAAAAGTCGAACTTCAGGTAGAAGTTATTGAGAAAGGGGATGTCAGGGAATTCGAGAAATTCGGCAAGAAAGGCAAGGTCTGCAACGCCAAAGCGAAGGATGCTTCCGGCGAAATAGTTCTCAGCTTATGGAATGAGCAAGTCGACCAAATAGGCGTGGGGGACAAGGTCAAGATTTCCAATGGATATGTTTCTGAGTACCAGGGTGAGATGCAGCTAAGCACCGGCAAGTTCGGCAAGCTGGAAGTAGTACAAAAAGGGGTCGAAAAGGGAAGCGAGCCCATATACACCAACTCTCCTGAGGTTCAGCACGAAGAAGAAGGGGACCTGTCAGAAGAACCGGTTGATGATGAAGAGTATATAGGCTGAATTTCTTTGAAAAAAGGAATCCAAATGAGAATCACTAATATTTTCTTATTAACAATTGTAATATCTGGCCTTTTTGCTTTATCGGCTTGTGAATCCGAGCAAGGCTCCACCGCAAGTCCTAATGGAGATGCTCAAGTAGAAGATAAAGATAATGAACAGACCCAAAAAGAGATATTGACAACAGCAGTCACAGCGTTTGTTGATGCCTCCTCAAAAAATTGGGACGAAGATTTACAAGATGACGGAATTGTTGTATATCCTGAATTAAAAGATACTAGCGGTGATTCAGTTAAATTTGAGGGTGTTGAATTAAACGTAGATATAGAAATTTGGACCACAAAAATGAATGATGATTATGACGAAGTTAAAGATCGAAAAATATACAGTGGTTCAGGGACAATTGATAGTTGGAAAGATGGTAACTTTATGTTTGATGGTGGAATCAAAGTTCCATTTGAAGACATCAAAGCGGTCGAATCTGATAGTGATTATGGCACACTATATATCAAAATACCTGCCAACGATAAAGTGTATGAGGCAAAAAGTCTAATGGGAGTTAGAATTAAGCCTGAAGTTGAGTAATCCAGAATAATTTTAACTATACCTCCCTCAGAAATATCGCCACGGGGAGGGCATTTTGTTTATGATCCTATAATCGTTACTTAATAAGATTTCTAACCTTGGCTGAGTCAGTTCAATACTAAAAGTTTATAAAGAAACTTTTAATTCTGGAGACCTATCTGGGACCTTAGCTCAGCCTGGGAGAGCGCTACGCTGAAGAAATCCTCACTGGAATTCTGAAAGTGAGAGCAAATCTCTGACACGTAGAAGTCGCGGATTCAAATTCCGCAGGTCCCACTTTTTATATTGCGATTGTTGCTGAAAGTATTGTCGCTGCAATCAAGTTAAATGTTAACATGACTCCTAAGGCAACCAGCGCATACAATATGGTGCTTCGTATCAAGTTGCTGCCTAATGCATACCGTTCTCCCAAAGCATCAGAACCATTCTGGATACCATTGCCGAGAACCGTGAGTATATACGTGATCTGAACAACATAGATCCCCACTATTATCTGAAAATCAAATGTGGGTATCCCCTCGGTAAATATCTCACCGACGCTGCTTACATCAGCAAATCCAAGATCACCGCTGCTGACTTCCTGCATCTTCACCGTCAGTTCCCCGATTATGAACGTAACCATGGAAGTTATACCAACTACAATACCTGCTATGACCGGTGTCAGGAATTTTATCTGGGATGACATGGAAGAGATAATATCCGCAAGCAAATCTTGCAGCCTTTCATTGACCTTGTGCATCTCTTTGATATAGCGTGAAACATTCATAAGAGCGGTTGCTGCAATGTGCGGCCCTTTCTTGATGCTCTCAATCAGCACCTTCATGCTGCTTTCTATCAGGTTAGAAGGGAAGTAGAGCAAAGCACCGTACTTCTTGTCAAAAATAGCTTTATTGACACCCATGCCTAGCCTTCTGATGTTTGAATCCACTACCTCAAAGAAATTTCCTGATAAAGTGCCTTTCATCGATTCAGCGACTTTGCCGACTGCTGTTTCCACCGGAATCCCATCACCAAGCCTGTTGCCCAGCTGGAACAAGCCTGAGCTGAATTCGGTCTCAAGCTGCTTTGATTTCTCCCGTATCTTGATCACATTCTGAGATCGGAGCTTATAGTAAAGCCCTATGGAGACA
>Ga0209542_10011597_pt1 | contig 15608 bp, 18 predicted proteins | sample RifCSPhighO2_01_FD_184028 | JGI IMG/M metagenome (GOLD analysis project Ga0209542, IMG submission 184028) | Soil microbial communities from Rifle, Colorado - Rifle CSP2_plank highO2_0.1 (SPAdes) (version 2) | ecosystem: Environmental > Terrestrial > Deep subsurface > Rock core/Sediment ... | reverse complement strand
TAAGGTGCAAAGATTCGTGAAGGACGACAGCGCCAAAATGTACCGGATTATCTCGAAACTCTAGCGCGTCAAAAATTATTCCCTGTTTTGTATTAAAAGTTGTGGCATTTCCACTGTCGCCCGCCACTTTTTTATACAACTCTGGTGGAATAATATGGTAATTTTCCGCAGGCACATCGTAAGGCTCTATTTCGGCCTCCTGCATCAACCGCGACGTTTCTTCATTTGCAAAATTGATAAGGGCAAGCTCTTTTTCAGATTTTGGATATTCAAGTTTTTGAAACTGTTCTCGCTCTTGTGGAGAAAGCGACTCAAAATGATTGAAAAAAGCTTGCTCAACTTCTCTTCTTGTTTGCTCTTTTTTCTCGGCAGAAGCTCCGCCAACTATTCTAATTTCTGGTCCCTTTTTCATAATAAAGTCATTTTATCAGATTTTCTATTTTTTAGAAGATCGCTAGGATTTACGCCGAGGGCTTGCGCCAATCTTTCTAATTGAGAAATTGTGATATTTTTCTTTCCGTTCTCAATCGAGGAAAAGAAGAAAGGTAAGGAAAATTTTTGGTTTTTACTACCGCGACCCCCGCACTAGAGCAAGCTCGGTGCGGGACAGGCTCTGGGAGCGGACGAGGCGCGCAGATTAGTCCTCACTCGGATTGTTAAAGAAAACCCCCACACAAACTTCTATGCGGAGATTTCGTTCGCTTACTCTAATACAGAGGGTTCCCCTCTGGGTGCTACCCCAAGTTGATGGTTGACTATAAACTATCAACTATGTTATGCTTGTTATTATGGTGACTGATACCCGGCAAAAAATCCTTGATTATATTGCTCAACACGGCCAAGTGCGTGTGGCTGATTTGGGTCGTTTTCTGGCGATCAGCAACCAGGCTCTCCATCGTCAGCTCCACGCGCTGATTGAAAGCGGCACACTGCAAAAGACCGGTAAGCCACCAAAAGTTTTTTATGCTCTCTCGTCCACTCAACCGGTATTCGGTTATCATTGGCAAGAGTCAGCACTTAACCAGGCAACCGCGCGGTGTCTCGAAGATAATTTTATGAACATAACACCAGACGGCAGGAAACTGAACGGCGTTGAGGGGTTTGACGAGTGGTGTAAAAAACGGCAGCTTCCATTTGTCAAGACTGCTTCTGAATATCGCGCTACGCTTTCAAGATATCACGCGCTACAAAAGAATGGATTCCTCAATGGTTCAAGAAAGGTTATGGCGACATTTGCCAAAACTTGGATTGATGAGCTTTTCTATCTTGATTTTTATTCTATTGAGCGATTTGGCAAAACGAAACTTGGTCAACTGGTGCTCTATGCAAAACAAAGTCAGGACCGGGCGATTATAAAACAGCTTCTCGGCGCGGTTATTCTCCCGATCACACGGTTTATCAATGAACGAAAATTTTCCGCGATTGGATTTATCCCGCCGTCGGTTAAACGACAAATTCAGTTGATGAAAGAACTTGAACGTGCGATGACATTCGGTCTGCCGACTCTACGCATAGAAAAAATTGCCACACAAGTTCGTGTTCCACAAAAAAGTTTGAGCAAGCTTGGGGATCGCATTGAAAACGCGCGCGCCACCTTCGCCGTGATGGATAAAAATTACTATGATAGTGTGGTTTTGATTGACGACGCGGTTGGTTCCGGCGCGACCATGAATGAAATTGCTGGGAAACTAAAAGAAAGGGGGATAGCCAAAACAGTCACTGGATTAGCACTGGTGGGCAGTTATAAAGGATTTGATGTAATTAGTGAAGTATAGCAACCGTATGTCCCACAGAGGCCCATTCCGTCCTTTATAAGCTTCCCTTGGGATTCCAGAACGCCCAGCCAAAAAGAAAAACCCCACACAAACTTCTATGCGGGGATTTCGTTCGTCAACCGATTACTGGCGGGGAGTTGTCGGACGGTTTGTTTTACAATCTATTGTGTATCTACGGGCCAAGGCTCGTTTAGGGCGTTATTCAGTAGTGTCAAAAGACCGACATCATCAACACAATAAGCCATGTTTCCGTAAAGCAGTTTGCCCGTAGAGTCAACCCCTAGCGATGTTTCTTGGATGCGACTACCAACCGATTCAGGCGCTCTGTACAAAGTCGCCTTACCCGCGTGGAGTATGCGCACGACATCTCGTTGCTCATTCCACTGCTGGGTTATGTCCATTGGCTACCCCTTTCTCAAGTTATAGCACTTGTTTCTTGCGTGGGAACGGGAGTGACGGCGGACTCAAGGAGACTTAGCAAACCGACGCTTGTTACCAGCCAGGTTTTCTCTTGGAAAATAAGACAGCCATTGCTGGGGTGAATAGACAACCGACCGGTTTTTCCGGGCAGATAGAGCCATGCATGTCCCCAAACCAAATTGAGGATAGCCGGTGTGTGTGGTCCATCGCAAGTTCCAGCCTCCGAGCTATGCCAGCCTGTATCCTTCAAACAGAACTTATCTGTCGCGAGAATAGGAGGAGCAAAGTTCGCACCCCCTTTAATCTCCAGAACGATGCTCTTGTCTCCAAGGATTGTCCGAACTCCAGCGCAATTAAACAAGTCCTTGTAACGTTGGCTAGTGTGGAAAGCTACGAAAATGACAACTAGCCCGCTAAACAGAAGTGACCATGCGAGGCCATACTGTAGCAGGCGCGAGTGCGTAGCTACACTCAAGATTGTCGCCACAACAATTACTAGAGCTAGGCAAACACACATTCGCGACCTTCGCAGGGCGAGCTCAAATTCCCCCCTGAGATGTAGTTGGTGCTCCCAAACTCTGGTAACCTGTTCTTTCGTATTCTCTGGGCTGGTGAACATTGAAAAGTCCTCCCTCCATCTCCCAAACTACTTCTTTACAGAGTTTGTGTCAACCAACAACTAAAGTTGCTTCCAATCTTAGTTCATATGGGCGACGCAGGTCAGGGCTGAAGGGTTTGCGTCTAGGCGTTCCACTTCAATGGGATGAGGTTTGCCAGTAAAATTGCACATACCGTAGGTGCCGTTTTGTATGGCTTGAAGGGCGGCATTCACACTTTTGAGTTGTTCCTCAAGGGGCTTTTCTATACCTATTCGTTCGCCGTAATCTTCAATGTCATCAGCCGCGTCATTTGGGTCTGCTTGAGTATCCAAATCTGTCGGGGGAGTGGCAATCCAATCCTCCGGATTATCTGGATTCCTCTCGGCCACACCCGATAGCTCCTCCTCTAATCTCTCTCGCTCCTCTTCTAAAAGTTTTTTGTATTTACCCGTGTCAATCATTGCACAATCATAACATTTTAATCACTATTTTTGTATAGGTTTAGGGGCCTGACTACGCAAGATTATCTCATTCAATGTGTCTAAACCAGAGGCAATTATCAAAATCTTCTTGTCTGGTAGAAACCCATAGACAAGGAGGTATTCCCCCATCGTGTTCTTGTAAGAACGGACATCTATGTTTTTTATCACCTCATCTTTCCATACCGATTCTGGCAACCCTGGTAATTGTTTGCCGGAAAGGAGTGGGTAAAACACATTAGGCATCTGGTCTTCCCAAGCCAAGAGTTCGGCAAAAACCGGCCCAAAGGATGTGGGTTTGAATAAGAAGAAGCCCCCAGTTTCTCTAAGAGTGTATATGCCAAACATAAATTCTCTCTCAATAAAACGAAGTAACTTTTCCGGAGCTTTTATACCTAAGTCATTTATGAATGTCTCTGCTCCAACTGGTAGCGCCTGTCCTCCCGCCAGGGGGGTCTTCTCTGGTATTATTTCCTCAATTGTGTTTGGGCTTAAGCCTGCCCCGCGTACTCTATTTACAATGTCTCGATAAATGCTTTTGACATCTCCTTGGTCAAGATTGACCCGTGTCCTTGCCTCCACCAGTATAAGCGGGGCTGGGATTTCCGTCGTTTGGTTTACAACTGGTACCGGTGTGGTTTTATGAAAAAAGAACACATAAGCCAAGACTGTAAACCCAAGACTTACCAGTACAATAATGCCGATCACAAGGAACCTATTTGCGTTTTCTTCGTGCTCCGCAAGCTCTCTCACACCATCACGTTTAATTTCTTTCTGGATATTTGAGGTGATTACTCCCTGCGATTCCCCTTGGAGTGATTCTGCCACATCATGCCTGTATGTGCGCAGGGACGGGATCTCCCCTCCGTATTTTGGATTAGAATCTGCGTTCTCGTCTGTCATGCCCTCTGCCATTATTGCTATTATACCCCCCAAACTTTGGAATGTGAGGGGTTGTAGAGGCCTGAATGCCTTTACGAGTGGCGAAATCAGGGTCAACCGCCTTTATGGAGAGGCGTACTTTACCCGGACGTCGCTCATCCTCGGGCAGAATCATTACCTTAACCTTCTCCCCGATAGAGAGGGCCTGTTCTACTCGGTCAATTCTGAAAGGCGCGATTTCCGAAACATGAACTAGCCCCTCATTGAAGTAACCAATTTTGATGACGGCTCCGAAATCAAGTATCTTAACAACCTCCCCTTCTTTAACCGCACCCTCCTTTAAGCCATCTGCAAGTTCGCGAATCATGACTAGAGCTACGCTGGTAGTCTCACCCTTGCCTGTAATATACACAGTTCCATCATCCTCAATAGAAACCTCTGCTCCAGAGATTTCAGAAATTTTCTTAATTGTTTTACCTCCCCCGCCAATTACCAACCCAATTTGCTCCGGCTCTACCTTTGTTGAAATTATTTTAGGTGCGTTGGGTGAAAGGTCGGCGCGAGGCGTAGGTATGGCCTCGACAATCTTATTCAATATTTGCAGGCGGGCTATGCGAGCCTGAACGATTGCCTCACCCAGTATATTGATGGGAATTCCACCAACCTTAATGTCAAGTTGGATAGCACAAATACCCTCGCTCGTGCCCGCCACCTTAAAGTCCATATCTCCGAAGTGGTCCTCTGCTCCCTGAATGTCGGTCAGAATTCGGTACAACTTGGGAGTTAAGCTCCCAAGTTGATTTGGAAACTTAGTTTCCAAATCACTGGCCATCATGAGTCCCATGGCAATGCCGACTGTTGGGCGTGTGATGGGTACTCCCCCATCCATAAGGGCCAGTGTGGAGGCGCAGACGCTTGCCATGCTCGTACTGCCATTGCTTGCCGTTGATTCAGATACAAGGCGTATGGTGTAAGGGAAGCTCTCTTGTGAGGGCAAAGTGGCGCGCAAGGCCTTCTCGGCCAAGGCTCCATGACCTATGGCCCGGCGGTTCATCCCGCCCATTCTGCCTGTTTCGCCGACCGAGAAGGGCGGGAAGTTGTAGTGATGCATAAAGCGCTTCTTCTCGCTCACCTCCATACCCTCCACTATCTGGGCATCCTGCGGACCGCCAAGAGTCAGGACAGAGAGTACGTGCGTGGCTCCTCTGTAAAAAATACCAACACCGTGCACGATTGGCGAGAGTCCCCCCGCTTGCGTAAAGAGTGGTCGAATTTCGTCAAATTTACGTCCGTCTGGTCGGCGGTTGTTGTTTATAGCCTCCTCGTGTACAAGCAAATCCATAGCTGTATCAAAGATGCGCGCGCAAAGCTCGGAGTTGCTCGCTTGCTCCGGGTACTTCTCGGCAAATACTATCCCCCACTTCTCCTTGACTGGTCTTGTGTCTGGCTTGGTGAACCCGCCATTAAATTGTGCCACGCGCATATCATCCCAAACAGTTTCCCGCACCGTTTTTATGTGCTCGTCGGCAACTTTGTCGGTCGGTACACTCACTTTAGCCTTGCCAACTTCCTTAATCACCTCCTTTTGCCATGTCTCAAGTTTGGCAATTTCGGTTACCGCGTGCTCAAGGGCGGCAGTTACAGATGCATCCGGCGCCTCCTTGCCCTCGGCTTCAATCATATTAACCAAGCCATTTTTACCGCAGACTAAAATTTCCAAATTCATACCCGCCTGTTCCGCGCTTGGCGGATTAACCATGTACAAGTCATTCACCAAGCCAATGCGAACTGCCGAAACCGGCCCACCCCACGGGATGTCGGATGTGCCGAGTGCCAATGATGCGCCAATAACAGCCAACGCGTCAGGGTCGTTTAGGTCATCAATAGATAGTACCGTGGCTACCACTTGCACTTCACGACGCATATCTTGGTCAAAAAGCGGACGAATAGTGCGGTCAATTACACGACCCGAAAGCACGGCCTCGTCGCTTGGTCGGTTCTCGCGCTTAATAAACCGCGAACCCATAATTTTGCCCGCAGCGTAAAACTTTTCCTCGTAATCAACCGAGAGAGGGAAATAATCAATCCCCGCCTTATCTGTTTGGCCCATCACGGCCGTTACCAATACTATCGTATCGCCGTAGCGCATCATCACCGCCCCATTAGCCTGGTCTGCCAAGTCGGAAAATGTAGCCGTCATTGTTCGGCCATGAAAATCCAGCGAGAATTCTTTCTTAATCATCTATTTGTTTGCCTCGAACAACTCGAGGGATGATGACTTTCAGATTCTAGAATCGGATTTCTCCGGTCCTACCTATCCGCCAGCCATCAATTACTAATAACATCCTAACTCTACACGTTTTCCATAAATTGTAAAACGGCGAGGGGGAAACCCCCGTTCGCCGTTTGATGTTGACTTCTACCCCTCTTTCGGTCGCCCAGTTTCGTCGAGGAGGTTGAAGGTGCGCGCTATCTAGTAGAACTCTTGAGTGAGATAAGTGAGACCAGTCTTGGGGGGTCGTGTCTTTGCCTATGTGTCAATTCCAGCAGACTTGAACGGTAAGTGTGGGCGTCTCCACTTATGTCCAAAGACCCTCTCCCGTCCCAAACAACATGGAGCTTAACACCCTTGTCTCGGCAGTCAAGGACAATGTTCCCCTTCCTTACACCAACTGGGCCCGTAAGGTTTATGCGGAGTCCCTCGTCTTTTCTGGGTTTCGACACAGACCCTCCTTCCGTACTTGGGTGGACTTTCTCTCCTAAAACTACTACTGATTTAGATTAAGTTCAATACCTTCCCCATTCTCCACCGCTTTATCTATGGTTTGGCGGAGGTAGGGAGTTCTGTGGGGTACGCCAGAGGGGAACCCTATGTATTGTGGGGTATTGGTACAACTACGAGCGCATACATCTGGGCAAACATCTAAATGGCATGATACCGGTCGAAAAGTGGCAACAGTGGGTATCAACAGTGTCACCCTTGAATGTTAACTAAAGGGGGAGTTGACACAGGTGATACACTTTTGATACACTTAACTTATGCCTACAACAAAAGACAGACTAAATATAACTCTAACAGTTGAAATGCGAGACGCCATTAGGCATCTGGCCAAGAGAAGCAAGATTCCCCGATCTGCCGTAGCCAGTCAACTCATAAACGAAGCCCTTGAGCTTATTGAAGATGAATATTGGGTTAAAATCGCCATGCGCAGAGACAAAAAGGGTGCAAAGTATATTTCTCACAAGGAAGCATGGAAGCATCTTTCGAAATAATTTACGAGAGGGAGGTCGTTCACGTGGATATTCCATCCCTCCCCAATCCGTGGGGTCGTAAGATTAGAGAGACAATAGAAAGCAAACTGACTAGAAATCCAGAACTATACGGCAAACCGCTTCGTAGGGGTCTCTCGGGTTACCGCAAGTTGCGTGTTGGGGACTATCGCGTTATATACGGGCTAAGTCGCTCTACTGTCCGTATTGTAATAATTGACCACCGAAGCACAGTTTACAAAGAGGTTTTAAGAAGACTCTAGGCCAACTTGGTCAAAGCGAGCCGTCTTCCATAGAGAGATTAGAATCGTTATTTATGGCTTTATCTGTGGTTTGGCGGAGGGAGGGAGTTCTGTGGCCTTTCATAAGGAACTTTTGCGGGGCATCGCAGAGGTCGAGAAAGGAGTCTGCCACCTCCCGCAGTTTGCTTGAGGAACTCCGACCAAAAGCAACTACCTCCACCTGAACACCCATGTTTTTGAGATACTCAACAAGTGGCACAAAATCGCCATCTCCGGCCACAATGATTACCACATCCAGTTTGGGCGCGAGTTTGATAGCATCCACAGCAATGCCCAAATCCCAGTCGGCCTTCTTGACTCCGCCGTAGAAAATTTGTAAATCCTTACTCTTGGTCTCAATGCCAGACTTAGTGAGAGCGTCAAAGAACGCTTTCTCCTCCCCTCCTTCGGTGGCTATTACATAAGCAATGGCTCGGATTAAGGTGCGGTTTCCGACTGCTTCTTTGACAACGTTGCCGAAATTAACCTTGGATTTATAAAGATGCTTAGCACTATGGTAAAGATTCGCCGTGTCTATGAAGACCCCGACTCTTTGTGCGTTGTGTTTTATTACGGCCATTATTTTTTGGCGCGCTTAAAAAGATACTTCTCGTGAGAACGTCGCCTTGCAACTAGCTGGAGCAGACCTTTTCTAGAGCCGTGGTCCTTGCGGTGTTTCTTTAAATGGTCAGTTAGTTCCTTGATGCGTTCATTCAAAAGAGAAATTTGCACCTGGCTTGAGCCCGTGTCTTTCTCGTGCGTCTTATTCTTATTAATAAGTTTTTGCTTTATTTTCTTAGCCAACATATAAAATCCTATGTCCCATAGATTAGCATATCGGGCAATTATTTGCAAATTAACGAGAAAAGCCCGCCAACTAAACCACTACAAAATTGAAACAAAATTGTGGTTGACCCTAGAGGGGTCGCGTCAAACGGACTTTCGTACCCCAAATGAAGGGGGCAGATAAACTCGTAGAAAAGCTTGCGTCCCCGAGGGGATACACTAACTTCGCTAAGAGATATCTCTTTGACGGGGCAAGGAAAGGAGGAGAATCCCACCCCATCACGTAGGCAAGACCGACTCCGAAGTAAGTCTATAAGACATATCGGACAATATCAAGGACATGCTGTGGATAACTCTAGAGATTGGAAACTGGACGTTGGGCGCTTGAGGATGCAAAATATAGATGTGTCGCAAAATGTTAGACCAAGTAAGAGCGATATTGAGCTTGATAAGAGGCATTTTTTAGAATATTTAGAGATTGAGAAGGGCCGGAGTCTCAAGACAGTAGAGAACTATGATCATTACCTTTCTCGTTTTTTTGAACAGTTACACGTGAAAGTACACGCTGATATTACCGAAGAATCAGTAAGGCAGTTTAGACTTTGGTTAAATAGGCAGAATCTGGCTAAGAACACTCAGAATTACTATGTTATCGCTATCAGAGTGTTTCTTAAGTACCTGATTTCACGTGGAACGTCGGTTTTAGCTCCAAATCGAATAGAATTAGCTAAAACTACCCAGAGAGATTTGGATTTAATATCTAATCAGGAGTTAGAAAGGCTTCTAAATGCTCCGGAGGGTTCACGTGAAAACTCTGAAAACTCACTGAGAGATAAGGCTATTCTTGAGTTGTTGTTTAGTACAGGTCTACGTGTTTCAGAGCTTTGTGCCCTTAATGTGGATGATGTGGACCTGTCTAAAGATGAATTTTCAATAAGAGGCAAAGGTGGCAAAGTGAGGGTTGTCTTTCTTTCTGATACGGCGAAGTTACACGTGAAAGCTTATCTAGACAAGCGTAAAGCTATTGCCGAGGAATCGCTCTTTAACATAACACCAAGGACTGTCCAAAGACTCGTAAGATTCTATGCTATTAAAGCGGGTGTAACTAAAAAAATCACTCCCCACGGTATGCGCCATCTTTTCGCAACGGATTTGTTGAGTAATGGCGCTGACTTGCGCAGTGTTCAAGCCCTCCTGGGCCACGCAAACATCTCCACTACCCAGATTTACACCCACGTCACAGACAAACATTTAGGCGAGGTGCATAAGGCGTTCCACGGCAAGCGAAGATAACTTTCACGTGAAAGTTATGCTATTGCTACTTGACACTTGCTTAACAACTGTTAAGATGTTGGCATGGAAAACAACGAATACTTAACAACGTCAGAGGTGGCTAAATTATTGGGCGTAAGCAGGGTTACGGTCTTTAACCGTATCAAGAAGGGCCAAATTGTGGCCCAAAGGGTGGGACATAGTTATGTTGTTTCTAAGACTGAAATCGAAGGCCTTGAGAAGAATGGGTATTTGCAAGATAAGGTGGTCAAAAGGGTAATCGAGGAGTACGGCGAAACACTTAAACTCTTAGGCAAAGAATGAAGCAAGTTGTTACCACAAACGAGGTTGAGCTTATTGCTCACAGTCTAGCCCGCGAGATCATGCGCTGGAACGAGCCGATCCCAGACTTCGGCACGCGCTTCGTGGGGAGGCTCGAGGGCTGTTTAGCCGCACCGTTCCAAAGATTTGGCGGACGGTACTTGTATCGTGGTCTCTTGCGCCGAGCATCTGTACTTTTCTATTTAATGATCAAGGACCACCCGTTTCAAAATGGCAACAAGCGAATAGCCATGACTACACTCTTTTATTACTTGCACAAGAACGGCAAGTGGTTGGTGGTGGACAATAAAGAGTTGTACAATTTTGCCGTGTGGGTGGCCGAGAGCAATGCCCGGCTCAAAGACGAGACAGTTGCGGCAATAGAAAAGTTTCTCCAAACCTATTTGGTGCCTAATGTTGATTAGTGAAAACAAGAATCCCCTCGAGCGTATGGCCGAAGGGGATTGAGGGCGAAGGGGACGTAACTAGTTATGGTAAGTTGACGCGTGTGATGTGTTCAAGGGTGCGGTTCCGGGGGCCTGCCTGAAATCCTCGAGCTCGCTTGACGCGCATATCCGTGGCTTTGTCGGCCAAGTTCGCGCGCGACACCAGATGAGCGTGTTGGATTTGTAGTGTTGTTCCGTGCGACAGACGAGCCCGGGCGGTCTCGTTGCCTCGAGTTCTCCCAGCAAGCGCTCAAATGTGTTCCGGTCTTCGCTATGGATGTAATAGCGACCGTTGTCCGCATCTGTTACGCCCTTTGGCAGTGGGGCTAATGGCACCTCATCTATCGCCTCGCACTGACAAAGATGGACGCTGTTGTTTCGACTATACACATCGGTGAATAGCACCCAACATCTTTGGCCCGGCAAGGCGCTTTCAAGTCCCTTGAGTTTCTCCGCCAGGTCTTCACCGTAGTTCATCGTGATGTTATAGCGACCAGCTCCGTCTCTGGCCTGTGCCCACGATGGTAGACCGACAGGCTTTTTCTCTGGCACTGCAGTGGTTGCCAGAGTTTGAGCAGGTGTAGCCTCCGCCTCGACAGGCCTTGGAGTGCTCGGCAGTTTGCCGATACCCGCAAGCATATCAATTTCCGCGCTAGTTATCGGTACTGGTGTGAGTGATGGCGTCGGTGTCGTCGCCTTCTTGACCGGTGGCTTCCACGCTGGGACTGGGAAGGTGATTTCCTTCGGGGTCGTGAGCTTGTAGTTGGTGTCTAGGTCAAGGCTGGTCACGATGGGACTGTGGATAGCTACCCACTCCACTTCGTCTGCTCCGGAAATGGCGGCGATGCAGAGAAAGAATGCCACACAAACAACGTCAAGACGATTTTTACCTCGAGTCATGATTGTGTCCTCCTCTTGACACCATAACACAATGCCCGTTGTAAGTCAAAGCAACGCGGCAATGTTTTCTGACTGTTCTACATCTGATGTAGAACAGTTGAGTTATGGTGGGATTGTGTGGGGAGCGTGATAAGATAGGAGCTTAACAAAGTTAAACAAAAGTATGGATAATATAAAAACAAAAAACATTAAGCAGACGGTTGCGTTGAAGGGGACACCCCATGAGGTTTATGAAATGTTAATAAATTCCAAAAAACACTCGGCATTTACTGGGAGCAAGGCTGTGGTGAGCCAGAAGGAAGGCGGGAGAATCAGCGCTTGGGACGGTTACATTGACGGCAAAAATATCAAGCTCGTTACTGACAAAAAGATTGTTCAGTCTTGGCGTGCCATCGATTGGCCTAAGGGGCATTATTCTACAGTTACGTACGCACTAACCAAAACCAAAGGTGGTACGAAGCTAACATTTGTCCAAACCAGTGTGCCGGCAGATTTCTGCACCTCAATCAAGCAAGGTTGGGTGGACTACTACTGGACTCCCCTCAAGGCCCATTTTCCCAGATAAGTTCTTAAGCCTAAACCTTCCCCAGAGATTTCCAGATTATCTCAAACTGCTCTTTGAACATGCGAGTGATGTTTAAGTTTTCTATCACGATGCTCATAATGGGCGGGGTGAATTGAGTGAGCACCGTACGAGTTGGTGTGATGACCTGGTTGGCTGTCATTTGGGTACCTGCGGGCAGGAACCGAACTTCCTGGTTTGTGTTGCGCTCAACTTTTTTGTAGTAGTGGCCCCTGGGTGTTTCTTGGAAGATTGAGTGCACAGAGAGATTGAGCTTTGCTCGACGCTCGATGAACTTTTGAAAGTACTCTTCATCCATACTCAAGAATTGGTCCATGTTGGAAATGATTAAATAATCGTCACCTGGGCGAAGGTCATCAAGAATTATGTCATAGACACTCTTGACGCCAGCCAGGCCCTCGTAATATTTAATAAAACTACCTTGTTCCCTAAGGCCGTATAGTGCCGAGAGTTCGGGCAAGGCGCGCTTTAGGTCGTTGCGTCGTTCCTCAACCATTTGCTCAAGTGATTTTGGGTCTGCCGCAGTAAAGAAACGTTTGAAGCCTAGCACACTTGTGCTCACGAGACCCTTTTGCTTCAGAGATTCAATGATTGTGTAGACAGTTGGTCGCTTAATGCCCGTTGCTCGAGCAAGTAAGAGTGCGGTTGTATTACCCAAACCTAAGGCGGAGACGTAAATCTGCGCCTCACTTACGTCTAGGCCCAGTTTCTTAACAGTTTCTATTAGGTGATTATTCTTCATTTCATTTTAAAATTCCCAGATATGTCAGAAACTCTGACAACAAGATACTAACATATTTAAGCCAGAATAATCAAACAAACACGAATCTGTTGACAAATATGACAGGCTCAAGTTTTCGTTGGAGAATGGTGAACATGAAAAGAGAGATGCCAAAAGTGTTGGGACAACGCAAGGGGGTGGTGATGCTCAATAACGCTGCCACCACTCCGCCTTTTGTCTTGAGCATAAAAGCACTCGGGCAGTTTCTCCGAACATACGGGGCATTCCATCGTGGTTCTGGTCCGTATGCGGAGGCTACGTACTCACAAACGCATAGGGCAATCAGGACTATCAAGAAGTTTGTAGGCGCGCAAAGAGACACAGAACTTCTTTTCGCTATCAATACGAGCCATGCTATCAATATTCTTGCCCGATTACTCAACTTTAAGAAAAACGATGTCATTATTACATCGATCATTGAACATACTTCCAATAATCTCCCTTGGCGATTTAATACTAAGGCCACCTTGGTGACCGTGCGCTGTTTTGCGGATGGGTCACTGGATATGGCTGATCTTGGGGTGAAGATCAGAAAGTACAAAAACAAGCTCAAGCTCGTTGCGCTCACGGGGGCATCGAATCTAACTGGCTATGTGCCTGATATCAAAATGATTGCAAGGCTCACACACAAAACAGGGGCGCTTTTGTTTATCGACGCTGCGCAACTTGCGCCACATCGGCCTATTGCAATGAGCAAAGAGGGGATTGATATCTTGGCTTTCTCGGCCCACAAAATATACGCACCCTTCGGCCTAGGTGTGCTTGCCCTTCCTTGTGTCTTGCTCGAACGCATTCCGGTTGATCCGGGTGGAGGCTCGGTAGATATGATTAGTGAAGATTCGGTACTTTGGTCGCCAGTTGAGGTACGTCATCAGTCGGGTACATGGAATGTGGCGGGCATTTTGGCTTTAGCAGAAAGTTGTCGAATAATTTCCCGCACGGGCTGGAAAAAGATTGTTGCCCACGAGCGCAAGCTTCTCAACTACGCAGTAACGCGGATGGTTAAGGTGCCAGGTCTTGTGTTACATGTTCCCAAAGAGAAGTACTTTTCGGGAGATAGAATTGGGACAATCGTTTTTTCTCTACCGCCCTACCACCACGCTCTCTTATCAGCCATTCTTTCCGAGGAGTATGGTATCGAGAGCCGGGCAGGCACAATCTGTAATCATCGCCTGGTACGATCATGGTTTGGTATAAGCGACAAACAGCAATTAGGGATTGAAAAGAAAATTAGGAAGGGTAATCGTCTCGCCTCCTACGGAATCAACCGCGTCAGTCTCGGCTTGCATAACACGAAGCAAGATATAGACAAACTCCTGCTCGCACTACAGGGTATTGCTACCCATGGTCCACGAAAAAAATACAAAGCAATTCTGAAGCAAGAAATATATGAAACAAGGAATTAAAACTAGGGTTGGGGGGTTGGGATCTTACTTGCTACCTTGTGAGAAAGTTGAGAGTTTGATATGGTAATGTCATGAATGAAACACAACAACCGAGCGCCTTCCAAAAAGTGAAGCGATTTGGTGGTTACACTGGTAAGATGATTGTGGTCGGTGTACTGGTCCTCGTTTGCTGGATAGGGAGTTTGTTGGTGCTTGGAGTCGTTTCCGAGCGAGAGGGTAGGCAGGCTGAAGTAGGGCGTGAAGTGGCCGAACAGTGGGGCAGACCACAGCTTGTGGCGGGTCCGGTGGTAACGGTGCCATTTGACAGGTTTGAACGTGGGGCAAATGGGGCTATGCAGAACGTGCGTAAAATTCTTTACATTTTGCCGAAAGATTTGAAGATCGCAAGCGATATTAAACCAGAACTTCGCTCGCGTGGCATCTTCACTGCACCAGTTTACCGCGCAGACCTTGGTCTCACCGGCTCCTTTGTTTTGCCAGATTTGAGTGAGCTTGGAATTGGACCGTCAAGTTTGCTTTGGAATGAAGCCACGATAGTAATTGGCTTGTCCGACACGAGGAACATTAAAGCTGACAGTACGAAATGGAACAACAACCCAATCGTTTTTAACCCCGGCGCGGCTCTATGGAGTGTAAATGGCATGGGTGTGCACGCGCAAGTTCCATGGGCGCAGTTCCAGGCCGAGCAAAAGTTTGACTTCAAAATTTCGGTGGCGGGCTCTAAGGGCATCTCATATTTGCCACTTGGTGACAACACGCAAATTAAGGCCGTTGCCCCATGGGGCTCCCCCTCGTTCGTCGGTGCGTATCTGCCAGCGAGCGAAGATTTACAGAAGGACAATTTTACTGCTAACTGGGAAGTGTCATCGCTCGGTCGCTCTTACCCAAGCGCTTGGGAAGGTTCTGGTGCTGGAGTTAAGCTTGTGACCAACGACTATAGTTATGGGGGATTCTTTGATGGCTCAACTAAACCCAGGCCCATCGAAGTCAGTCCTGGTAGTGGCGAGAACTACGAGCAGGCTCTAGCGGCCTCGGCCTTTGGAGTCAACTTATTTCGCGAAGTTACTTTCTACACTCTCGTCAGTCGCACAGTTAAATATGCAATTTTATTTATAGCCCTTACCTTCCTAGCTTTCTATTTGTTTGAGATTATCGCGCGCTTGCGTGTCCATCCCTTCCAGTATTTGCTCATTGGCGCTGGACTTGTGCTTTTCTACCTGCTCCTATTGTCCTTCTCCGAACACATTGGTTTTGGTCGGGCCTACCTGCTCTCGGCGGCAATGACCCTTGGATTAGTTACTGCGTATTCAGCCAATGTACTTAAGGCCCAGGCCAAAGCCTGGATGATTGCGACTATACTTGCCGTGCTCTACGCCTATCTTTACGCAGTGCTTCAACTTGAGAGTT
>Ga0209542_10011596_pt1 | contig 15609 bp, 6 predicted proteins | sample RifCSPhighO2_01_FD_184028 | JGI IMG/M metagenome (GOLD analysis project Ga0209542, IMG submission 184028) | Soil microbial communities from Rifle, Colorado - Rifle CSP2_plank highO2_0.1 (SPAdes) (version 2) | ecosystem: Environmental > Terrestrial > Deep subsurface > Rock core/Sediment ... | reverse complement strand
CGCTCACCTTCTTCGACATCTTTATCAGTCATTATGACTGGAGTGTCTAAAAAGAATCTTGTCTTAGTGCAGGCCTCTTTAGCAGCCAAGGCATCAGGGCTGAACAAATCATAATAGATAGCATAAACTCCTGACTCGTTCGCCTCTTTCAATTGCTCTAAAGAATGGACTTTAACCAACAATCTTGGCTCGCAATCGGAAGTCTGCTCTTTAATGCTGGGCAATTCACTAAGGCAAGATTTACGTTCAGGAGTCATTGCGCTAAAGACTGAATTCTCTAACTCTTTCCTCAGCACAGAAAGCATGCTTGAGGGAAGGAATAATCCTTCAGGGACATTGAATTCTGAGATATTCCACTTTATTCCACGATGGGAGATTGATTTCTCTAACTCTTTGCTTAAAAGTTCCTTGGTCAATGTGTAAGTCTTTGCCTCTTGCAAGGCTATTAAAGACTCTGCCTGGAATGAGTAACTACTTCCTGAACAGGACAGTCTAAGTTTCTTCTCCTCTTTACCGCTCACTGCAATATCAAAAGTGACGAGTTTAGGCAGACCTGACGGCTCAAGCCCTTTGTTCTGAGATGTCAAAAAGACCTGTGCCCCATTCATGAAATGCCTTGAATTAATAACAACTGCCTGCCCTTTCCTTGCGTGATCAACATTTCTTCCCATCACAGAGAGTGCTTTGAGAATCAGCCCTTCCATCCTTCCCCTGCTGCCCTGCCTCCAGAAGCCTACCCCGTCAAGCACATTAAGATCGTGCTCAAGCAAGAGAGAGCCATCCCTTACAGTGCCTAAAGATATCCCCCTGTTTGTCGGCATTGAAGGATCTATGATATTCTCTTCAGAAAAGAATCCGTGAGTAAAATCCCTGTTGAATCCCATCCTAAGATTGTTAATGTCTTCTTTAGTGATTAAGACATGCTTTCCGGCAAGAGATGCATCAATCATCTTCCGATATATCCTAGTGGTTATCCCGACGTATTCAGGGCTCTTCATCCTTCCCTCTATCTTGACAGTGTCAATTCCTGCAGCGAGTATGGCGTCCATCCTGTCAGCGAGCATAAGATCTTTAGGGCTTAGGAGGAATCCCCGCCTTCCTTTATCGTCCTGGTAGAGCTTCCTGCAGCTGCTTGCGCATGTCCCTCTATTGCCGCTGCGCTTGCCTATGAATGAGGAGATCAGGCACTGCCCTGAACAAGAGACACAGAGATGGCCGTGAACGAATATCTCAAGAGAAGCCTTTACTCTGCTTCGGATGATCTTTATCTCTTTCTCTGAAAGCTCGCGCGCAAGAACTACAGTATCAATCTCTTTGAACGCGTTAATCCCTTGAGAGTTCATCAATGACGCCTGAGTGGAAGCATGCACCGCAAGGACTGGAAAATATTCTTTGATCAATGGCACAAGGAAAAGTTCCTGGATTATCACGCCATCAATGCCCACGACAAACGCTTTCTCAAGAGTCAAGAACCAATTGTTGAGCTCATCATTCCTCACAAGAGTGTTAAGCGCGAGCAATACCTTGACATTGTGCAGATGGCAGTATCCGACGATATCTTTGAGATCCTCTTCAGAGAAATTATCCGCGAGCCGCCTGGCATTGAAAAGCTTAAGCCCGAAGTATACAGCATCAGCTCCATTGTTCACTGCTGCCTTTAGGGAAGCCCAATCTCCTGCTGGGGCGTTGAGCTGTAATTTCCTTGAAGCCATATTGATATAAACCTTAAGAGGTTATATAAATATGTTTAGGGAGAAAGAGATAGGATAATATCAGATAGAAAAAACATCATCCAACAACTTTCTTTATCACGAACTCTTTCTTTTGGTTGTTATTCGCGACCATCTCCCCTAGCAGGCCTAGAGAGACGAACTGGACTCCCACAACTATCAGCAATACAGAGAGGAACAGCAAAGGCCTATTGCCTATGCCCTGACCAGTGATCCAGAGCCAGAATAGGTAAGCTCCAAAAACCAATCCCAGAAGGCTTGTCAATGCTCCGATAGGGCCGAAGAAATGCAGCGGCCTGCGGGTATATGTCGATAAGAACTTCACAGTCAATAAGTCGAAGAACCCTTTAGAGAGCCTGCTTATCCCGTACTTGCTCTTGCCATGCAGCCTTGGATGGTGGAGAACGACTAATTCATCAACAGAAAATCCTTTCCAGTGCGCTAATGCCGGGATGTACCTGTGCAGCTCTCCATAGATGCTTATGTTCTCTACAACCTGTCTCCTATACGCTTTGAAACCGCAGTTCGAATCATGCACTCTCACTCCGGTCAATACCCTTGTCAGCGCATTGAAGAATTTAGAAGGCAAGGTTTTCGTGACAGGGTCTTTGCGATCCCGCTTCCATCCGACTATCAGATCAGCGTTCTTGAGCGCAGCGATGAATTTAGGGATCTCCGCGGGATCGTCCTGCAGGTCAGCGTCCATAGTGATTATCTGCTCGCCTGTGCTGTGCTCGAAACCTGCTGAGAGCGCCGCTGCCTTGCCGAAATTCCTCTGGAACTGGATGAGCTTGACATTCTTATCGCTTACCCTAAGTTTCAGTATCTCTGAAGATGTGCCATCAGTAGAGCCGTCATCAACAAATACGATCTCTGCTGAGAGGTCTGTCTTCGCAAGGCTTTTCTTCAGCGCTGCATAGAAAGGAGAGATGTTATCCTGCTCATTATACGCTGGAATGATTATTGAGAGCTGCATTCTGCACCGAACAACAGGTAGCTAGAGTCATTTAAAAATATATCGGGAACGAAGCCTATTGAGAATAGTCTGCTGCGTTAGATTTCCGACACAGATTTTCCTCACCCCGTTCCCCTGACTCTGTCGAGGGGGAGGAAAATCTGGATGCAAATGATATAACTGCGACGACCTTACTGTAGAGCATTCTTATAAAATTTTAGCAGAAAAAGTTTTATTTTATGTCAAAAACTCGCACCCACCATCGGTCTGCGACCGATGGTATGATATTTTGAGAAACACTATCAATATATAGATATTCTCAAAATATTCCGGAAAACGAAGTTTTCCGATATCGCCCCTTCGGGGCTCGTGGTGCTCGTTTTCGAGCATCTCTTTATACCACTAGACCACCAATGAATCCATTGGTGGTATAAAGAGATATAAAACCAAGAATAATGCTCACTCGGAGCCTTCCCAATCGATCTTCCATGTGATGATCCTCAATCCAGTCACATCTCTCTGGTAATCGAACTGCTTGAAATGCTTAAGCCCGATCCCACCATAATAAAATGTTCGAGTGAACATGCTCCCCACTAATTGCGGGCTCATTAGCAATGCTGAAGCGCCATCAGAGGAAGGAATCAATGAAAGCCCGTAGTCTATGGTGCTGTTCGTGTATCTCCTTATCACAAAAGTATCATTGCCTTTGATGTAGCTTAAAGCTTTAGGATGCATCCTGCCCTGAGAGGTCTCTACGAACGCGTCCATTGTCGAGAGATTGATATTGAAAGGCACTTGCGGCTGATTAGCTCCTAGGTTGAATGCGCAGACGAGCAGATCTTTAGCTGCCTGAGAGCATCCTGTTGCGCTGCCATAGCTTGGCCAGGGAGCGATCCAATTATTGCCTTCCTTCTCTGAGAGTATCCCTTGCGCTTCATAATAGACATTCTCTGCCTTGCTCTGCGAATAATTGAATTTCTGCTGCATGATTGAGACTGCTGTGCTCACATCTTTCTTGCGCAGCTCGCTCCATATCTCAGCTCTCTCGAAATCCCAGCTTCCGAAATGCGCCCATACCCCGCTCTTACCCACCATGTCTTCGCTTGTTATGAAATAGTCCTCTGGAGGATTGCAGTGAGTGAGACGTAACACTTTTTCAGTCGTCTCGGGATCGATTTTCTTCTCAAGCTCTTTACGGGACGCTTCTTTGTCAAGGACAATTACCTTATAGATCATATCCACAGAGCCATGTACATCATCAGTGGCATTCTCAAGGACTTCAAACGCGTCATTAGCTCCGCAATCCAGCATGCGAAGTATCCCTACAGCTTCTTTCTCGTTCTCAGTCAGGAGCGCTCTTCCGATCCAGTGCGCCTGAGCTCGGTTCTGGACTGCTCCGTCGAAAGTCACTCTGCGATCGATGAAGTACTTGAAATGATGGCCGAAATCCCACCAGGAGTTTATGATCGCGTCACTAGAGGAATTCAGTCTTATCTTGTCATAAGTTGCCACCCAAGCGTCATTGACTATAGGAATGTCAGACTTGCCTACTAACAGAGCTGACTTGTATGTCGGGATCAGCACGAGAGCGAGCAGGACAGCGACAATTATCGCCGTGGTTGAAGAACGTGAGAACCAGGAAGATAACGCATTAGTAAGCTTTTCATGCGCTACGCCCATTGTCGCTCCGAACATTAGGCTGAAAGGAGGCACCATCAATAATGTGAACCTTACCCCTTTAGTGCTTGCGAAAGTCATAGCCGCGATCCATATGAAGAGTATGACGGCGTAATTCAGGCTGCTGAATCTCTCTTCATCCTCGCTTCCACTATCATTTTCCACCCCTGACCTTAGCGATAATGCTATCCCTATCAGAACTGGGATTGAGATGAATACTGAATAAGTTACAGGCCCTACGGCAAGCATCTTGTCAGACAACAGTACAAAATACCAGAGCGCTGATCCTGTTATGAACATCCAATCTTTAGATGAGGATTTCCTGCCGCGGACTATTAGCAGTATCAAACCTAACATCCCTATGAAGAAGATGAATTTGTCAAGCCTGACAGGCTTTCCACCAGCGCTTATCGCTCCCCCTCCGAGAGTGTCCACTATCGAGGATAACGATGCCTCATTGAGCTCTGCGACAGTAGTATAGACATTCGGCCATAATGAAGAGGTGGTTGTCGCGCTCTTCAATGAAAGGCTGTTTATCGGCTCAGTGATCACTCCTGAGAAGCTTTTCGGACTCGTCAATAGAGAGACGAAGATGAATGAGGAGACGACAAATATCACCAGTATGATGAGTATGCTCCTCACATTCTTGTCGATGACTCCGACCAAGGAGCTCAGAGATATGCTTTTCTTCATCGCGATGTACACGAGGAAGAAACAGATCATTATCAGGATGAAATCGAAGATGTACCACCAGCCATACCACATGTAAGAGAATATCCCGATGATCAACCCGGATATCCCTGCGAGAGAGTACTGCAGCCATTCCTTGCGCGCATAGAAAGCCTCTACGACCAGCCATAAGATCAGCAATGGGAGAAGGACATTGAAAGCGTCAGTATCCGGATGCCCCCAACTTGTTCTTGTCAATAATCCAAGATTCAGGGCGATCATCACTGCCGCGAAGAATCCTGAGACATTGCCCGCTATGCGTTTTCCTAAGAAGAACGCTGGAATGACACACAATGCGGCGACTATCGCTGAGAGATATCCTGCGGCCTGCATGAGGGTTATGCTGCCGCTGAAGAACTGCATGAACCAGTAAAGATAGACCATCATGTAAGGGAGTAGCCAGCTTCGGATATAATCCCCTTTAGGGGCGAGGATGTGATTATCGAATTCCTTGCCCTCCCTGACTTCGTCGCCTATATGGCCAGTCTTGACAATGTTCCTCGCGAATCGAAGATAATAATAAGGATCGATATCAGGCATATAGGTGAAGGATTTCCCATTCTCTTCGTATTTGTAAGAGCTCTTGAACTGCTGAGAGACCTGCTCCACAGTCTGCTCATACTCATCCTCATGCTCTGAGATGTATTTAGCGATCTGCTCATTCAGGATCTTCTCTTTCTCTACAGCTGGAAGATTGGGATATAACTGATTGACCTGCTGCACCATCTGGTTCCTGAAATAGGTATTGACTGAATTTCGCGCCCAGTCGTCAGTCTGCGGGAGATCTATTGAATGCACGCGCACAAAGAACGCGAGGATGAGAGGGAAAAGCACAAGGAATAAGACGCTGTACTTCTGCATCATCTTCCAGACATTTGAGATGTCAAATGCGAGCTCAAAGCCTCCCTCTGATTCTTTTTTGTGAGAATGATGCGCCGGTTCAGTGGAATGTTCAGCGTGATGATGCTCTTCTTGCGTCTGCCCTTCAGGATCATCCTGTACTTCATGCTTAGCCTGAGAATGCGCTTTCTTCTCTTTATGCGCGCCCTTGCTGGAGAAAAAATTAGCTATGCGAGAGAAGTCTATTGCGAACTCGTCGTCTTTTTTAGCCATTCCAAACCCTTATCCGCAGAGAAACTGCGTCGGTTTATAAAGGTTTATATTGGGGTGGCGATGACCAGACTCAGATTCTAGCTCCCAAAACCCAAACAATGCCCTTGACCTAACAATCAAGCTGACAGAGCATTAAAACCATTCTCTAAAGATATATAGACTAAGTTACTATTATACAATAACAAAGATACCACAACATTTATATATGAGTTGTTACTTGAGGATGATTACATATCCGGATTACACTTACGGCTCAGGAAAGCATATTCCTGAGACAAGAGGCATTATGAGAATGACAATCAGATTCCTTACAGGACTTGCGCTCATAGCACAGCTTGCAGCAGGACAAGACGCAGCTTACGCTGGAGAGAATTCTAAAACGAAAAAGAGCGAGACGCATGGACAGACTAATCCTGATATAAAAGACTCTGATTTTGTTGTTGATAGATTCAAAGATCAATCTGGAGATGAATACTGCGCCGTTAGGATGGTAAACGCAAAAGAGATGATCGGCAAGAAGAAACTTGGCCCTGCAACTGTCAACTCGATAATTAATCGCCATCTCTCAACTCAACTTTGCGATGCGGCGAATCAAGCCGAACTGACTCCTGAACAGTTCAAACGCGGAGCTCAGGAGATGATCAAAAAGAATTACGGATGGGAGCTGGATATTGAAGGATTTGAACCCTCAATCGATCCCACTGGGAAGTTCTTTAACTTAAAATTCAACCCTGGATATTTCACGCCTGAACAGAATACAGAATTCGAGAGACGATATCAAAGATGGGTAAAGAATGACAAGCCGAAGAAGAGAGAAGGAATTCTCGCAGCGTTTGGAGAAGGGGATCTCAGAACGAAGAGCGGATCACTTCATTTTAATATTCATCCAGACCAATGGTTTGAAATCCCTTGCGCTGCTGCGGAGTCATTCCCTCAGAATTATGCCGCTGAAAAGCGGGCAGAAGCATCAAAAGGAAGGTCAGAGAAGAAGCAGGAAGAGAGTAATAAATATTCCTGCACAGGAAAGATCCCTAAGAATTCAGTTGCCTGCGCAGGAGAGCTTGAGAAGCTTGTCAATAACGCAAAGATCGAGCTTGTCGAGAAATGCTCTGAAGCTAAGAAATGCGAATATTCTTGCGATAAAGATTCAACATACATCGAAGGAGCCTGCTTGGATGCTGCAACGCTGAAAGAGAAAGATCAAAAAAGACTGCAGGATGAAGCTCAGAAAAATAAAGAACTCGAGAAAGAAGATAAGAACATTCAGCCCCCAGTCAAAGATGAAGATAAAGCGACTAGCAGATTTTATGTTTCTGCCTCTTTTGTCGGAAACGAGAATGCTTACGATAAGACAAAAAAGGAAGGCACAGCAGCAAAAGGATTTCTTGCAAGGCTAGGCTACCGAATAAATGACTGGTTTGGCGCGGGAGTTGTAGGTGGAAATATCTCAGTGAAAAGCAATGAGACTTATGATGTCACTGAAGCCACAAATCTTGCAGGGGATCATACTATAGACAGCATGATAAGCAAGGAAAAGTCAGATATCCGGTTCATCGGCATTGAATTAGATGTATATCCTGTAAGATATCTCTTAATCGCTCCGAATGCGTTTATCGCTAAAGGAAATAAGAAAGCAGAAACTAGCGAACACTTAGAAGTCAATGGGCAAGCTATAGGGACATTGCCTCTTGAGATTTCTGATATCGCATTGAAAGGATACGGCGCTGGAATGACTTTTGGTGCAATCATTGGGGATTTCGAGCTCATTGGCAATGTAAAGTATATTGAGACTCATCCTTCAGAAATAAACAATAGAAATTTCAATCATGAGATAATCTTCGGAGGAGGGCTTGGATACGAATTCTAAGCATGACACTATCATGAACACCTCAACTATGGTTAAAATAATGTTTGCGATAATGCTTGTGATACTTGTAGTTCCAACAGCTCTTGCTGACACTTCAACATTCATAGGATTAGACTGGCAAGGAACACATTCAGGAAACAGTAAGACAATCTCTCAAGGACAGAACGCGGATTTATACGCGCGAATCTCGAAAATGAAAGCTGTCTCACTCACAATAACTTATGACATCTTCAATGCGGCAGGAACCCGAGTCCATCACCAGATCCTATCCACTGATCATTCCGCGATAGATGTCTCAAGAATGATCACAATCCTCCCTTCACACTACGCCAACAAGACAGGCGCATACAGTATAAGGATAAAGACTGCGGACTCAGCAACTCCTTCCCACATTGAAGAAAGAAACCTCTCACTCCTTGTCGTAGTCCCCGACGTCTCAACAATCCCTTGCATCAATCCAGGCACAATCACTTGCGATGGTCAGGACTGGACTATCTGCTATGACTGGAACACTGACGGGCAGTCAGTGCTTGCAAACGGCACATGCAATATGGGATTCTCTTGCAATGACCTTTCAGAATACGATCCTTTAGTCTTCCCAACATTGATAATCAAGTTCGCAGTGATAACTGCGCGCAATCCTTGCTTTATTGACGCAATAGAAGAACCTGTATGCGGCAATTCGATAGTCGAGACCGGAGAGATCTGCGACAATGATGATCTTGCCTGCACAACTTCAGCCCATGGCTATTCCGGCTCCAGAGAATGCGCTTCAGACTGCAGCACTTGGGGCGCCTGCATCGCTTCAGAAAGATGCGGCGATGGGATAGAGAACGGCGATGAAGAATGCGACGACGGCAATACACAGAACAATGACGGATGCTCAGCAATATGCGAATCAGAAACCTCACAGCCAATATGCGGCAACAATATTGTCGAGAGCCCTGAAGTCTGTGACGGAAACAGCCAATCATGCGTTACTGCGCAGAATTACGCGGGGACAAGAACTTGCAATCCGCAATGCGCAGGATGGAATTCGTGCGTCTCAACACAGTATTGCGGAGATGGAACAAAGAACGGCAATGAGCAGTGCGATGACGGCAACACTGACAATAATGACGCGTGCACAAACTCCTGCGCAAGCAACACCCAATTCTGCCCAGGCAACAAGCCTGCGGACACCACATGCATAAACTGGTACTGTGATAATGGAACTTGGAACTGGGATATCAATACCTCGTATAACCAGCCTCCTATATGCGCTCCTGATTACTGCATCGGTACTTCAAGATACACTTTCACCCCTCAGAGCGACAGCTATTGCGACGCCAATGGAGGATTAGTCACTGGAACCTGCCTTCCTGCGACGATCACACCGAATTCCACTCTTTGCGGCGCGGCACAGTGCTCTGATAATGATGATGATGACTACAGCCCTGAAGGAGGCGACTGCGGACCTGTCGACTGCCATGATTTCAATCCCTGGATGAATCCCGGAGAGACAGAGCTCTGCGATGGCATTGACAATGACTGCAACGGACAGACTGATGAAGGCAATGTCTGCGGAGATTCCTGCACTGATGACGACGACGACCTTTACAGCCCTGACGGCGGCGTCTGCGGACCGATAGACTGCGATGACAATAATCTTTTCATAAATCCCGGAGCTTATGAGTTCTGCGATAATATAGACAATGACTGCGATGGCAATATCGACGAGACTTTCCCATTGAAAGGACAGATATGCGGAGCTGGTGTAGGAGCATGCGCGAGAGCGGGCAACTATGTCTGCGATTCTAACAGCTTAGGATTAGTATGCAACGCAGTCCTAGGACTGCCGACTCCTGAGATCTGCGGGGACAATATAGACCAGGATTGCGATGGAGCTGATCTCCTGTGCGGCATATGCCAGGACAATGATAGCGATGGTTATAATTCAACAGGCGGAAGCTGCGGGATTATGGACTGCGATGATGCTCTGAATACAACCTACCCTGGAGCTATTGAACTCTGCGATGGGATTGACAATGACTGCGATACAATCATTGATAATGACTGCCAAAACAACAATGGCTCCCTTAATGTTTCATTGAACGCGATTCCTGAGAATGGCACAGCTCCTTTGATGACTGAGCTCAACTGCGGAGTCAGCAACGGCACAGCCCCTTACAACTATGAGATCACTGTCAAAGACAGCGATGGTAATGATGTGTTCTGGAACAGCGAGCTCTCAAACTCAGGACTCGACATCGAGTACGCTTTACTGACAACTAATGGGGCATACACAGCTTCCTGCAATGTCACTGATAATTCGGGACTTTTGGGAATCGCTTATGATACCATAACAGTCTCAAATGCGGACAATGATGATTCGACCGCTCCTGAAGTCGTTCTGCTCAGCCCGCCTAACGGAACTGTGCTGCGCCAGAATAATATAACCCTGATTTACATTGCGACAGATGATATCTCTTCAACGCTTCTCGGATGCAATCTGCTGCTCGAACATGAAGAAGGCAATGGAAGCACGATCTCTTATCTTGATTACGCGGTGAATATTCCTTCGGGAATACCTCAGGCGGTCTCATTCACGAATGTCTTGGAAAGCAATTATTCCTGGAATGTCGTATGCACTGATCAGGCAGGCAATCAGGGAACTGCCCCTCAGCCTTACTATCTCACGATCAATAAGAGCGCAGAGCGGACTTACACCACGCCTTTAGTGGTCATAACCTCTCCAGCAGACAACAGCCTTGTCCTGCGCGGAAATGTTGTGCAGTTCAGAGGGATTGTCAGCGATGTTGAGGATCCAGAACAATCCTTGATCATGCAATGGACGAGCAGCATTGACGGCACTCTTGATAATGCTCCTGCAGATATCGCAGGAATGGCGGGATTTGACATCAGCACTCTCTCATTAGGCATGCACACAATAACACTGACTGCGATCGACAGCGACGGGATGATGGGTCAGGACTCAATCTCTTTGATAGTGGATGATGTCCCTTCAGGACAGGAACCAAATATTATCATACTAAGCCCGAACAATGGGACGTACATGATCAGGAATATACTTGTCAATATGACAAGCGATGATCCTAACGCGGCGATCAGCTATTTCCTTGACGGAATGACTGAGACAGCTTTCACCGGAGCGTTCTTCAATATCTTCAGTGACGGATGGCATACGCTTATCGCTGTCGCGAGAAACGCTTATGGCACTGCGATGGATAGCGTTAGATTCTTTGTCGACACTAGCGGCAATGATGACACTCTCGCTCCAGTGATAACCCTGATCTCTCCGGCTGACGGAAGCACTGTCTATCATTCATTGATCACATTCACATTCGACGTCCAGGATGACAGCGGCATAGCCGGCTGCAGCCTTTTCATCGATAATATCCCTGCGCAAATGATTGACGCTTCGATAGGCGCTGGCTCTTTTGTGCAGGAACTCAATAATGGCCAGCATGCATGGAGAGTGGCATGCCAGGATGATTACGGCAATGAAGCTTCAAGTCAGTCCTGGAATATCAATATCAATGCTGTGCTCCCTTACATCCCTCAGGATTCTGATGAGGAGGATAATGAAGTGCTTGATCCTGAACAGATACTCTACTTAGGGCATATAGAAGTCGGCAGCCAAGAGAAAGGCTTCCGCAGTGAGGAAGTTATCGCAGGTGGAGAGGCGCGCATCAGCGTCAATATCCAGAATCTGGCCCCTTACAAGATTGAAAGTCTCAAAGCGTCATTCTTCATCCCTGATCTGGGAGTATGGAGAAGCAGCGATAGGTTCTCTCTGGCAGCAGGAAAATCAAGGACTGTTGAAGTCCGGCTTCCTATTGACGCTTCTGCAGCTGCAGGAGTCTATGACGTTCATTTATCTGTAAGCAATGATGATCTTACACGGGCAAAGAACCGCCAGATCAGTGTTGTAGATAAGTGATCCAAAAAAAGGTGAGAGGATAGGCTGGAAACCCCAAGCCACATAGAGTAAATAACGCTAAAAAACACTTTGCCGCTGCCTTTAGGATGATACCATTCAGAAAGGCAATGCTCTCTGTGAAAGTAGCTATTATCCAATAATGAGACATAGTAACTACTTTTAAATGGGTAATAAAACGAAACATTTAAATATAAGTGGGTGTTACCACGGCAAAGAGCACACATCCAATGGGGGTATGCCGCTCGAAAAAACGGTTTTGACAGGAAGTCCAGACCAGGCATTATAGGAGGAACAACATGATTGGAAACCAAAAGAACAAAATCGGAGCCTTGATCGTGATGATCATTGCAGTCATCGCATTCTCCGGCCTGGCTCTCGCAGACGACTTTGTGCCGGACCAGCAGAATCCAGGACCCCAATTGGCCCTTGACGTTCTCTGGGTAAAGATTGACGGAAACACCGTCCAGGACAACGCTGTCATCAGTGAAGATGTCAAGCGCGGCGAGACTCTTGATATCTCGGTCAAGACTCAAGCTAACGCAGATGTAGAAGACATCACTGTCTCAGCGCAGATCTTTGGCGATGAACATAATGCTCTGGATGACAAATCCGAGACATTCGATGTAGTCAATCAGACCAGATACACCACAGAGCTCAGCTTGAGACTGCCAGACAATATGCAGCAGGATTATTACGATCTTCGCGTCATTGTCGCGGACAGGAACAGCGCTCTCAAAGTCTACAATTACAATCTAAAGATTGATACTAAAAGACACGCGATAGTCATCAAAGACTTGACCCTTAACCCAGCGAATGAAGTTGTCGCAGGAAGAGCGTTGCTCGCGACTGTGCGCGTCAGGAACATGGGAGAGAAAGATGAGGATTCAGTCAAGGTCTCAGTAGAGATCCCGGGACTGAACCAGTATGTCTCTGATTATGTCGACGATCTCGAAAGCGAAGACTCAGCGTCTTCTGAAGAGATGTACCTTAGAGTCCCTCAGAACGCCAAGAACGGCGAATACGAGGGCAAGGTTGTTGTCACTTACGATGATGAGACAAAGGATGTCATAAAGACATTCACAGTCAAAGTAGTCGGCGGTGAGGAGACACAGGCTGGAACCTCAACAGACAGCACAACCGTGCCTGTCACAACCCCTAAGACCACTATCGTGATCGGCCCTGAAACACAGGACACACCTAGAGGGCAGGGAGGAGCTATCTACCCAGTCACAATCACCAACAATGGCAAGGAATCAAAATCCTACACCATCGAGGTCAGCGGAGTAGACTCATTCGGAACAGTCAAAGTCTCACCAAGCACACTAACAGTCGTTAACAGCGGCGCTACAGAAAGCGTCTATATTTACGTCGCTGCTTCGGAAGAGGCGACTGCCGGACAGCACACCTTCACAGTCAAAGTGAAGAGTGGCAGCGATACACTGCTCACGCAGCCAATGACAGCGAATGTTGTCGAAGCTGAAGGAGCAGGTTCATGGGAGAGCGTCAAGACAGCCCTCATTGTCGCGTTGATCGTGCTGGTAGTTGTGCTTATCGTGCTCGCAGTCCTTGTCGCTTTCAAGGCGATGAAGAAAGGCGGCGATGACGAGCTCAGCGAAGAGCAGACAACCGCTCAGACCTACTACTGATTGAGTTCATTTTTTGTTTTTTTATTTTTATTTTAGGGAGTTTAATTCTTCGATTGGTCATTCAGAATGCATAAGATTTATTCTTGAAAAGATCCGATAGTAGTTCAATTCTATAAAGGATAATCCGCTGCTGTCGATTGCCACGTCTAGGCTAATGCTGATACGTCGGAAATCTTTGATTTCCGTGATTGAATTTCCTCCCCCCTGACTCTGTCGGGGGGGAGGAAATTCAGGATCATGCGCAGCACGACCATGGCGACCAGCAATGATAGATTACTCTTCCTACGCTGGACACTGTCGCAAACCTTAAAAACCCTTATTCTTAACTGCAGTTGCATGGTCACAATACTCACTGCTTCCTCTCTTCTGATAAGTTTCTTAGTCACATTACTGATAACCCCTTACTGGATCAGGCGCGCGACATTCCACGGCCTCACGGCGAGAGATATGCATAAGAAGGAAGGCAGCGCTGCAGAGCTTGGAGGGCTGACGGTCGTATGCGGGATGCTGGCAGGAGTCTTATTCTACATAGCTATCGACGTATTCATTTATGGCAATGGGAAGATAGCCCAATACCTGCTTGCGGCAATAACCTCTATCCTTATAGCCACGATAATAGGCTTCACTGATGACATCCTTGGTTGGAAGATAGGCCTCAGACAGTACCAGAAAGTAATACTGACTATAGCTATAGCCCTCCCTATGATGGTCATAAATGCGGGTCATTCAAAAATGGCTCTCCCATTCCTTGGCAACGTCGAATTCGGCCTTTTTTACCCATTATTCCTTGTTCCCGTAGGAATCATAGGGGCATCCAATGCATTCAATATGATTGCGGGCTATAATGGGCTGGAAACGGGCTTAGCGACGATTATACTCTCGACTTTAGGCTATCTTGCCTTTTCCATAGGGGCTGGCTGGGTCGCTGTCCTAGCCTTCTGCCTGGTCGCTGCCTGCATAGCGTTCCTAGTATTCAACCTCTACCCCGCAAAGGTCTTCCCTGGAGACACATTCACCTACACTATAGGAACGGTCATAGGGATTGTTGCGATCCTTGGGAACATAGAGGCTTATGCGTTGATACTCCTCATCCCTTATATGGCTGAGTTTGCGCTGAAAGCGAGAGGACGTATGCAGAAAGAAAGCTTCGCGAGAGTTCTGCCTAACGGAAGCTTAACCCTGCCTTATCGGAAATACTACGGCCTTGAGCACATAGCTGTTGGTATTCTCAGAAAGATCAAGGGCAGAGCTTTAGAGGCTGAAGTGGTATATCTGCTGTGGGGATTCCAGATGATATTTGCGCTTATCGCGCTCGCTTATAGATTCATAATACTTTCAATAGCTTAATCTTTTGTTCTCAACCAAAATCTTGTAATTTTCTCGGACAAAACCCTCTTGAGACTCACAGCAATATTTATAAACTCTTTAACAAGCACTGTTCAGGGGGTAGATTGAGATTTCATGAAAGTCGCATTAGTGACCGGCATAACAGGACAAGATGGTTCTTATCTCGCAGAACTCCTTCTTGAGAAAGGTTACAAAGTCCATGGTTTTGTCAGGAGATCCTCAAGCATGAACAGGGAGAGGATAGACCATCTAAAGAGCAATCCCGATTTCAGCATGATATATGGGGATCTTTGCGATTCTAGCTCTATAAACAGCGTTCTTAGGAATGTAATGCCTGACGAAGTCTACAATCTTGCAGCGCAAAGCCATGTTCAAGTGAGCTTTGAGATGCCTGACTATACCGCTGACGCGAATGGCGTAGGAGTTGTGAGGCTGCTTGAGGCTATACGCAGGATGCAGGAAGAGACTGGAAAGAGCATACGTTTCTATCAGGCCTCAACTTCAGAGATGTTCGGCAAGGTTGTCGAGACCCCTCAGAAAGAGACAACTCCGTTCTACCCTCGCAGCCCTTACGGCTGCGCGAAACTGTACGCTTACTGGAT
>Ga0209542_10011594_pt1 | contig 15611 bp, 12 predicted proteins | sample RifCSPhighO2_01_FD_184028 | JGI IMG/M metagenome (GOLD analysis project Ga0209542, IMG submission 184028) | Soil microbial communities from Rifle, Colorado - Rifle CSP2_plank highO2_0.1 (SPAdes) (version 2) | ecosystem: Environmental > Terrestrial > Deep subsurface > Rock core/Sediment ... | reverse complement strand
GCATCTGGATTTGCAGCTCTTCTTGCCGGCCAACGCAGTAATGATGGGTCTTTCGGATTTTTGGGCTTGTACGCTTCCTTCTTGTCTTCTGCGCAGTCTGGCGACTATGCTTGGCGCCGTTACTTGTATGTTGCCGATACTAGAGCGGGCCGGGATTTGGTCGGCAAGGGGAACGGTTTCTCGGTGAGGTGTCTCAAAGACCAGTTATAATGCAATTGATTTCTATGAACAACACATCATCACAGCAAAAAGGATCAGCAGTTATCTACATCGTTCTTATGATGTTCCTCATGATTACTTCTGCCGCAATTATTTTATCCGGAGTATTGAATCGGCATGTTCGATCGGCGCAAGACTACCTTTCTTCGGAGCGGTCGTTTGCTGCGGCAAATTCCGGCATTGAACAGATGCTGTATTCTGTTGCACAATCGAGCGATCCCGTAACCGTAGAAGACTCCATTGACTATAATGGCGAGCAGGCGCAATTCAAGGGAAGCGGCTACGGGGTTTCAGATAATGGCAGCAATGTTCCGTGCATGTCTGCTTCAGGAACGTATAGAGATGTTGTTCGAAGAATCGCGCTTGGGGAGGGAGTGCCCGGGTGTGAGTTATGACGGAGGCTGATGCAAAAAAGAGAATAGAATTATTGCGTAAAGAAATCGATCATCATCGATACTTGTATCATGTGCTCGATACGCAAGAAATTTCAGATGCGGCTTTAGATAGTTTAAAAAATGAGCTTGAGGCGCTTGAGAAGCAATATCCCCATCTTATTGCGCCCGATTCCCCAACCCAGAGAGTAGGCGGGGTTGCGCTTGATGCATTTCACAAAGTTCCGCACGGCAAAAAAATGCTTTCGCTTAATGACGTATTTTCTAATGAAGAAATCAAGGATTGGGAAACGAGGATGCAAAAAATAGTTCCTGGTGCTCCTGATTATTTTATAACACTGAAAATAGACGGAGTTGCGCTATCGCTTACATATCAAAACGGCGTACTGGTTCGCGTTGCAACAAGAGGAGACGGATTGATAGGGGAGGACGTAACGATGAACGCGAAAACGATTGACGCCATACCTCTTCGGCTGCAGGGAGAATTTCCTGAAATTATCGAGGTTCGCGGCGAGGCTTACATGCTAAAAAAAGATTTTGACCGCATGAATGCCCTTCGACAAGCTCAGGGCGAACTGCAGTTCGCTAATCCTCGCAATATAGTTGCTGGGTCTATCCGGCAGCTCGATCCTGCAATTGCACGAAGCAGGCCATTACGCTTTTTTGCTTGGGAAATTACTTCAGGCATACCGAGTGCAACGAGATTGCAAGAATACGAAACGCTCAAGCAGATGGGTTTTCCCGTGCCTCCGAATGCGAAGCGCTGTACATCGCTCTTGGAAGTGTCTGCATATATCAAGCAGGCGGAAACAAGACGCCTACAACATCCGTTCCAAGTGGATGGGCTGGTTATAAAAATAAATGATATTGCGCGGCATGTCCGGCTGGGAGTTGCGGGCAAGGCGCCGCGCGGCGCAATAGCATATAAATTCGCGGCCGAGGAAGCAACGACCATTATCGAGCATATCGACGTGCAGGTGGGGCGCACCGGCGCGCTTACTCCCGTTGCGCATCTAAAGCCCGTGCGAGTTGCAGGGACTACAGTATCTCGAGCGACGTTGCATAATGCGGACGAGGTGAAGAGAAAGGATGTTCGCGTTGGCGATACTGTAGTGATTCGAAAAGCAGGTGATATTATTCCGGAAGTAATGCGAGCATTGCCATCGATGCGCCCAAAAAACAGCAAACCGTTTCGTATGCCGAAAAAGTGCCCGATTTGCGGATCGGATGTTGAAAAAGATGTTGCGGGGATCGTCGTGCGGTGCGTTAATGCGGAATGTTTTGTTGTTGCGGGGATCGTCGTGCGGTGCGTTAATGCGGAATGTTTTGTTCGCGAGCAGCAGCAAATTCTCTATGCAGTTGGCCGGTCAGGGTTCAATATCGATGGGCTCGGCGAAAAAATCGTAGAACAGCTTTTACAAGAAGGGCTGATATCTGGTGTGCCAGATATCTGGCAGCTTACGGCAGGAGACTTGCTTCCGTTGGAACGGTTCGCAGAAAAATCGGCAAAGAAATTAGTAGAAGAAATACAGTCTAAAAAAACAATCTCGCTTCCAAAATTTTTGGTGGCATTAGGGATTCCAAACGTAGGGATTGTAACAGCACAAGACGTGGCGCGTGCGTATCGCACGCTTGATGCGGTGCAAGTTGCTGCAAAAGAAGATTTGGAAAAAATTGATGGTATTGGAGAAAAAGTTGCGCAGGGGATTGCGGATTTCTTTTCTAGCACAGCAGGAAAGCGCATAGTATCGCAATATCTCGAAGTTGGCATTCGCGTGCAAAAAGAATCTTCGGGCGGGCCGCTTTCTGGCAAAACATTCGTATTCACTGGAACGCTCAACAGCATTACCCGCGAAGAGGCGAAGCAAAAAGTGCTATCTGCCGGGGGTAGAATCGCGTCGACAGTAGGATTAGGCGTGGATTACGTGGTTCTAGGCGAGGGTGCCGGTTCGAAAGAGAAAAAGGCAAAACATTTAAATCTTACGATCATTACCGAAAGTCAGTTTGCGTCTCTTTTAGAAGGCAAGCTATAGTTGGCATATGAAAAATAGTGACAGAGCTTCTCATGTCATTCCGGAATCCGCTGCGCCCCGCGAAGCCAAGGGGCGAAGTGGGGAGCCGGATTCAGCCGTCGCCAAGGCTATGGCTGACAAGCAAGCCCGGGATGACGACGGCCACGCTTCGATCGTTAATCAAGCAGAAATATTTAAACTTGCGAATTTGGCGCGTATAGCTATTACGGACGATGAAGCACAAGCTGCTGCGAGTAATTTGTCTGGTATTTTAGAAAATTTTGCAGCTATTCGTTCTATAGACACAGATGTGTCTGGCCTGCCTGCCGGCAGGCAGGATCTGCGCAACGTGATGCGCGAAGATGTTGCTCGCGACGGCGTGCTTGCGGATCCTGAAGAATTGCTGCGCAATGCAAAAACAAAAAATGGGTACATAGAGGTATCCGCAGTATTTGCTGAACAGTCCGTGCCATGAGTGCCTCCGCTCGCGAAAATTTGCAGAAAAGCCTTGGCGCTATTGCAGCATGGGAACCGCATATCGGCGCTTTTTTAGATATTACGAAAGATGAAGCCGAGCGGCAGGTTGCTGCACTTGAATCTGACATAGCATTGCACCAGCAGCCGCTTGCGGGTATGCCTATTGCGATTAAAGCAAATATCGCAACGCAATTTGGGCGCACGTCTGCGTCATCAAAAATTTTAAAAGATTTTGTTTCGCCGTTCAATGCAACAGTTGTGCAGCGGCTGCTGGGCGCTGGAGCAGTAGTTGTAGGGAAGACGCAGCATGACGAATTTGCGATGGGATCGAGCACGGAACATGCGGGACTTGGCCCGCAAACGAAAAATCCTTGGGACATATCTCGTGTTGCAGGCGGGAGCAGCGGCGGTTCTGCGGCGGCTGTCGCCAGCACGGAAGTGGAAGCTGCGCTTGGTACAGATACGGGCGGATCTATCCGCCAGCCTGCAAGCCTATGCGGAGTCGTCGGGGTAAAGCCTACGTATGGGCGTGTGAGCCGCCATGGATTAATCGCGTATGGGAGTAGCTTAGATCAAGCGGGGCCGATAACGCGAACGGTACGAGATGCTGCGAAGATAATGGAGGTTATTTCCGGAAAAGACCCGCTTGATGCAACTTCTTCAGAAGTGCCTGTCGGGCAATATGCTGCGTTATGCGGAAAACCGATTGCCGGCATGATTATCGGAATGCCGAAAGAATTTTTTGCAGATGGTATTGATCCTGAAGTAAAAAAAATAGTCACAGATGCAATTATGTCATTTGAAGAACAGGGAGCAGTAGTAAAAGAGATTTCCCTTCCTCTTACTCCGGCAGCAATTGCAGTATATTACGTTATTGCAAAAGCAGAGGCGTCTTCAAATCTAGCTCGGTTTGATGGGTTGCGCTATGGCATTCGCGAAGATATTCATGCGTCGCTGATTGATTACTATAAACAAGTGCGAGGAGAAGGATTTGGTCCGGAAGTAAAGCGTGCAATTATGATGGGAACGTATGCGCTTTCAAGCGGATATAGTGAAGCCTGGTATGGGCAAGCCTCGAAGGTGCGGACGTTGATTCGTCGAGAATATGAGCAGGCGTTTCGGGGCGTTGATGTAATTGCGGGGCCCGTCTCTCCGGAGCCAGCGTTCAAATTGGGAAGCAAGACATCCGACCCGCTCGCGATGTATTTAGCAGATGCATATACTGTGCCCGCCAGCGTTGCGGGATTGCCAGCTATTTCTGTTCCTTGCGGGATGGCGATAAAAGGCCCGCCAAATCGGCGGGTAAGCCTACCAGTAGGCTTACATATTATTGCACCGCATTTTCAGGAAGAAACGATGTTTCAAATTGCTGCAGCATTTGAAAGCGCGCACGAATTTCAAAACCTTTCTCCTGAATTACCGCAATGATGGCAGCAGCGAGATGCCGGTCATCTGGGGAGGTTTTTCAATAGAAAGAATGTCGAGAATCGTAGGAGCGATGTCCGATAACACGCCGATCGGGGTAGTAAGAATTTCCGCAATCTCGCTATCGCTTTTCGGAGTTGTGCGCCGCAAGTGTTCTGCGATTACATGAACCACCACAGGGTTAGTGGTATGGTCCGTTTCTACGGCTCCAGTTGTCGGGTTGATCATTTCCTCGGCGTTTCCGTGGTCTGCCGTTACTAGCAGCGCGCCTTGTTTTGCAAACACGGCTTCTTGTATGCGCGCAATGCAAGTGTCAACAAACGCGCATGCGTCGACTGCTGCTGAAAAATTTCCCGTGTGGCCGATCATATCCGCATTTGCGAAGTTTATAAAATATACATCGTGCGTATTGCGCGCAATGTCATCAACTACATAATCCGTAATTGATTCTGCCTGCATGTGCGGTTCGTCTGCAAAATCAGAAACGCTGGAGGAGGCGATGAGTTTGCGATCTTCATTGGGGTAAGCTTTTTCATTGCCAACGTTCAAGTAGTACGTAACGTGCGCATATTTTTCTGTTTCTGCTACGTGTAATTGTGCAAGCCCGGCATCTGAAATAACTTTTGCAATGGGGCATATAGCGGCATCTTCTATAAATGCGCAGGGAGAAGCAAATGTATCGTCATATTTCGCCATTGTGCCGAAAAAGAGGTTTTTTATCGGATTCGCAGGAAAGCCCACTTTTTCGGGCTGCAAAAATGCTTGCGTAAGCTGGCGTGCGCGATCCGGCCGAAAATTAAAAAATAGTACCGCATCATTATCCGCGATGTGCGCTACCGCTTCGCCTCCGCGGGTGAGGGTAGTGGGCAGCATGCGTTCGTCGAGCACTCCGCGCTGATACGAGCGAGCCAGTGCGCTTGCGGCAGAAGGAGATGATTCTCCTCGCGTGTTCCCAATAAGGAGATTATACGTTCTTTCGGTGCGGTCCCAGTTTTCATTTCGGTCCATTGCGTAAAATCTTCCCGTGAGGGATGCAATTTTTCCCACTGCAAATTTTCCAATAGCTTCTTCTAGCTTATTAAGAAGAACAGGCGCGCGCTGTGCGGGCGTGTCTCGGCCATCTGTAAATACGTGAATGTATACGCGGTCGTGCATTCCTTGGCGCGCACAGGTGTCTAAGAGGGCAATTAAGTGCCGGATCTGCGCGTGCACTCCGCCGTCGGAAAGCAGGCCTATAAGGTGAAGGTTTGAATGAAACTGCTGCGTATGTTCGATTGCATGCAAGAATACCGGGTTCGTATAAAATGAACCGTCAGCAATAGCTCTGTCTATTTTTGGCAGCACCTGGTACATCACCTGGCCTGCACCGATGTTGCGGTGGCCCGTTTCAGAATTTCCAACTTCGCCCCAAGGCAATCCTACTTCGACGCCCGCGGCAGAAATTGCAGTGGTCGGATACAGTTTTGCGTATGCATCCATCGTTGGCGTATGCGCCGTTGCGATGGCATTTCCTTCTTTTGCGATGCGTATTCCCCAACCGTCAAGAATAATGACGACCAGCGGATTCGGTCGTGAAGGAAACTTCATGTAGCGGGAGCTGGGATTGCACCAGCGATCTCCTGGTTATGAGCCAGGCGAGATACTACTTCTCCATCCCGCGGTAAACTCCGTGCACGGAGCATACCAGAAAATGATTTTTATTGCCAGTTTTATTTTCTCCCCCTGCCCGAGGGGGAGCGAGAGGGGGAGGGAGATCTGTCAGCAATTCATAACAAATTACTTCTAGAAACTCTTGCGAACAAGCCTTGCTGGGGCAATAGTAGAAGCACGGCCACGGGGAAACTTTCAGGGGTATATGCACACAAATCATAACGCTTGTCAGCATACTTTCGTGAGTCATAAGAAGCGCCCGGCCCCTTTTTAGGGAAACCGGCTTAACAGCCCGCCAATTCGGCGGGTTGTCCTATTTGTAAAGAGTGGTGACGGGAGGAATCGAACCTCCGACCTCGGGCTTATGAGTCCCACGCTCTAACCGACTGAGCTACGTCACCGCGATAAAGTATAGAATACGGGGATATGGGGAAAATTGGAAGGGTTTCCCCTCCTTACGAAGGAGGGGTTAGGGGAGGTTCGTCGCAATTGTCTGTATGCATAACCTCACCCCCGCCCTCTCCTTCGTAAGGAGAGGGAAGCGCAATAAATTATCTAAACAAAGCCAATAATAAGCAATCACCCCAAAATAGATTTGACATATTTAACAAATAGGAGTATAGTGGCATCATTCAGTTAAACCAGCCCGCGAGAACCTCCCGAACCTTCAACCAAACTACATAATCTTTGAGGAGAGAGCAGCAAAGCCAGACGCTGTATAAAGTCTGACACCAAGCGGTGAAGTGATGTATTTCTCTCTATAGAAGATTATATACGTCACTTGACCGCTTTTTAATATAAAAAAATGCGGGTGAGTGAATGGCCCGCTAGGTCAGCGGGTGGGCAGAAATCTGCACGCGAGCATAGCTCGTACGTAGCGTTCTGCCGGTACGGAACGGCCTTTCACAATAAAATATCGCATCGTTACGAATCCCGCGACCTGCCACTCATGCAGTAGGACGTAACGGGAATGCGAGACGGGTAGATCCGTCACTGGCGTTTTGCGATCTTTTTTGTACGACGCCGGTGACGGGTTTACTCTGGGCGAGGCATAAAATGCCGAGTCGAAGAGTTGAATCCGCAAAACCAATCACCCAAGCATGATCGAGAGTGTTTCTCGATATGCGAAGGTGATTAACAGAAGAGGAACATTATGTTCAAAAGAATTATTATCGTAATGTGTGCATTTTGGTTGTATCTAGTTGTGTGTACGTTAGTGGATCAAGCGACGGGCATGCAAGAGGTTCTAAGGAACATGCCCACTATCGCTCGAGTGGCTCACGATCTGATAGTGGGTCTATGGACGATCGTTTCATTGTTTATAATGGGGGTTGTTAAATGGAGCAATTAGGTTTTCGGAAGTTTCCTCAAAAAACTTCTAACAGCGGTCGGATATCACTTTGCTGATACTTCGACCGCTCTTCTCTTGAGCTTTTCGTAGTGTGTGAAAGGCTGAAGCGGAAGACGCATTATAAGGAAGGTGTTTGTCATGGAAACGTTACTTGATTGCGTGATGCTGGGTGGAAGTTTGGATAGTGTCGCGGCATGGGAAGAGGCGGTGCGGGAGCTGGCAGCACAGTTTCAGTACCTCAACTACCCATACAAAGTCGATTTAGAAATGGCGAAGAAATTTATCGACCGCGTTCTCGCTTTGGATAAAGCGAGAACGAATCTGCAAGATATTGCAGATTCGCTGGGCGTCGATTATGAGAAAGTTCTGGAATGGGAAGATATGAACGATTCCTTTACGGAAATTTGCGCGGTGGCTCATGAGGTATGTCTCGGGCACGGGTTGCCGAGTTTTGAAACGATGCTTTTCGGTGATCTCCCTGACGAAGATGACTGGATTCCCGAAGGGCAGTGACAAGCAAGTTCTTTTTCAAAAACCAAGACGCGGTCGGATATCACTTTATTGATACTTCGACCGCTCTTCTCTTGGATTCATAACAATTTCGTTGTGAATCAAAGCGGAAGAAAGTGTAGACAAGGAGTTTCTCATGTCGATGCTATTAGACCACATTATGGCCGGCGGAGAAGTGCTCGGTCGCGAAACGATCAAGGCCGCGATTCGCGTGGCAACAACAGAATTTCGAGCCATTTCATTTCCGGACACAACGTCAAAGGAATTTATAGGCAGGGCGCTTTTGTTCGGCGAAGTGATCGCAAGAATTAAAATCAATGCGGCGCGCATTGATTTTGTCTTGGAGGAAGATGCAGATTGGCAGGCAGTGAGCACGTTGTTTGCCGATTGTTCTGCTATCGCCAAAAGGCTGGCAGAAGAATCGGGGCAATTTCCGTTTCAAGCCCAACTGATGAATCGGCTGTTTAACGCCGATCTCGTCAATACGAAAGGAGAATTGGTTGTGCGTAGGTAATAGTGTTCATTATGTTCGTTTAAGCCGCGGTCGCTCACACACGTGACGACCGCTCTTCTCTATATGCCGCTATGCGGCTGTTTGATAATACATAGAATCGGATCAGGAAAAATCTCTCTCCTCGATTGATAGTTCTTGGTCTGCATTATTTCTATGCATTGTCGACAGCTGTATGGCGGTTTTTATTGCGAAGTGGGATTGTAATATCAGGTAAATATATGTATAATTTTATTGTATGAAATCTTATCTTTTTGACATTATTGTAGAGCCAGACGGGAAAGCTTGGCATGCCTACTGTCCTGCGCTGGAAAAATGGGGAGCAGCTACATGGGGGCAAACTCGATCAGAAGCTGCCAAGCATATTCAAGAAGTTGTAGAGATGGTTGTTGCAGAATTAGTTGCAGATGGTATTGCTCTTCCGGGCGCTTCTGACAGTGGGGTTTATGTTTCATCTTCTCCGCAAGTATCCGTCACGGTAGACGCGTGAAAATTGACTACGGAAAACTCCGCAAAGTTACAGCTCATCAGATTATTCGGGCATTGCTTCACGAACGATTTTCGATCCGAAATCAGTCGGGCAGCCATGTTCGGTTTGTCCATGATGATGGTAGGCGAGTTACGGTTTCGTTTCACCGCTCCGGCCAAACATTTCCCCCAAAAACACTTAAGACTATTCTTGAAAAACAAGCGTGTTGGAATTACGAAGATCTGCGTCGCTTGAAGTTGCTACGCTAGAGATCGGTTTTTATTTGCTCCCCTTCTTCTTACCAAGGAGAAGGCAGAGATGAGGTGAAAAAAGCGCAATTATTGCCCCTCACCCTAACCCTCTCCCACAACGGGAGAGGGGAGCTTTACGCGGGCCTGACGGGAGTCGAACCCGCTGCCTTCTCCGTGACAGGGAGACATGCAAAACCGTTACACTTCAGGCCCAATATGTTTCTATACAATACAGAATATACGCGGAAAGTAAAGGTTTGCTCTCATATTTTGAGATTATCTTGTATTATATCTTTATGACCGTACGACTCTTCGGATTTGCAACTATGGCGACGTTCCTGTTTTCTACAGGCGTACTGGCGCTTATTGTGAGTTGGGTAGACCCAACGTCTAGCGCCAGCGGGTTGGCGCTTGTGCTGTTTTTCTTGACTATGTTCTTATTCGTAGCGTCTTTATTTTCCATGCTGGGGTATCTGGCTCGCGCCATCATAGTGCGCCATCAATTGCCCCCATACCGGGTGCGTCCATCGCTTCGCCAGGGGCTATTTTTTGGCATATTTGTAGATATTCTCCTATTCTTACAGCTAGAGCGGATTTTAGTATGGTGGGTATCTGCGATTATTATTCTTTTATTTGTTGTTATTGAGTTAGTATTTATTTCGTATGACCAAAATTCAGCAGGACCTAGAGGATCTCACGCAGAAGGCAACTAGCGCGCTTATTGCATGCGAAGACGCTGCAGCGCTGGAAGCGTGGCGCGTTGCATATATTGGCAGGAGCGGACTTATTCCCGGGTTGCTTCGGAATATCAAAGATTTATCTGATGAAGAAAAAAGAACTGTCGGCAGTGCTGCAAATGCGCTGAAGCGCGAACTCGAAGAAAAGTATCAGGAACAATTGCATGTAATAGAAAAGGGAGCGTCGACCCGAGGCGTACAAGCTACAAACTGTAAGCTACAAGCTGGGGGAGGTCATTTGCATCCGCTTACTCTCACACTTAATCGTGTGCATGAAATATTTTCCGCGATGGGATTTATTATTGCAGATGGTCCGGAAGTGGAAGAAGTAAAATTTAATTTTGATTTGTTGAACACACCTGCGGAGCATCCTGCGCGCGGAGCAGGGGATACATTCATGGTTGATCCGATGAGCGTAAATGGCGCAGAGGATTTGGTGCTGCGTACGCAAACGTCTCCGATGCAAATCCGTTCTGTGGCAGCAATGCAATTGCACCCGCCATTTTCCGTAATCGCGCCCGGCCGAGTATTCCGAAAAGAAAAAGTTGATGCAACGCATGAATCTACGTTTCATCAATTTGAAGGATTATCGATAAGCGAAACTACAAGCATTGCTGATTTTAAATCAGTTATCGAAACATTCTTTTCTGCGTTTTTTCATGCAGATGTTGTCATTCGTCTTCGCCCGTCATATTTTCCATTCGTGGAGCCGGGGTTTGAAGTAGATATGAGCTGCGTTTTCTGCAAAGATGGATGCCGCGTTTGCAAGCATACTAAGTGGATCGAAGTTATGGGCGCGGGCATGGTGCATCCGAATGTGCTAAAAAATATGAATATCGATCCGGAGAAATATCAGGGGTACGCATTCGGCGGAGCGATCGACCGGCTTACGATGATCCAGTACGGCATTAACGATATCCGGTTATTCTGGAGCGGCGATGTGAGATTTTTACGGCAATTTGATCGCGTCATTCCCGCGAAGGCGGGAATCCAGGTCGACCCACCAAGTCGGCGGGCAGGCGTGGATGCCGGATCAAGTCCGGCATGACAAACTATCTATGAAACTATCTACCAATTGGCTAAAAGAATTAATTCCGGAGCTGCAACTATCTGCAAAAGAAATTGCAGAGCTCTTTACTGCTCATAGTTTTGAAACGGTTATTGATCGGGAATATGCAATTGACCCAAATATTGTTGTTGTAAAAATTATAAGGCTCGAACAGCATCCGAATGCAGACCGGCTGCGACTCGCTACCGTTACGGACGGAGAAACTGAAGTCCGCGTAGTATGCGGAGCCCCTAATATTTCAGAAGGGGATGTGGTGCCATATTCGCCGCCAGGGGCAAATGTGTATGATGAAAATGGAAAGCTTTTTACGCTTTCTGTTGCAAAAATCAGAGGAGTTGAAAGCCCAGGCATGTTGAACTCACCGCGCGAGCTGGGGGTATCGGGCGAGCATGGCGGTATATTGTTGCTTCCCAAAGATACTCCGCTTGGCTCCAAGCTTTCTGAGTATATTCCAAGCGATATTATTCTCGATGCGGATGTATTGCCAGACAGGGCGCAAGATATGCTTGCGCATAGCGATGTTGCAAAAGAGCTTTCTGCAATTACTCGCCTTGCTTGCAAAGAGCAGCCTGCAACGCCAATGCAGCAAATTTTACAAGGCGCTTCCGGCATTGCGCCGTTTGTGCGAGAGCAATCAGGGCGCATATCGGGCAATGTTCGGTCTATTGCCTTTCATCCTGACCGCCCCAGCCGTATGGCGGGTATTGAAATATCTCGCGAGGAAGTGCGCGATATTTTGCAGCGATTGCAATTTACTGTCATTCCGGCCCCCGAGCCGGAATCCAGGTCCATGTGGATGCCGGATCAAGCCCGGCATGACAATCTCTGGCAAGTTACGCCTCCGCAAGACCGCCTCGATATATTAGGCGAGCACGATATAGTCGACGAAGTTATTCGCATGATCGGATACGACCGCATTCCTGCATCGCAGCATGCAAGTCACACCCATCCGCTTCCAGTTTCCGATACCGTATATTGGCAGCAGCAGATTCGTGAAAAACTGGTTGCGCTCGGCTTCACAGAAACATATAGCTACTCGTTTGAAGATGAGCGGTTTGCAAGGTTAGTGAACGCAGAAATTCATCCGCATGTGGAGCTTACAAACCCGATGGCGCCAGAGCTAAAAAAACTTCGCTACTCGATGCTGCCAGGGTTAATCGGTGCAATGATAACAAGCCGGGATGAAATGCATCGGAATAAACAGGGTATCGAGCGCGCATTATTTGAAATCGGCAGAGTGTATCACGTAGGAGATGCTGGCGTGGTGCCGGGTGTTGTTGAACGGACTGTTGTTGCCGGTATTGCAGTTGGGAATGAAGATGTGCTGCAGCAAGTGTTTGATAATATTTTTGAATTATTTAAGATAGAGGGCGTAGAGACCCTCCCCCTTACGAAGGGGGAGCTGGAGGGGGTGAATATGTCGTTCGCGAAAAAGATACGCTTACAATACGCGGGCGAATTTCTTGCGATAGGATATGTATGTAATGCGGAGCTTCTCAAAAAAATGAAATACCGCATGCCGGTTGTCGCGTTCGAAATAAGTTTCGGCGCATTGATGAAGCACGCCCCGGATGTTGAAATTCCTACCCATACACTAGAAGAAGTGCGCGCCATGTTCACAACGCCAAGGCAATTTACAGAACTTCCAAAATTCCCAAGCGTCTTCCGGGATATATCCATCTTGGTTGCATCTGATACAGGAATCGACGCAGTAGAATCTGCTATTAACCAAGTGGGTGGGCAGTTAGTTGTCGACGTGGATTTATTTGATGAATATGAAGCGCCAGCTAGTGCGTCGGGAAAACACCAGGTGTTAACGGAAAAAACACCTGGTGTTGAGGAGGCGCGTACGAAATCGCTCGCGTTCCATATCGAATATCGTTCACCAGATAGAACGCTGACAGATAAAGAGATTGCCGAAGTTCACAAAAAAATAGAGCATGCGATCAAGAACGAATTTAGTGCGGAAGTGAGGTAATCTTGAGCGGGGGTGTTTTATATCCCTTCTCCCTGGATAGGGAGAAGGCGGGGAAGAGGGTTTCGTCGCAGCACATCACGCATTAAACCCTCTCTTCCGTTCTCTCCCTATGCAGGGAGAGAATACGACGACGAGATTGCTTCGTTATCCCGCCATGGCCGGGGCTCCTCACAATGGCCAAAATACATTTGACTTTTACAAACAAATGATATATAATGATAGGTTCCAATAGGTTGGAACAATCGTTTTAAAACCTCGGAAAAGAAGGATCTGATCATGAGGAAAGTTGCGTTGTTGAGCATTTTATTTGCGATTCTCTCCGGCTGCGTGCACACGAGGCACAATGTGTGTGCAGATCGGTTGTCAGACGGTCTCAACAGGGCCCAGGAGCAGCCAATCGCGAGAGAGTCGCCATTCTATCAATAGTTCGTTCAACCCCTGTATGTCTTAGACTTCGGGGGTGTTTTATTGTTTCTCCCCCTTACGAAGGGGGAGATGAAGAGGGGGTTATATATACGTATCAACGCGACTAACCTCCCCTAGCCCCTCCTTCGTAAGGAGGGGAAACGCAATTTCGTTAGCTTGAAAAGCTGTTTAAAACCTGCTACTCTTCATAAATATCTATGGCAAAAAAATCAGCATCTTCTGCATATAACGCGTCGGCAATTACCGTCTTAGAAGGCTTGGAACCAGTCCGAAAACGTCCGGGAATGTACATTGGAGGTACGGGCTTAGAAGGGCTGCACCATTTAATTTGGGAAGTTGTAGACAATTCTATCGATGAAGCAATGGCCGGGCATGCAACGCATGTGATAGTGCGCTTGCTTCCCGATAACGTTATTTCTGTAAAAGACGACGGTCGAGGTATTCCGGTTGAGAAGCATTCTAAAACAAAAAAATCTACACTTGAAACAGTGCTTACCGTTCTGCATGCCGGTGGAAAGTTCGGCGGGGAGGGATATAAAGTATCTGGAGGATTGCACGGAGTAGGTGTGTCCGTAGTAAATGCTTTATCGGAGTACTTGGAAGCGGCAGTGGAGCGCGATGGAGGAAAATTTATTCAAAAATTCAAACGCGGCGCTTCGCAAGGAGACGTTAAAAAACTTGGCAAATCAAATGCAACTGGGACGACAATTACGTTCAAAGCGGACAAAGAAATTTTTCAGGAAATTGCATACAGCTGGACTAAAATTCTTCAGCACTTGCGCCAGCAGGCATATTTAACGCCCGGCGTTCGGATTTCGATTACAGATGAGCGCAATTCGGATGGCAAAAAATCCTACACATTTTATTTTGAAGGAGGAATCGCATCCTATGTGCAGCAATTAAATCTTGGAAAAGATGTAAAAAATGAAGAGATTTTTTATGCAAAGCGGGAATACGAAGATGACCGCATGGTGGAAGTTGCAATGCAGTATACTGATGCATATACTGACCAAATTTTAACATTCGCAAATAATATTCATACCCTCGAAGGGGGTACGCATTTAACCGGTTTTCGAACGGCGCTCACTCGGCTCATAAATGACTACGCGCGCAAGAACGGATTCCTGAAGGAAAAAGATGACAGCCTAACGGCAGATGATGTAAACGAAGGGTTAACTGCTATCGTCAGCGTAAAATTACGCGAACCGCAATTTGAGGGGCAAACGAAGGGGAAGTTGGGAACTCCTGAAATGCGCGGGTATGTAAATCAGATGATGGCTGAAGCGTTTGCGATGTATTTGGAAGAGCATCCCCAAGATGCGCGCCAGATTATGGGGAAAGTTACGCTGGCCGCAAAAGCTCGCTTGGCAGCTCGCGCTGCACGCGATACCGTGCTTCGCAAAGGCGCGCTTGATGGGTTTGCGTTGCCGGGCAAACTGGCAGATTGTTCTGAAAAGGATGCTGCTAAAAGCGAAATCTTCATCGTAGAGGGAGATTCTGCGGGTGGGTCTTGTAAATCTGGGCGTGATCGAAAGTTTCAAGCAATCCTTCCGCTCCGTGGAAAAATTCTGAACGTAGAACGGGCGCGCTTAGATAAGATGCTTCAAAACAATGAAATCAAAGCGCTTATTATTGCGATGGGCGCGGGCATCGGAGAAGAAATGGATATTTCAAAACTTCGCTATCATCGAATTATTATTGCGACGGATGCCGACGTTGACGGATCGCACATTCGAACATTGCTGCTTACATTCTTTTTCCGTTATTTTCAGCCGATGATCACAGGCGGGTACTTGTATATTGCACAGCCCCCGCTGTATAAAATTCAGAAAGGTAAAGAATTGCATTTCGTATACACCGATCAGGAAAAAGAAGCTGTGTTGAAAAAGATGGGCGTGAAAGACGAAGGCAGTGCAGAAGTAAAAATTCAGCGGTACAAAGGCTTAGGAGAGATGAATCCAGGCGAGTTATGGGATACAACGATGGACCCGGCGAACCGCATCTTAAAACAAGTGACGATTGAGGATATATCTGATGCAGACCACATGTTTGATGTGCTTATGGGAAGCGAAGTTGCACCAAGAAAGAAATGGATTCAGACCCACGCCAAGGCAGTGGAAAATCTGGATATCTA
>Ga0209542_10011593_pt1 | contig 15613 bp, 15 predicted proteins | sample RifCSPhighO2_01_FD_184028 | JGI IMG/M metagenome (GOLD analysis project Ga0209542, IMG submission 184028) | Soil microbial communities from Rifle, Colorado - Rifle CSP2_plank highO2_0.1 (SPAdes) (version 2) | ecosystem: Environmental > Terrestrial > Deep subsurface > Rock core/Sediment ... | reverse complement strand
GATCGGGGATGATATTCAGAGCGGTATGTCTATATCGCAGGCGCTCAACAAGCATCCGAGCGTCTTCTCGGACTTCTATGTCTCCATGGTGCGTTCCGGCGAGGAGTCGGGCAAGCTCTCAGAGACATTCGTCTACCTTGCCGATTATCTTGACCGATACTACGAACTCGCGTCAAAGACAAAACACGCACTCATTTATCCCGTATTCGTGATCGTGGTGTTCTTTGGCGTGATGATCGGCATGATGACCTTCGTGGTGCCGAAGCTCGCCGAGATCATTAAGTCGGGTGGGCAGGAGATCCCGGTGTACACCAAGATCGTCCTGGCAATTTCTGATTTCCTGGTCAATTACGGACTCTTTGCATTGCTTGCCGCCATGATCGGAGGTGGCGCCGTGTGGTATTACACCAAGAAAGGCGTCATATCGTTTTCGAAGTTCGTCTTGGCAATTCCCGTGATGGGGACGCTTTATCGCAAACTGTACCTTTCTCGTATATCGGACAATTTCTACACCATGCTTTCCAGTGGTATTCCGATTCTGCGGTCGGTTGAGGTTACGGCAAGTGTTGTGGGGAACGACGTCTACGAGAAGATACTTCTTGATGTGCATGAGGCGGTTAAGGGCGGGTCCTCGCTTTCTGATGCGCTGTCAAAAAGCGGTGAAATACCGCACATCATGATCCAGATGGTCAAAGTGGGTGAAGAGACAGGAAATATCCCGGAACTCCTCCACCGATTGGCCATTTTCTATAAACGGGAAGTGGATGGCGCTGTGGACTCCATGGTGGCGTTGATCGAGCCGATCATGATCGTGGTTTTGGGTCTTGGGGTGGGTGTGGTGCTCGCCGCTGTCCTTATGCCGATCTACAACATTGCGGGGAGTATCTAGGTGTGGGGGGTTATCCACACCCCCCTTTCAGAAAAGGGTGCATATTTGGTACAATAAGAACAGGACGAAGATGCTTTCCGTTGCCGTGTCGCAGCCGCATGGCTGCAAAGATCAAGGTCTGCAGATTATCAGAAATTATTTGTTTTATGGTGAATAAAAAACGAGGTTTTACACTCATCGAACTTCTCGTCGTCATTGCCATCATTGGTATCTTGGCGTCAGTTGTTCTCGCGTCGCTTTCAACAGCACGCAACAAGGGTAAGGACGCAAGCGCACAGGCAAGTTTGAATAGCGTGCGTTCATCCGCAGAGATTTACTATAGTGGGGCAGGAGCAAATAGCTACGGAACCGCTGCAACAACTGTGTCAGTAGCGGCCAACGGGACCGTTACGAACAGTGGAGCGGGAACGAACACTTTGAGCACTTGTAACGATACAGACGTACAGAAGTTGCTCAAAGCAGCTGCCGCTCAGACTGGCAATGCGGCTACCTGTAACAGCACCGCAAACGGTACTGCGTATGCTGCTGGCACACAGCTAGCTTCTCCGACGACCGCAACATATTACTGTGTTGATTCAACAGGAGTAGCAAAGACAACCACTACGGCTTTCACAACAGGAACGGTTTGCCCATAGTTCTGGCAATCTCGATCACGAAGGACTCTCCTTCGGAAAACTGCAGGCAACACAAAACCCGCTTCGGCGGGTTTTGTGTTGCCTGCCAAGTAAACCTCCTGAACCACCGAGGTTGAACCTCGGTGAAACTTATCAAAATAAATGGTACCATGAACGCATGGCACGCTCTATCGAATTTGGGATCAACGAATTCTATCATCTCTATAATCGCGGAACGGACAGACGTACTGTTTTTCTTGACACAAAAGATCATGAACGATTCATGGCGCTGCTTTATTTGGCGAACAGCTCCGCTCCTTTCCATATGAACGATTACCGAGGTTCAACCTCGGCGGAATTGTTTTCAGTTGAGAAGGAAGACACGCTTGTCGATATTGGCGCCTACTGCCTCATGCCAAACCATTTCCACATTCTCGCGCATGAGAAAAAAGAAAATGGTATCAGTATGTTTATGCAGAAACTTACCACAGGGTATACAATGTATTTCAATAAAAAATACGAACGGACCGGAGCACTATTTGGGGGAAGATATAAAGCAACTCATGCCGGCCATGATGAGTACTTGCGGTACTTATTTTCTTATATTCACCTCAATCCAATAAAACTCATTGATCCCCACTGGAAAGAGAATGGTATACGAAATACAAGGGAAGCCAAACAATATCTTGCCGGTTACCAGCATTCAAGTTACCTGGACTATACGGAGGGGGAACGATACGAGAGAGCCATTTTGAACCCAGAGGCATTTCCGAAATATTTTCAAACACCAAATGAGTTCAAAGATATGGTAGCGTGGTGGCTCGAGTTTACCGAGGTTGAACCTCGGTGATGTAGTGTTGGTCTGGTATACTAATGAACATGTATTTGAGTGTCGCTGTTGTATTTTTATATGGCCTGTTCATCGGCAGTTTTCTTAACGTCGTTCTTGTGCGCTACAACACCGGACGGACGATGGTCACGGGGCGGTCAATGTGCTTCTCGTGCGGTAAGACACTTGCGTGGTATGAGCTGATCCCGGTGGCAAGTTTTCTCCTCCAAGATGGGAAGTGCCGTGCCTGCAAGAGCAACGTTTCATGGCAGTACCCGCTGGTCGAGCTTGCCAGCGGGGCGCTCTTTGCGATGGTGGTGCTGTTCCTTCCCGTCGCTCGGGAGAATGTTCTTGAGCTCCTTTATTACCTTTCGGTGGTGAGCACCCTGCTCGTCATTGCGGTGTATGACCTCAGGCACAAGATCATTCCGGACCTCTTCGCGTACCTTTTTGCGGGTCTTGGGTTGGTGCACCTTGTTGCTTCCGCCGGCGTGCTGGAGGTCTTTCACGGCGAAGCCCTCATGGCGCTTATTGCCGGGCCGCTCTTTGCACTGCCGATCGCGGCACTGTGGTTTTTCTCAGATGGGCGATGGATAGGGTTGGGTGATGCCAAGCTTGCGCTGGGGATTGGGTGGTTCCTGGGGCTTGCTCTGGGGGGCTCCGCTATGGTGTTGTCCTTTTGGATTGGGGCGGTGGTAGGGCTTTTGCTCATCGGGCTTGCGCGGTTGCGGGTGCGGTTCATGCACGGCGCGCGTGTCTCGCTTAAGAGTGAGATTCCGTTTGGCCCGTTTCTGATCCTGGCTACGCTCATTGTGCTGTTCACCCACCTCAACGTATTCGCGCTCGAAATGCAGTGGTTTCTTTAGGGACTGTTCTCCACAGGGCGCCGCGACATTCGTCGCGGCGCCCTGTGGTACAATAAAGATGCTTTCCCTCCATGCCATTTTTTACACTCAAGCGGTTCAATCGGTCGGGTAAAAGACCGCACAAAACATCATCTCGCGGCTTCACGCTGATAGAGGTCATGATTGTTCTGGTGATCATGCTCATCATTACGGCCACCGCTGTCTCGCAGTACTTGCCCTTCCAATCAAGGGTTGAGTATGAGAATACCGTCCTTGATATCGCGCTCAACATTCGACAGTTCCAAATATTCGGCGTGGGGACGAAACAAAGTCAGACTGGTGGCGCATTTTCCATGGGATACGGGCTCCATTTGCATGTAAACGGTGACGGGGCGAAACCCTACAAGATCGTTTTCTATGAGGATACAGACAATGACGGAAGTTACGATTCCGGAGATTCAGATGATATGGCATGTAAGGCCACCCCAACGGACGACACCTGCATCAAGACGCTAACGTTTCCTAGCAATGAGATCACCAAGGCAAGCCTCACGAACAGCAGTGGCATTGTTACAACATTTTCCGTCACAAATCCCGGGATGATCGACATAACCTTTAAGCGGCCATACCTTGACGCTGCTATTGTAGGAACGCTAGATTCCAGTGGGGTGTCAACGCAATATTACGGCGCGAGTCTGTGTCTCGATCTTCCTGAGGGTGGGCAACAACTCAAGATCACGATATCGCGCACCGGGCAGTTGTCGGCGGTCCCGCAAACAAACACCACGAGTGCGGACTGCATATAATCATGATAGGTATGTACACACCATTAAAGATCCGACGAAGCAAAAATCATCAACGGGGGTTTACCCTGGTCGAGATGATCGTCTCTCTGGGTCTTTTTACGGTGCTCGTGCTGAGTGTTACCGGGGCACTCTTGTCGATGCTCGATGCGAATCGCAAAGCGACCGCGATACGCGCTTCAATGGATGGCGTCAACTTTGCGCTTGATGACATCAGCCGCAATGTTCGCACGGGGTGGAATTATACGTGTATCAGTACCGAGGACACGAATACCAGTACACTAATCGCTCCAACGACGATAACCGCTTGTAACACACTGGCTACGGGCGGGGGGATCAAAGTTGAGACAAGCGCAGGAACCATGGAGTACTATTTCAATCCACCTTCTGGCACGACATTTGGCGTCATCAACAAAGGTTTCAGAGACAACGATGGCACTGCTTCGTATGCTGCCGTTCGACTTACTCCAGAAGATGTCAACATCACAAGCGCAAGCTTTTATGTGATGGGGAATAATCTTGTTGGTGATGGTCTTGCCACTGATCAACCGCGCGTTTTTGTCTCCATAACCGGTACCTCCGGCGGGAAACAGCAACTCCAGTCTACATTCCAGCTCCAGACACTCTCCGCGGCGCGCATCCCTGGGGGGCAGCCGTAACCGAATATTCTCATGACAAATCTTTTTTCCACAAAAAATTTCCATCGACATTCTCACGTTGGTCTCACCAGTGGCTTCACGCTCGTTGAAACGCTCATTGCGATCTCGATACTCACGATCGCGATCTTGGGACCGATGTCAATCGCGCAATCGGGTCTCCAGGCCGCGCGCTATGCAGAGAGTACCGCCACGGCGCAATTCCTCGCAAAGGAAGGTGTTGAGTATGTGAAGTCCAGGATCTATTCAAATATGAGTACTGGCAAGGCCGTTTTGGGAAGTGAATGGCTTAAGTTTGGAGGTGCGTCAACCGCGTGCATGAATGGAAATAATTCGTGTGTTGTTGATGCACGACCAAGCGCCGGGACTGATATAAAGTTAGAGCCACAATGCAAACAGGACGTCACCTCGAGTTTATGCCCAAATCTGTACCAGGATCCAGTCACTGGATTTTATGGGCAGGATAGTTCAGGAACTATTACGCCGTATAAACGGTGGTTCACTGTTGATGACGACATTGACGGCCAAGCGACGATCTATGTCCAGGTTTATTGGGTAACCTCAGACGGGAGATCGCATACCTTTAATATTACCGATTCTGTTTTCTATTGGTATAATAAACCATAGTATGCGCCCAATAGTATTTAGAGATAATAGATATGCACGACGCTCCAGCGGAATGGTGCTTATTTTGGCGATGGTCATCGCGGCGATTGTCCTCACCTTGGGGATCAACATGACCAATATCACCTCAAAGGAGATCTACCTCGCTTCTTTCAGTGGTGGGTCGGAGACCGCGCTGTATGCGGCAGATGCCGCGCTTGAATGTGCAGAGTACTACAATGGCGGCGACCAAAAGGTTTTTGGAAGAACCGGCACACAGGATCTCGGGACAGTCGCCATTAATTGTTCAGGATATTCTATTGCTGGCACGGAACGCGTTAAGCCGGGTACTATGGACGACCCCGCCATAACGACGTTTTGGATTCCCCCTACATCTCCTCCCGGAGACCCAAGCACCGTTTCCACCCCATGCGCGTTTGTTTCGATAACCAATACGACCGACGGCGCTGTTCTACGAGCAACCTATTCTGTTGACGGGTATAACACCTGCGACGCAAATAATCCTCGACGTGTCCAGCGATCACTGCAAGTGAACGCAACCCTTTCCTTGTAAGGGTTTTTGGGGGTATACTGTACCTCATGCAGGAATCTCCATTTGTTATCCCCGCGACCAAACAGGCCGCCTCAAGCCGTATACAGCAGCTCAAAAAGGCGATCGAATACCATCGTCATCGGTATCATGTTGCCGATGCTCCAGAGATAAGTGACGAGGCGTATGACGCGCTCATGGAGGAGCTGCGTCTGATAGAAGAAAAGTTCCCAGTGTTGCGGACATCGGATAGCCCGACGGGCCGGGTGGGAGGTGAGCCGCTTGAAGCATTTAAAAAAGTAACGCACGCGGTCAAGCAATGGTCATTTGATAATGTGTTCAGTCACGAGGAACTGGTGGCATGGAGCGAGCGGGTGAAGCGCTTTGCCGCCGAGGACAAAAAACTTTCACACGAGCCGATCGAATATTGCACTGAGCTTAAGATCGATGGGCTCAAGATCATCCTTACTTACAAAAAAGGGGTGTTCGTGGGCGGAGCAACACGCGGGAATGGCATCGTCGGCGAGGACATCACGCACAACCTCAAAACAATTAAAAGCATTCCGCTTTCTTTGCCACAGAAGATCGACCTCATTGTCGTGGGTGAGGCATGGATGAACAAAGGTGAGCTCGAGCGGATCAACCACGAGCGGGAAAAGAACAGCGAACCCGTTTTCGCGAACACCCGCAACGCAGCAGCAGGATCGCTTCGCCAGCTTGATTCGCGCGTCACGGCATCACGCCGGCTTGATGCATTTGTCTATGATATTGATATGGTCGCAGGGGCACCGGTGCCGGAGACGCAAGAAGAAGAGCTCAAATTCCTCAAAGAGCTTGGGTTCAAGGTCAACTCGCATTACGCAGTGAACAAAGATCTGGCGGGCATCGAGCGTTTTTATCAAACATGGGTAGAGAAGAAAGATAGAGAGCCGTACGGCATCGATGGGGTGGTGCTCAAGGTAAATTCATGCAAGATCCAAGCATCGCTCGGGCATACCGGCAAGGCGCCGCGGTGGGGTGTGGCATATAAATTCCCGGCGGAGCAGGTGACCACGGTTCTTGAAGATATTGTGCTGCAGGTTGGCCGGACGGGAGTGCTCACGCCGGTGGCGCACCTGCGGCCGGTGCGTGTCGCGGGGTCGGTGGTCTCTCGCGCGACGCTTCACAATGAGGACGAGATCGAGCGGCTCGACGTGCGCATCGGTGATACTGTCATTCTGCAAAAAGCCGGGGACGTGATCCCGGATATTGTCGGCGTGGTGAAAGAAATGCGCACCGGCAAAGAAAAGAAATTTGTATTTCCCCAATATGTCGAAGACTGCGGCGGCCCTATCGAGCGCATCCCCGGGCAGGCGGCCTATCGATGCGTTAACAAAAATTCATTCGCACAAAAACGTCGCAAGTTCTATCACTTCGTTTCCAAGCATGCATTTGATATGGAGGGGTGCGGGCCCAAAGTCGTGGATGCGCTGCTCTATGCCGGCCTCATCACGAATTATGATGACATCTTTACCCTCACGCGCGGCGACCTCCTCACACTCCCGCGATTCGCGGAGAAGTCCGTGGATAATCTGCTTGAGTCGGTGAACACCGCGCGCAGGGTGGAGCTTCCGCGGTTCCTCGTAGCACTCTCGATCGAGCACTTGGGGGAGGAGACCGCGTATGACATCGCGACGCATTTCGGCGACATCAAGCGCATTGAGGGCGCTTCACGAGAAGAGCTCACGCAGATTGACGGGGTCGGTGAGATCGTCGCGGACTCGGTATACCGATGGTTCCGTACTCCGGAGCACAAGAGCCTCCTCAAGCGACTCCTCAAACAGGTAACGATCGTTGCCGTAAAAAGGACGAACGCCGTAACGCCATTCTCGGGGAAGACGGTGGTCTTGACCGGGACGCTCGCGACCATCGGGCGCGATGAAGCGAAGGAGATCATCCGACGCATGGGCGGTAGCGTGGCAAGCTCGGTTTCAAAGGACACGGACTATGTGGTGGCTGGAGAAAAACCGGGGTCAAAATATGACAAAGCGCTGACGCTCGGAGTCACTATTCTCACCGAAGACGAGTTTCTCAAAATCACCTCATAATGCTATGATGCCTGAGAACCTGTCTCAAAAATAAACATGAACACATTTCGCTTCTGCGACCCCCAAAATCCTGCTACGAACCTTCAAATCGCGCGTCAGCGTGCCTCCAGCACGCATCCTTTCGATTCTCGGATTCTCGCAACGGATTTTGGGGGTCTCGATACGCGATTATTTTTGAGACAGGTTCTATCATGATCAAGAAGGAAGACATGGAAAAACTGGCGCAATTATCCCGCGTCGCGGTATCAAGTGAGGAGCTTGAAGTCCTGAAGAATGACCTCGAGAGCATCCTTGGATATGTTTCCGAGATACAGTCCGTTTCCGAGGAGGCGCCGGAGCGCACCGCGGGAAGCTTGCGCAATGTGATGCGTGATGATGCGAACGCGCATGAGAGTGGCACCTTCACCAAAAAGATCTTGGGTGCCGCACCCCGCACCGACGGCGACTACATTAAGGTGAAACAGGTACTTTAAATTTTACGATGGCAAACGACCTCACGAAACTCACGATCGCCGAAGCAAGCGAACTCCTCAATGATGGGGAGATTTCCTCGCGTGAACTCACGGAAGCGGTGCTTGCAAGTGCCACACATCAGAATGGTGACCTCAACGCGTACTTGGAAATATTTGACGATGCCCTGGCGTCCGCCGATGAAGCCGACGCTCGGCGTAGAGCGGGAGAGAGAGCGCCACTCTTGGGGATCCCTCTCGCGATCAAAGACAACATTCTCATCGAGGGGAAGCGTGCAACTTCTGCGTCAAAGATCCTTGAGAATTACATCGCGACCTATGACGCAACGGCAATACAGAAGCTCAAGGCCGCCGGTGCGGTATTTATAGGACGAACAAATATGGATGAATTCGCCATGGGGGGGTCGACGGAAAACTCCGCATTTGGGACCACGAAAAACCCGCATGACACGACCCGTGTCCCGGGGGGCTCATCGGGCGGTTCTGCGGCGGCTGTCGCGGCACACATGGCGCTCGGCGCGCTTGGATCCGACACGGGAGGGTCTATCCGCCAGCCGGCATCATTCTGCGGCGTGGTGGGGCTCAAGCCGACCTATGGGGCCATCTCGCGCTCCGGGCTTATGGCCATGGCCTCCTCGCTTGACCAGATCGGGCCGTTTACTCGGACGGTCGCTGATGCAGAGATCTTGTTCAACGTACTGAAGGGGAATGACCCACTCGACAGCACCTCGGCACCTGATTCGGTATGGAGCGACAAGAAGATCGAAAAGAAAAAACTGCGTATCGGGGTCCCTGAGGACTTCGCCTTTGGGAAGGGCGTTGATAAGGATGTTGTGGAGAATTTTAAGAAAAGCATGGAGGCACTTGCCCAAGAGGGACATGAGATCGTGCCGATCAAACTTGCGCACATTACCCATTCGCTTGCGGTGTATTACATCCTTATGCCTGCCGAGGCATCGACAAATCTCGCGCGCTTTGACGGCGTACGTTTCGGCGCACTGAAAGAAGGTGCCACGCTTTTTGATGATTACGCACAGACGCGCGGCGCGGGATTTGGTCGTGAGGTGCGCCGTCGAATTATGTTGGGAGCATACGTGCTTTCCTCCGGATACTACGATGCGTATTACCACAAGGCGACATCCGTGCGAGCACTCATTGAAGAGGATTTCAAACAGGCATTTGACCTATCGGCCGACGGAGTTGACATCATTGCAACGCCAACTTCGCCCACGCCGGCATTTAAGATCGGGGAGAAGTCTGCCGACCCGCTCCAAATGTATTTGGCGGATATCTTTACCGTGCCGGCAAACCTTGCCGGGATCCCCGGGATCTCCGTCCCGTCAGGTACGGCACAGCGGGACGGCAGAGATCTTCCTTTGGGCATCCAGTTCCTTGCGCCGCATTTTCGTGAGGATCTGCTCTTTGTCGCGGGACGGAGTTTGGAGTCTGTGGCAGGACGGAACGCCTAGCGTCTTTCTCATGGCATGCGCGCTTAAGGTATACTGATACCTATCTATGAATCTAAAAGGACTACAATTTATTGAGATCGTGGCGGTCGTTATCGTTCTTGCCGCTATTGGCAGCGGGATATGGCATACGTATGGCAACGAACTGACCTCATTTGCCTCGGCGCCTCTTTCGTTCGGTTCATTTGCAGCAACCCTCGAGGTGATTTCCGCGATGCTCATTGCCGTGTTTATTTTTGTGATGGTCTACAGTTATATGAGGTTTCGCACGATACGGCATCATGAGCACCACCACTTCAAGCCGATTAAGACCGAATCGAAACAGGCGGATGTACGGCGTGTTCAGTGGGAAGTTATTTTGGGGCATGCCAACAGTGAGAATCACGCCGAGTGGCGTCTGGCGATCATGGAAGCCGACAAGATGCTTGAAGACGTGCTTGATGAGCGAGGGTATCTTGGTGAGACGATCGGGGAGAAACTCAAGGCGGCTCAGGGAAGGTTCGGTACACTCTCGCTTGCATGGGAGGCGCACAAGGTCCGCAACCAGATCGCGCACGAACAGCAGTTTGATCTTACCAAGCGTATGACGCACACGGCGCTTGCGCAATACCGCGCAGTCTTCGAAGAGCTGGGGATCATCGGATAATTCTTGCTCTTTTTCTAATGCGTGGTATACTTGTGGCTTCACGCATTCGAAAGAGTCGCGTTGAAACGAAAGCAGATATAGCGGGGTAGAGGAGAGGTACCTCGGGAGGCTCAAAATGGGCTCATTTGGCAGAAATGCCTCATTGATATCTCGTCAAATTCGGTGAAGCCTTTGCGTTTTGCATGGTAACGCCGAGCCAAGCCGAGCACTAAAATTAGTACTCGGAAGGTGTAGAGACTAGACGGCGAGCACCCTACTTTTAAAAGAGGGTGAAGGCATAGTCCAGACCACAAAAGGAATTTCTTGCTGAATGTCTTTAGTAAGAAATGAATGCAGTGAAAACTGTAGCGGTAAGCATAACCTCCAGACGCCGGTTCGATTCCGGCCCCCGCAACAAGCATATAAAAATGCCCCTCTCAGGGGGTATTTTTATATGCTTTGGCTGCGGAGGGCAGAGAGCAAACTGCTTTGCTCTCGTTGGGATCGAACAGCCGGAGCTATGTCGCTTTGCGACGGGCGAGGCCGGGGAGGAAGTCGTTATGAGCGAAGCGAATTACGAACTTGACCCTCGATTCCGGCCCCCGCAACAATCAAGAACGCAAAACCGCCGTATGGCGGTTTTGCGTTGAAATATAGTCACGAATGTGTTACTTTGTTTTGCATTGCCGGGGTAGCTCAGTTGGTTAGAGCACATCACTCATAAAGATGAGGTCGGCAGTTCGATCCTGCCCCCCGGCACCATAAAAGTTATGTCTTTTTGCGGCGAATGGTAAATAATGGTTAGTATAATCACCTGTCACGTGCTAAAATTAAGTGCGTGCCAATCTACAAAAGTGTAAATAAAGATTTCTTTAAGAAGTGGACGTCTGAGATGGCGTATGTTTTGGGGTTCTTTGCGGCAGATGGGTATATCACTGTAAACAAGCGCGGTGGACAGTTTTGGTGCATTCAGATCACTGACAAAAAATTACTGGAGCAGATCAGAGCTATTATTCAAGCGGAACACATCATCAGCGAACGGAAACGAGATGGCACAAGCATCCTCTATCGCTTGCAGATCGGAAGCATTGAAATGTGTAACGATCTGCGACGTCTTGGGTTTACACAAAAGAAGACAAAAAATCTCGCTATCCCGCTTGTCCCTAGGAAATATTTCTTTGATTTCGTTCGGGGGTACTTTGACGGAGATGGAAACGTCTGGTCCGGTCTCATTCATAAAGACAGAAAAGCCCCTAGCCTGACCTTACAGGTAATGTTCACCTCATGCTCGCTTGAGTTTTTGCGGCACCTGCATAAAGTGATTGGTTCCTTTGGAGTAGAGGGCGGTTCTATGTATGTGTCGAAAGGGAATTATTCACGACTTCAGTTCAGTGCCCGGGGAGCTTTGAAATTATACGATTTGATGTATAATCAACGCGGTCCTTCAAAGGGCAGCATGCTTTTTCTCGAAAGAAAGAAAAAGGTGTTTGAAAAATATGGGGCGTTGATGAATTGCGGTCGTAGCTCAACTGGTTAGAGCATCCGCCTGTAGACGTGCAGCTTTCTGTCCGAAAGGAAGATTGAAACTCTCCTGGATAACGGTGAAGGCTAAGTTTACCATTTGGTGAATATGCGAATACCGTGGGAACCCTTTGCGCTCAAAAAAATAGCATTGGGGCGCCGTAGAGACTAGATACAGGGGTACCTAAAGATAGAAATGTCTATGGTAAAGATATAGTCCACGCCATTATGAAAATAGTGGAAGTAGTGCACGCGGAAGGTTGCCGGTTCAAGTCCGGTCGACCGCGCAAGAACAAAAGCCCCGAAAGGGGCTTTTGTTTTGCGGGAGAGAAGCGAATGAACTGATTCATTCGCGCCCGGACTAAAACAGCGGAATCATATTTTTGTAGCAACAAAAATAGATGAGCCGGTGCCCAGACCGAAGGTTTGCGACGGCGAACCGAGAGCGACCGGAATTTCGCGATTGGGATGAGCTAGAAATTGGAAGTCCTTTTAGGGGCCGCGGGGAAGATTCCGGTTTGTCCTGTAGCCAGCTTTGCTGTGGTACTGGGATCGACCCTGCCTGCCGGCAGGCGCACAATTGAGAAAAAATGCCGAGCTTTTGCTCGGTATTTTTGCTTGGAGATTTTTAAGCGCTAACCTGATATACTTTTACATATGAGCTACATAAAATTTATTAGGATCTTTCTTCTCATCTTGATTGTTATCGGCATAGGATTGTTAGCAACTCAAAAAACATGGGTGCCGAAAGTTGTTGATGTTATCTTGAAAACTGAAAATAATCAGCAACAAATATCAATAATTTCAGATAGCAAAATAGAGACTCAAGATCCTACGAAAGATTGGAAAACATATACAAACACAAAATATGGATATGAATTTAAATATCCAGATAATGTAGGAATGGTTTCAGATTATGATTCTAGTTTCTTGGGTCCTCCGAATAACCCAAATGAGGATTTACTGCTGATTTCCGACAAAGAGGAATCATTTCATTTTCAGATCAATAAAGATAAAATTTCTGTAATAAAAAAATCTGGTACTTCTGATCAAATCCTCTCCACTTTTAAATTTACGAAATAGACCATGCGCACCACCATCACTAAATCATTCACCTTTGAGGCCGCGCACTTGTTACCGGATCATCCCGGCAAGTGTGCCAAACTCCACGGGCATTCATATCGGCTTGAGGTATCCGTGGAGGGCCCCGTTCAGACAACTGGTCCTGAAGCGGGAATGGTGATGGACTTCACGCGCTTGTCAGATGCCGTGGAGCGAGAGATCGTAAGCGTGTGGGATCATGTGTACCTCAACGACGTTGTGCCGTTCGTGCCCACGGCCGAACTCATCGCGCAAGAAGCATTTCGCCGTCTAGCGAACGCGGGTATTCCCGTCTCGCGCGTCGAGCTCTGGGAAACACCCAAGGCACGAGCAGTGGTGGAGGAGGATTGATAAGAGAGCCGAAATGTACTATTATCCGTCTCGAGCCCTTTCAGGGCGTTCTTTTGTACACAAGCCGTTGTAGCTTCCGCCAGCCGGCGGATTGGTAGGCTTAGAAGTACACAAGCCGTTGTGGCTGTCTTGGTAGGCTTGGAGATAGCATTAAGGTTTAGGGGGTTGTTAAGGTAAAAAGTAACACAAGCCGTTGTAGCTGTTTTGGTAGGCTGAGATGCAGAGTAAGGTTCATCCAGCGATTAAGACAAAAAGCAGATAAGCCGTTGTAGCTCAGTTGGTAGAGCACGTTCTTGGTAAGAACGAGGTCTCCGGTTCAATCCCGGACAACGGCTCAAGGATAGTTTGAAAGTAGAAAGTGTTTAAAGTTCATAAAGTAGACATCCTTTACGAACCTGAGAACTTTATGAACTTTTGACTTCCGTGTGCCACCTTAGCTGTTTTGGTAGGCCCAGAAATGGACACCAAATCAGAAAAATGGTTTAAAAGAAAAAATAACACGCCACCTTAGCTCAGTTGGTAGAGCATCTCACTCGTAACGAGAAGGTCCGCAGTTCGATTCTGCGAGGTGGCTCAATGTAGCGAAGCGGAATTGAGGCAGCTCAGCAAGGCAACTGCTTGCCTTGCGGCAGGATCGAAAGGCGCAGTCATATCCGGATGGCAATCGGGACAGACGAGCCGGGGTCGAGAGTACTTGGTGCTCGCAGCCCCGTGGACGGGGCGAGAACACCTAGTAACTCGTGACCGATTCTGCGAGGTGGCTCCAAAACGTAGAAAGTCGGTATGGTATACTCCTTTTATCATGGCGGAAATGACTGATCTCAAAGAACGGATCGCGGAGCTTGAGGCGCAGATGGCGCAGCCGACCTTCTGGAGCGACAAGCATAAAGCTCAGGCGACCATCAAAGAACTCCAAGAGCTCAAGGAGCGGCTCGAGGGCGGCAGTAAGTACGACCGTGGCAATGCCATCATCACCATTTTCTCCGGTGCCGGCGGCGACGATGCCGAGGACTTCTCGCACATGCTCTACAACATGTACATGCGCTACATAGAAAAGCGCGGCTGGGGCTTGCGCATTCTTCATCAGAATGAGAATGACCACGGCGGGTACCGCAACATCACCTTCGAGGTAGAAGGAAATCCGCCAGCTGGCGGAGCCTACGGCATACTCAAGAACGAGTCGGGGGTACACCGCCTCGTGCGCATCTCGCCGTTCAACGCCAAGAAGCTTCGCCACACCTCATTCTCCATGGTGGAAGTGATCCCCAAGTTTGAAAAACAGGACGAGCTCGATATCCCCGAGAGCGACATGGAGGTGGACTTTGCGCGCTCCGGAGGGCCGGGTGGGCAGAACGTGAACAAGCGCGAGACGGCAGTGCGCATTGTGCACACTCCCACGGGGCTTTCGGTGCACGTGGACTCAGAGCGCTCCCAGCAGCAGAACCGCGAGAAGGCGGTGGAGATCCTCCGCGGCAAGCTCTATCGCCGCCTGGAGGAGGAGCGCCAGGCGAAGGAGCGGGGCATGTTCATCAGCAAAACGACCGACGTGGAATGGGGCAACCAGATCCGCTCATACGTGCTCCACCCTTATAAAATGGTCAAAGATCACCGTACTGACGCGGAAACAAGCGATACGGAGGCGGTTCTTGAGGATGGCGATATTGACCTCTTTCTTGAAGCTGAAAAAAATGTATAATGCGTAGATACCCATGATCTATTTTGATAAAGTTTCCAAGATCTACAACGGGACCGGCAAGACCGTCGCTCTTGAGGATGTGAGCTTCGCGATCGAGCCCGGCGAATTCGTCTCCATTGTGGGGCAGTCGGGAGCGGGCAAGACCACACTCCTTAAAATGCTCCTCGCAGAAGAAGCGCCGACATCCGGATCTGTTTTTTTTGAGTCCACCAATATCAACGAACTTCGCGATGCGGAAAAGCCGCTCCTGCGCCGCCGCATTGGCACCGTCTTTCAGGACTTCAAACTCCTCCCCAACAAAACTGCGTACGAGAACATCGCCTTTGCCATGGAGGTGGCCGGCCGTGCCGAGGAGGAGATCGCCGCAGACGTGCCGCACGTGCTTGAGCTCGTTGATCTGGGCAACAAGATGTGGAACTTCCCTCACCAGCTCTCCGGCGGGGAGCGGCAGCGCGTGGCCATTGCCCGCGCCATTGTGAACCAGCCGGACTTGATCATTGCCGATGA
>Ga0209542_10011592_pt1 | contig 15614 bp, 20 predicted proteins | sample RifCSPhighO2_01_FD_184028 | JGI IMG/M metagenome (GOLD analysis project Ga0209542, IMG submission 184028) | Soil microbial communities from Rifle, Colorado - Rifle CSP2_plank highO2_0.1 (SPAdes) (version 2) | ecosystem: Environmental > Terrestrial > Deep subsurface > Rock core/Sediment ... | reverse complement strand
AAAACGAACTGGGTTGCCCAACGGGCGGTAGTGTTGGAGATTCAGCCGCGAAAAATGGCGGCGGAGCAGAAGCCATTGTTCGGTTTCGGACAGCATTTTGAAATCGTTAGGCAAGCCGATTTCCAGTCCATGAGTACGAAGCAAACGTTCGCCAAAGGCATGGAAGGTTGAAATCCAAAGATCAACGTAACCGTAGGGCAAAAGACGATCGATTCTCTCCTCCATCTCCCCGGCCGCTTTTTCAGTGAAAGTTAAAGCCAGTATCTCTTCCGGTTTGGCCAGCCCCGAAGCGATTAACCAAGCAATTCTTCGGGTGATTACCGCTGTTTTACCTGTCCCAGCGCCAGCCACAATTAAAAGCGGGCCGGAACCGTGGGTAACGGCTCGAAGTTGGTCGGGATTTAGATCGGTTAAAAGGTGTTCGATGCTTGACATGGCCGTTAGAATAAGCTAGAATTCGGATTTCAGGAGGAACAAATGCCCAAAAGACGAATCTTGGTGGTGGACGACGAACCGCTCATCAGAAACGCTGTCAGCGTGCGATTGGTACGGATGGGCTTCGAGATTTTCCAAGCGTCGAGCGCCATGGAGGCGATGAAACTCGTCGCCGACAAAGCGCTCGACTTGGTGATCACTGACAATGACATGCCCGGGAGAAAAGGTGTTGAACTCACGGCCATCATCAAGGAGGTCGAGCCAACTCTTCCGGTGTTCATCTTCACCGGTCTCCTTAGCGGACTTGGACCGCACAACGCCGACGCGGTTTTCGAGAAGCCGGCGGATCTGGCAAAGATATTCACCGCGGTCCTTGAATTGCTGGGAAATCCGAGGTAGCTCACGCGCGAACGAGATTTAACGCCTCGCCGCGCGTTTTTTTATTTCCGTACAGCTTGCCCCAGGCGACGATGAGCGCGTGATATTCGTTGAACAGTTTCCGCGACCTCGGCAAACGGCTTTCGAAATAACGCTGGCACGACCCGTAGTCCCCGGCATCGATGCCAGCGGCGGAGCAGAGCCGGCGGGTGTAAGCGTCAACGACGAAGACCGGCCTTTCAAGCGCATAGAGCAGGATGGAATCCGCCGTTTCCGGGCCGATGCCCCAAAGAGACAGAAGTTTCGTACGCAGCTGACTGGTAGGCAAGGATTTCAAACTTCTCAATCCCCCGCTTTTGACGAGCCAGTGCGAGAAGATCTTCAGCTTTTTCGTTTTTTGGTTGAAATATCCGGCGGGGCGGATAAGCGCCGCCAGACGTTTAGAAGGCATCTTGATGATTTGCTTTGGATTCATCGCGGCGGATAAGCGAAGATTAGCCAGAGCCTTCTCGACATTGGTCCAGGCCGTGTTTTGTGTCAGGATCGCTCCGACCATTATCTCAAATCTATGATCTCGTCCCCGCTTCTGGACCGGCCACCAGCCATGAGGGCCGAAATGCAGGTACAGCCGTTGATACAGCGCCGCGAGGTCCATACTTCACTCAATCTCCTCGATGCGTACGGTTTCGCCATCAATGACTGCCAGCGAAAGGGATACCTCAAGACGAGGGTTGTATGTCTGGATGACCAGCGCCGCCTTTCGAAGATCGGCACAGAGCCGCGCGCGCTCCGCGGCCGCGTCCGGGAACGCCGCTCGTCCCCCGTACGCCCCGCAGTCGGTATGGTTCATCAGCACCACGTGATGGATGTCGTGAAGCTGTTTTGAGGTGTCGATCTGCCGGAGGAGGAACTCGGTGTCGCTCGGGAACTTGGGATCGGCGATGTTTTTGGCCCCGCCGGCGACCGCGACGATATCCGCGTCGCCAAGCAATCCCTTCCCTTCCAGATATTCTTTGATGGTCTTGCCGAAGCGAAAGTCAATGCAGTGGAGCACAAGGGTGGAGCAATGGTGGGCCATAACGTCAGGGAATAGTGGATAGTAAATAGTGACTAATGAGTGAAACGACTGTACCTCAGACCGGCTCGTTCATCAAGAATAAAAAAGTCCCGTCGCGAACAATGTTCGTTCGCGACGGGGTGCGATCAGCCGGACGATTTCCGGTTTCGTCAGAGGGCCGCGAACGGCCGCTCGTCAGGAGGCGCGGTGGGCCTACCCAGGACGCCGTCGATGTCCTCGAGGATCTCGAAGTCGTAGTCGTCGGTCTTGTTCGGCTTGACGTGGCCGTAGGCCAGGACATACGACACGTCGAACGGCGCGATCGGATTCATCCTCTCGTGCTCGATCATCAGCCGCCGATCGATGGCCAGACGCGCCACCCGCATGTCCTCGAAGTGGCGGCGGCGCTCGTCTTCGGCGCAGGTGAAGGCCAAGCTTCGGCCGTAGGCGGCGCAGTCCTCGTGGTGGAGTTCGAAGACTGTGCGGATCTGGCCCTGGCTCGCCCGCCAGTAGGTGGCGATGTCATCGAGCCTCGTATCGCTGAGGGCAGAGCGCGGCGAGATGATCCCCTTGGTCGCACCCGGGGGCGTGTAGCAGTAGTACTTGTAGTTCAGCCCCTTCTCGCACATGAACTTGTGCCAGTCGTCGACGAAGCGGTAGTCGCCGCAAGCGACGAGCAGCGCATCAGCCCTGTGCTGCGTCACGCCGCGCTCGATGATGCTTCTTCCGGTCATGATCCCCATCGGCACTCTCCTGGTTGGGATGGAACGAAAACAGCGCCGATCATAACACTGATCAACGCTGCGGTCAAGGCGATTTTTTCACAGATTCAACCCGACTGGTCGGTTTCCGTCTCTTTGATGACCGGAGCGGCCCGCGGCGCTCTCCTTCGAGCGACCTTCAATCGAGCCAACTCCCGTTCAAGAACAGCGGCGGCCGCGGCATAAGCCACTTCGTCCATGCCCTTCTTTTCGTTCATAACGCGCCTTGCCCGTTCCTTGGCTTCTTCAATTTTGGCCAGTTCCAGTTCCTCAGCCCGTTCGGCGCTGTCGGCCAGGATCATCAGCCGGTTGTCCGGACGCACTTCCAAATATCCGGTGGAGACAGCTAGAAACTGTTCCTCCGGCCCCTTTTTGAGGCGGACGGCTCCTGGCGCCAGAATCCCTACCAGCGGCAGATGATTGGGAAGCACGGTAATCTCTCCTTCCCGCGTAGGGATGGTGGCAGCGTCCACTTCGTCCGAAAAGACGGTGCGTTCCGGAGTGACGATTTCGAAATGGATTCGTGGCATAGGTCGTCAGGCACGGACATCGTCGATCGATCCCTTCATGTAGAAATGCTGCTCGGGGACATCATCCATCTGGCCGTCGAGGATCATCTTGAATCCGCGGACAGTGTCTTTTAGACTTACGTACTTTCCGGGAGTTCCCGTAAATGTTTCGGCGACAAAAAACGGTTGCGACAAAAATTTCTGGATTTTTCTCGCGCGACTCACGGTGAGCCGGTCCTCGTCGGAGAGTTCCTCGACGCCGAGGATGGCGATGATGTCCTGGAGGTCCTTATATCGTTGGAGAACTTTTTGGACGCGCCGCGCGGTGTCGTAATGCTCGTCGCCAACCACAGCCGGATCAAGAATGGTGGATGAAGAGTCGAGAGGGTCGACGGCAGGATAAATGCCGAGTTCGGCAAGCGATCGGGCCAGTACGACAGTTGAGTCCAAGTGTCCGAAGGTTGTCGCCGGGGCTGGATCCGTGAGGTCATCAGCCGGTACGTACACTGCCTGCACGGAGGTGATGGAACCGTTTTTGGTGGACGTGATTCGCTCTTGGAGCGCGCCCATTTCGGTCGCCAGCGTTGGCTGGTACCCCACGGCCGACGGGATGCGGCCAAGAAGCGCGGACACTTCTGATCCTGCCTGCGTGAAGCGGAAGATGTTGTCCACAAAAAGCAGCACGTCCTGTTTTTCTTCGTCACGGAAATATTCGGCCATGGCCAGACCGGTGAGCGCGACGCGCGCTCTCGCGCCCGGCGGCTCGTTCATCTGTCCGAACACCAGCGAGGTTTTTCCAAGAACTCCCGATTCCTTCATTTCTAGATACAACTGGTTTCCTTCGCGGGTACGCTCCCCTACGCCAGCGAAAACCGAGAATCCGCCGTGCTCTGTCGCGATGTTGCGGATGAGTTCCATGACAACGACGGTTTTCCCCACGCCCGCGCCGCCAAAGAGTCCTACTTTTCCGCCTTTGACGAAGGGGCAGATGAGGTCAATCACCTTGATGCCGGTTTCAAACACCTCGGTCACGGTTGATTGATCGGCAAAAGCGGGCGCTGGACGGTGGATAGGATATGTCTTCGACGCCTTGACGGCGGGAAGTCCATCGATCGGCTCGCCGGTCACGTTAAACATACGGCCAAGAGTTTCTTTACCCACTGGCACGGAAATCGGCGCGCCGGTGTCAGTCACTTTCATCCCTCGAACCAATCCGTCGGTTGATGACATGGACACGGTGCGCACGCGAGAACCGCCAAGATGGGAGGAAACCTCAAGGATCAGGCGTTTTCCTCCGCCAATATCAACAATAAGCGCGTTCGAGATCTCGGGAACCGCATCGGAAAACTCAACGTCAACAACAGGTCCGATGACCTGTGAGATTGAACCTTGGGCCTGTTTTTTTGCGTTCATAGGTTTGACACTGTCTATTATTCCAACGCCGCTTTGCCGGCGGCAATTTCGGAAATCTCCCTGGTGATCCCCGCCTGACGCGCCTGGTTGAAGGTGAAGGTCAGATCGTCGATCATTTCACCGGCGGCCTCGGTGGCGTTCCTCATGGCCATCATCCGCGCCGAGTGTTCAGAAGCCGAAGATTCGAGAAGGGCCTGGTAGATCTGTACCTCCACCAATCGGGGCAGCATGAAGTCCAGAATCTCCGCGGCTGTTGGCTCAAAAAGATATTCCGTTCCCTTGCTTTCCGGTTCCGGAGGCGCGCTGATTTCTTTGGCTTCGAAAAACCTCCCGTGCTGAGCCTCGGAAATCATTTTTTCCAGGTCCCAGGAGGAAATGGGCAGAATCTGCCGAAGTTTCGGACGCTGAAGAACGATGGAAACGAAATCGGTGTAGGCCACGACCACTTTATCATAAATCGCCTCGGCGTATTGGTTGATGACAAAAGATGAAATGGGTCGGATATCCTCGGTAGTCGGAACGTCGCCTTTGAAGGCGAAGGAGGCGATGATATTTTTGCCTGCCCGGCGCATGGCCTCCTCGCCTTTGCGACCGACAGTAGCCAAATCAATGGCGATTTCCCCCGATGGCGCCGCGACGCCCGGAAGGCGCAGTTCGGCAATGACCTCCGGTTGGCGTAGTTGTTCGTTGACTTTGCGCAGGATATTGGCATTAAGACCCCCGGCCAGACCGCGGTGCGAGGTAACCAGGATCATCAGCACCTTGCGGACCGGGCGCTTGGCCAGCAAGGGATGGGCCTGCGGATCAACGGTGGGAATCAGATGCACCAGCATGTCCCATCCCGCTTCCGCATACGGACGGGCAGCGGTCGCTGCTCCGGTTGCTCGGCGCATTTTGGACGCGGCAACCAGTTCCATGGCTTTGGTGATTTTGCGCGTGTTGCCGATGGAACGGATTCGCGCGCGGATGAGACGTGGAGAAACGGACATACCTACGAACTCGTTTGTGATGAGGAAAAGTTCTTGATGAACGACTTGAGTTGGTCTTCTATGTCTGGAGTGAGTTCTCGTTTTTCACGGATGGCATGCAGGAGCGATTTTCCTTCGACTTCGAGCGATTTGTGGAAGGATTCTTCCCAAGAATTGATTTGATCCGCGGGGATGTCGTCAAGCGCGCCAGAAGTCGCCGCGTACAGAATCGCCACCTGATGCTCCACGGGCATGGGGACGTACTGTTTTTGTTTAAGCACCTCAACCAGCCGGCGGCCGCGTTCGATTTGCGAGCGCGTTGCCGGATCCAAATCAGTGGCAAACTGGGCAAAGGCTTCCAGCTCACGGAACTGGGCCAGGTCCAGGCGAAGCTTTCCGGTAATCTTCTTCATGGCCTTGATCTGGGCCGCTGATCCCACGCGGGATACGGAGAGCCCGACGTTTAACGCCGGACGGATGCCGCGATAGAACAAATCCGACTCGAGATAAATTTGTCCGTCGGTTATTGAGATGACGTTTGTTGGAATGTAGGCGGACACGTCTCCGGCTTGCGTTTCAATTATGGGAAGCGCCGTGAGAGATCCGCCGCCGTGTTTTTTAGAAAGTTTTACCGCGCGCTCGAGAAGCCGCGAGTGCAGGTAGAAAATGTCTCCCGGATACGCCTCTCGTCCCGGAGGGCGCCGCAAGAGAAGCGACACCTCGCGGTAGGCCCAGGCGTGTTTGGAAAGATCGTCGTAGACCACCAGCACGTCTTGGCCCTGATCCATGAAATATTCTCCGATCGCGCAACCAGCATAGGGAGCGATGTAGGACAGCGATGCTGGATCCGACGCGCCGGCAACCACTACCACGGTGTGTTCCATGGCGCCAACCTCTTGGAGCTTGGCCACGATGCGGGCAACCTTGGATTCCTTTTGTCCAATGGCCACGTAGATGCAAACAACATCCTGACCTTTTTGGTTGATGATGGCGTCTACCGCGATGGCGGTTTTTCCGGTTTGCCGGTCACCGATGATGAGCTCGCGTTGGCCGCGACCGATGGGGATCATTGAATCGATGGCTTTGATGCCTGTCTGGAGCGGTGCAGAAACCGGTTCGCGCGCCAGCACGCCAGGAGCAATTTTTTCGACCGGATACTGCGCTTCGGCTTTGATCGCGCCCTTTCCATCGATCGGCCGGCCGAGCGGATCAATCACTCTGCTTATCATCTGTTTCGAAACCGGGACAGATAAAATGTTTCCGGTGCGTTTGACGGTGTCGCCTTCTCGAAAGCTGCTGTAATCACCAAGAATAATGGCGCCCACGGTTTGCTCCTCAAGATTCAGGGCGACCCCAAATGTGTTGCCGGGAAACTCAATCATTTCCGATGCTTGAATACCGGAAAGGCCGGTGAGACGTGCAATGCCGTCGCCGAGTTCGATCACCGTGCCCACCTCCTCCTTTTGGGGAGCAAGACGCGCTTCAATAATCTGTTTCTTGAGCATTTCGATGATCGTGTTTGGTGCGGCCATACGTTACGAGCTAAGTTGTTTTGAAAGCGATTGAAGGTGATCTCTGATTGATCCTCGTACGACCCGGTCATCAATTTGCAGCTGAAGGCCGCCGACCAGCGTTGGATCAACTTCGGTATTCCAGATGATTGATTTCAGATCGCGGCCCAGTTGTTCCGCGATCTTTTTCTCCTCGGATACGGTGAGCGGCTTGGGCGTTCTCACGGTGACGCGAACAATCCCCTGCCGCTTGAACACACGCGTTTCATAGGCGGAGATGATTCTCGGGAGTTGGCTCCAGGCGCGATTTTTTCGAACAAGGGCAAGAAACTTCGCGATTCGTTCCGGGATAACTTTTCCCTTGGCGTCGGGAGTCACCTCGTCCAAAAGTTCGGCGTAATTGGAGACCGTGAGCTTCATACTATTTTTGGATTTCGCGAATTGCCTCGGCCACAATCGGCTCAAAATCAATCTTGGGCGCAGCGCGGCCAACGACCTTGTCCACGCCGAGTGCCACCAGCGCGCCGACTTCCTTTTTTGCCTCCTTGAACATCTGTTCACGTTCGCGCGCAACATCCGATTTTCCAGATTCAATCATCATCTTTACTTGCTCCTTTGTTTTCTGCGATTCTAATTCTCGAATCTCTCGTCCAGATTGTTCGGCATCATTAAGAATTGCTGACGCTTGCTTGCGCGCCTCCCGAATGATTTTTTCGCGCTCTTCCCGCGCGTCATGAAGAGCGGCTTTGGCCTTCTCTGCGTCCTCGAACCCTTTTTGGATCGTCTCCGCGCGCTTTCGAAGTATCTCAAGAATCGGCCGGTAGGCGAATTTTCGGAGAACTACAAACAGGATGGCGAAGTTAATCACTTGCCAGAGGAGCAGGCGTCCGTCAATGCCAAGCTTTTCGAGGAGTTCCATGCTTTAGACGAACTTGATGATCAGAGCCATGACGAAGGCGTAAATTGAGATGGCCTCGGCGAAGGCCACGGTGATAATCATGGGACCGAAGACCTTTCCGGCTGCCTCGGGGTTGCGCCCGATGGATTCCATGGCCTTTGAGGCGATCTTGCCGATGGCCAGAGCCGGGGCCAAGCCGCCGACGGCGATGGCGAATCCGGCGGCGACTGCCTTCGTTGCTTCGAGGCTTCCAAAGGCCCCGCCTGCCGCCTGCGCGATCTCGTTTACTGGTGCTGCCATACGATTGATTCCCCTACTGCTTTCGACGTTGTGTTGTTGTTTTAACGTCGGCCTTCGGGGCAGTTAGAATTAGGTTGTAGGTTGTAGTGAGTAGTGAATAGTTAGGCGTGGACTGCTGCCTCGGCCTCGCCGTGCCCTTCTGTTGCAAGTTTAAGGAACACCAGTGTCAGAACCGAGAAGACCATCGCCTGGACGAAACCGACGAAGATTTCCAGAAATAGAAACGGGATTGGCGCGATGTAGGGCGCAAGGAATCCGACCACGAGTAGCAGCACCTCGCCGGCGAAGATGTTGCCGAACAGCCGGAAGGAGAAGGAGATGATCTTGGCGAACTCGGAGATCAGCTCCAGGAAGCCGACAAAGGTCCCGATCACGTATGGTGATTTCCAGGGAGGCACGAAGAACTTGGACCAGTGACCGAGAAATCCGAGATGCTTCATGCCATAGATCTGCGCCGCAACAACCGAGATAATGGCAAGCGCAAGAGTAAAATTTAAATCCGCGGATGTAGACCGGATGAACGGTATCAGCACGCGTTTACCCTCGTGCTCTTCGAAAAATCCGATCGAACCTAAGCCGGGAACCAATTCGACGAAGTTTGAAAACAGAACAAAGAAAAAGATGGTGGCTACCAGAGGAAAGAATTCAAGCGTGCGTTTACGGTCTCCGGTGATGTTGTCAGCAAACGAGAGCATCCCTTCAAAGGAACCTTCCACAAGATTCTGGAATCCGCGTGGAACAGCGGTGATTTTTTTATTGAGGATAATGGCGGAGATCGTTAAAAACGCGACGATCACCCACGAAACCAAGAGTGTGTTGGTGAACGGAAACGTTCCAATAAGGAAGATTACTTCTGGTGCGAGTGAGATGTTCATGATTATTTGATTTTTTCAGTAAGGTCGCGCTCGATTTCTTTGGCTTTTCTCACCACCCACACCGATGAGACAACGATGGCCAGCACCACACCGGCGAGCAGGAATAGCGGTGATGAGTCGAACTGTCTGTCGAGCAAACGCCCCGCAAAAGCCAATATCACGATGGGTATGGCGATGGCATATCCCAACTGCCCGGCCATTCTAAAAGCGCTCCAGACCTCTTTTGATGGCTTCTCGGATTTATCCACAGTAAAAAAGGTGAATTTTTAGTAAAGAAACGCCTAAATTGTAGGCGTCTTTTCGGAGACGGTCAAGGGGATTTTTTTACGGGGTTAAGCGCTGGAAGAGAGTCACGGTATTTTTAGTTGTCCGGGACTCAAGTTCCGCGAAAGAAAGACCCAGGATAGACGCTAGAGCTTCAGCCACATGGAGGACAAAGGCCGGTTCGTTGCGTTTGCCGCGGTGAGGAGCCGGAGTGAGATAAGGGGCGTCGGTTTCGAGGAGGAGGCGGTCGGGGGGAATCTTTTTTACCACGTCGGCGAGCGATTCCGTCTGGTCCTTTTTCGGAGGGAAGGTCACGATCCCGTTGATGCCGATGTAAAAGCCTAGATCCAGAAAACGCTCGGCGTCGCGCCAGGAACCGCAAAAGGAGTGAATAACGCCGTGGCGAACGAGATGCCCGTCATGGATTTCTTTGTGGAGCATCGAGTAAACATCGTCATAAGCGTCCCGACAATGAACGATAAGCGGCAAGTCGATATCCGTAGCAAGTTTGATGTGACCCAGAAAAGTTTGGCGTTGGAGTTCCTTAACCTCTTCCGGCGGAAGATTATCCGGCAAACGGTAGTAGTCGAGTCCGCACTCCCCTATCGCCACCACTTTGGGGTCGTCAGCCAGTTGGCGATAAACATCTTCGTCAAATTTCTCCGAACGAGTCTTAATCGACAACTCATCTTCGTCGAACTTCATGGCCGTCAGATGATTGGGATGCAGGCCGACCGATGCGAAAACACCCGGGAAATCCCGGGCGGTCAAAACGGCAATCTGGGAAGTGTCCTTTTGGGTTCCCACAGTGATCATCCTGATTCCGGCCTCAACGGCCCGCCGGATGATCTCGGCTCTGTCGTCTTTATAGGCGTGAAACTGAACGTGACAATGGCTGTCGATCAACACAGATGATCACCCTAAACTCCGGGTAAGGGCAGCTGGGGCACGGTTTCGCGAATGACCTTCAGAGCCTGGGGAAGCAAGGGAATAAGAAGCTGTGAGGCGCGCAGGAGGGTTCTAGCTATCTGTGACGAGTCAAGCAGCTTTAGAGCCAGATCGAAAGGAAAACGAGTGGAGACGTAGAGCGTCAGTCCGAGAACCAAAACGCCCTCGAGGAGGCCCAAGCCAGCGCCGAGCAGCCGGTCTATTGTTTTTAGAAAAGGAAGAACCGAGATGAATTTGAAAATTTGTTCTACGATGACGAAGGCGAAGCCGACCAGCCGGTTGATGACAATGAAGATGAGAAGGAAGGCGATCACTCTTTCGACGTTAAGACTCCCTCCGACGACGCCGTTGACCCACAGGGCGACCGGCTCGTATATCCTGCCGGCCAGGAAGGCGCCGGCGATGGTTCCCAGGAGCGAACCGATGGTGTGGATGAAACCAAACCATAATCCGAAAAGGACAAACCCGCCGAGGAGTATGAGGATAATGATGTCGTAAAAGTTGATACTCATATATCGCGTCTGGGAAATAAGGGGGCCGTCTTCCTTATTTTTGTTTCGGCCTTGAGCGTCCCCCAGGACTTGTTCTTATCATAGTTGTTTTGACGGGAGGACTCAAGGACTCCCAGCGAATCTAAAATTTTCTCAGCCGTTTCCGGCATGAAGGGCCAAAGAAGCAGGCCGACATGTCGCAGGGACTCGAGGAGCGTATACAGCGTTGCTTGGAGATGTTTAGGATTTGTTTTGGCCAGCACCCAGGGCTGTTCGCGGTCGATGAAACCGTCGAGCGTGCGGATCAAGTCCCAAATGTCAGACAGCGCGCCATCTAGCGAGAGTTCCTTCATCTTTAGCTCGTAGCTCTGCCAGGTGGGTGCCGCGGAACCGGGAACATGTTTGGGCACCTTACCGTCAGCATACTTTTCAGCCATGGACAGGATGCGCGAAGCAAGATTTCCGATTCCGTTGGCCAGATCGGAGTTGTACCGCTCGACAAGCCGGGTTTCGGAATAATCGCCATCCCCGCCGAACGGAATCTCCCTAAGGAGATAATACCGCAGTGCGTCGATACCGAATTTCTGTGAGGCGGCTAATGGATCAATAGTGTTACCCAGCGACTTGGAGATTTTTTCTCCGTTCACCGTGAAGTAGCCGTGGGCAAAGACCCTCTTGGGAAGTTCGAGACCGGCGGACATGAGCATCGCCGGCCAGAGAGCGCAGTGGAATTTGATGATGTCTTTTCCGACGAGATGGACGTCGGCTGGCCAGAATTTTTTGAATTTCTTTGCGTCCAGGCCATAGCCGATGCCGGTAAGATAGTTGACCAAGGCATCGAACCAGACATACAGCGCCTGTTTTTCATCTCCTGGAAAAGGAATCCCCCATTTCTGGCTCTGGCGGGTGATGGAGACATCCTCCATGAAATCAGTGATGTAACGGATGACCTCATTTTTCCGCGTTTCGGGCTGGATGAATTCGGGATACTTGTTGATGTGGTCCAGGAGTTTTTTCCGGTATTTGGTGAGTTTGAAAAAGTAATTTTTTTCCTTGATTTTTTTGAGCTTGATTTGATGAATCGGGCATTTTCCGTCCACCGTATCCACTTCTCCGACAAAGGCCTCACAGCCGACGCAGTAATAACCCTGGTAGGTTCCGGGGTAGATGTCTCCCGACCTTTGGACGGCATTGATAAACTTCTCGACTCCCTTACGGTGACGCGGTTCAGTAGTGCGGATGAAATCGTCGTTGGTGATGCCCAGAGAATCGAAAATCGTACGCCAGCGGGCGCTCATCTCGTCCACGTATTTTTGGACGGGCATCTTCCTTTTTTCGGCCGCCTCAACGTTCTTTTGGCTGTTTTCATCGGTGCCGGTCAGAAAAAAAACTTCATCGCCGCGAAGCCGATGATATCTGGCTAAAACATCAGCGGCGAAGGACGTGTAGGCGTGGCCGATGTGAGGATCGGCGTTAACGTAGTAAATGGGGGTGGTGACGTAAAAACGAGATTTCATACGACCATTCTTGACAGATGTTCTTTTTTGGAGTAGTCTCAGCGAGACCTCAAAAAAGGAGAACGCGTGAGAGTTGGCACCTACGTGCCCGAAGTGTTCGTCTGGCCGGACCCGATTTCTTATCTGGCCTACCGGCGATTGCAGGCGCGAATCAAGCGTCTGAACGACGAGTACCGAGAGCGATGCGGCCGGGACGTGGTCCGTCTGTCCGATCTCGATTCCCAGGTCCTCATCGACGGCGGCGGATGCGCCGTCAAGATCAACATCTTCTTCGACGACGAGGGAAAGATCAAGGATCGGTTGACCGAAGCCATCCGCGGATCTTTGCCCGCAAGCTCGGACGAAGAACTCATCTAAGCGCCAAGCCGCGGCCTTCCGCGACTTCGGCGCTATTTTTTTCTACAAGGGCCTACAATCAGAACGAATTCGCCTTTAATTGTAGTCGTTTTGATCCGCGCTGTCACCTCGGCGATCGTTCCCCGGATGATCTCCTCGTGAAGTTTGGTAATTTCCCGCGCCAGCAGTAATCGGCGGTCGAGGCTGCAGGCCCCTCCGAGTTCAGCGAGCGTTTTTTCGATTCTGTGAGGCGATTCGAATAAAACAACGATTTCATCGCGCGAGGCAACATCCTTAAAGAACGCGGAACGCCCTTTTTTGTGAGGGGGAAATCCCAGAAAAACAAAACGGTCCGCGGAAAAACCGGCGACTGAAAGGACGGCGGTGAGTGCGGAAGGGCCGGGAATTGGCGTGATCCGAACGTCCTCGAGTTCGACCGCCGCCCGGACTAGGCGGGCGCCCGGATCTGAAATTCCCGGCGTGCCGGCGTCAGTGGTCAAAGCGAACGACTGTCCATTCCGTAATCCGTCGAGGATGCGTGAAAGCATCCGTTCATGCGAGTGCTCGTCATAGCGCCAGACGGTTTTGCCCGCGATCTTCAGACGAGCGAGCAGTCTGGCGGCGGAACGCGTGTCCTCAGCCAGAATCACGTCGGCTTCTTTCAGAACGCGGACCGCCCGCAGTGTAATATCCTCCATGTTTCCGATTGGCGTGGCGACTACGTAAAGTGTTCCCATATCTTACAGTACGACGGTTTCCGCGGCCGCGGCAGTTTTTATGACGAGCTTGTCGACTGAAAGCGCCGCTTCAGCGGCCTTTACTTCCGCGACCGTCGCGTGAGTCGTTGGCCGTGAAGGCATAAACAAGGAGCAACAATCGTCGTGCGGACGGATTGAGATTTCGAAGGTGCCGATTTTTTTTGCCTGGGTGACGATGTCTTCCTTATTGCGGGTGATAAGCGGCCGCAAGACAGGCAGTGTCGCCGCCTCCTCGACTGCTCGAATATTTTCTATGGTCTGCGAAGCTACCTGTCCCAAACTTTCTCCGGTAACTAGAGCTTGCGCGCCCCATTCTCCAAGAAGCCGCTCAGCGACGCGAATCATCAAGCGACGATAGAGAATCACGCGCAATTCCTGGGGCGTTTTCATGATGATCATTTTTTGCAGATCGGCCAGGGGAACTAACCACAGCTTTGCTCGACCCTGATATCCGGCAAGAATCCCGGACAGCTCTTTGACTTTCTCGATCGACGCTCGGTCGGTATAGGGCACGCTGTGGAAGTGAACAAAAACACACTCCCCTCCCCGTTTCATGATTTCATAAGCCGCCACGGGGGAATCTATTCCGCCGGAAAGCAATACGCCAAATCGTCCGGATGTGCCGACCGGCAGTCCGCCGGGAGCAGCGAATCTGGTCGACGAGATATAAGCGGCGCGAGGAAGTATGTCGACGACAATAGTCGCGTCCGGAGTTTTCAATGACACTTTCAGATTTGTTTCCTTACAAACTGCCTCGCCAACGGCGCGATCGATTTCCATCGATGTCATTGGGAAAGTTTTATCCGCGCGTCTGGTTCTAATCCGAAAAGTTCGCGCCGACGTTTCAATTGCTGTCTTGATCGCTATCTTCGATATCGCGTCAATATCCTTCGAGACACGAACCGCCGGTGAGGCGTTTGACGCGCCGAAAAGATGGCGAATTCGGCCGGCGACAGCATTCCAATCCGGATTTGCGCCGGAACTAACCGGAACAATAACTCGCCCGTAATCTGACTCCGGCTGGTCGAAGGGCAGCCCGACAAGCGTCCGACGGATGTTTTCGACCAAACGGCGTTCGAAGAAATTCCGGTTCCTGCCCTTTAGAGCCAGTTCGTGCACGTGAATCATCAGGTGCGTCCAAAGCATAGATTTCAGACTATCGCGAAAATGCTTTACGGTCAATCCAAAAACCGGCCCCGTTGTGCGGCGCCGGTCTATCCATCTTCATTATTTCCTACCCCTTTATCAGCTGATCAATAATGCCTTTAAGCTGATCGTAAGGAATCGCGCCTGAAACTCCGGTCCCATTGATTATCGTGTGTGGCGTACCCCGGGCGCCGGCGGCGATCCCCGATTGGTAGTCGTCCTCGACCTCCTGCCGGTATTTGCCGGAACTGTAACAGTCGTTGAATGTATTGGTGTTTAGTTTGAGGTCGGAGGCGATCTGTTTAAGTACGTCCTCACTCAACTCATCCTGTTTAGCAAACAGGGCATCGTGATACTCCCAAAACTTGCCCTGTTCCGAGGCGCATTCAGATGCTTCCGCTGCCGGTCGAGCCCAGGGATGGATGGAATCGAGCGGGAAGTGCCGATAAACCAGGCGAACCTGATCGCCGTATTCGGAAAGCAGTTTTTGCAGCGAAGGAAGGAATCTGCCGCAGAACGGGCACTGGAAATCCGAGAACTCAACCAGGGTTACCTTGGCGTTGGCCGGTCCGCGAACATGATCTGAATCGGTTATTTCGATGTTGATGGGAGCGGAAGGTGACGGTGCCTGAGCGGCCGCGGCCGAAGGCGCGTTGGCGGCGGCCGTCGGCTGGTTGGAATTTGTTGCTGTCTTTCCCAGCGCCAATTTTCCCCCACCCAACACAAGATTCAACAGAATGAAAAATCCGATGATAAAGGCCACGGCCAGCCCCAGAATCAGGCCGAAGATAAAGGCAGTCTTGGACGGCGTGGTCTCCAGCCAGTTCTTGCCCGGTTCTTTTTCAGTGTACATAAGCGATGAGCTTCGTTAATGATCAAAGTGGGTATAGACTACACCTGATTGAAACTGGACGCAAGTAAGCGTTGTAGATACTAATAAAGGTTACCGAAACTCCCCGTGTAGATATTAATTCGGTTACCGTGTCGCCATATGACCATGGCGACAAAACAGGACATTTTCAAGGAACACCTTTCGGTCTGGCTGAAGG
>Ga0209542_10011591_pt1 | contig 15617 bp, 16 predicted proteins | sample RifCSPhighO2_01_FD_184028 | JGI IMG/M metagenome (GOLD analysis project Ga0209542, IMG submission 184028) | Soil microbial communities from Rifle, Colorado - Rifle CSP2_plank highO2_0.1 (SPAdes) (version 2) | ecosystem: Environmental > Terrestrial > Deep subsurface > Rock core/Sediment ... | reverse complement strand
TTGTACGCGCGGCAGCCGCTTCCGCAAAAGGAATAAGCACCCCAAGTACCTTTTTTGAGCTCGCCTCGCGCAGATACTCATGCTGAATCTTCCGTAGCGCCTCGCTCGACGCCGTATTACATGCGAGCACGACGAGTTCAGCTCCGCGGTCAAAAAGGAATTCAACTCCTTGTTTTGTATATGTATACACTTCCTCCGAAGAACGCGGCCCGTACGGCGCCCGCGCGCTGTCGCCGAGATAGATGTAATCGTACTTGGGAAGACGCGCAGTAATCCCCCGGAGTACATGCAAACCGCCAAATCCGGAATCGAAAAAACCTATCATGCAGGATATGTTTTATATTCGTTCTTCAAGAACTTACCGACGCGTTTGAGGCCCTCCTCGATTTTCTCCGCATCCAATGCGTAGCTGAAACGCAGGCGTTTCGGGGCGCCGAACCACGTGCCGTCGTAGGTAATGACGTTGTAGTTGTAGTACAAGTCGTGCATCACGCGCGTGGCGTCCTTAAATTTCGGGAATACATAAAATGCGCCTTCAGGTTTCCAGAGGTCGAGGCCGATATCGCACATGCCCTTGTACATGATGTCGCGACGTTTTTCCCATATGGGCACATGCGCCGCCACGTATGTCTCCCGCTCCCCCATTGCGGCAAGCCCCATCGCCTGGCTCGCGATTGAGGTGTTCATCGAGGTGTGCGATTTCATTTCGACGACATCTTCGACGAGCTTTTGGTCGACCGTATGAAAATAGCCGAGGCGGAAGCCGCACATGGCATAGGTCTTGGAGAACGAATTGATGGTAACGACGCGTTTCCCGCTCAGCAGATAATTCTCTCGCACGTAGATGAGGTCTTTGTACACTTCATCTGAAAGCACATAGATGCCGAGGTCGTCGCAGAGTTTTTCCACTTTTTTGAGCGTCGCCACTTCCTGTACGGTACCCGTCGGATTCGAGGGCGAATTGATGAGGACCGCCCGGCATCCCTGCACCACTTTTTCGAACGCGTCGAAATCTATTTTCCCATCCACGAGGTCGTAATAAACGGGAGTCATGCCCGCGAGCTCGACGTTGTGCGGGTATGAATAGTAGTAGGGGCGTGGGAGTGCGACCGTGCCGCCCTGCACCGATATCGCCCGCAAGACGAGGTCTATGGCCTCCGAAGCCCCGTTGGTGACAACTATTTGTTCGGGAGTCGCATTCGGGTACTCCGCCGCAATCGCCTGCCTGAGGGTCTCCTCGCCCTGTACGCGACCGTACTTGAAGCCGCGGTAACTCGCGAGAACGTTGTACGCGGCGGGCGGTGGCGGCAAATCCGGCTGACCTGAACCGAACGATATGAGATTTCCCTCAGTCACTCCTTTCCCGATGAAAAAGGCCGGGCTGGTGATTTTCTCTGCCATATAAGCCACTATACCACTTTACTTTTCAGACGGACGTTCTGCGCTACGCTATCCACTTGTGCAAAAAATCACCGCCGCTACAATGTGCATCCACGGTTGATTGCCCCGCAAGGGGATCCGCAGTTAGAAAAAGCGGATAGGAAGTGGAGTTTGATTCTCCTACTGTGCCGCAACGGTAATGCTCGCAAGAGACAAGTCCGGCCATCATCATCCGTCTAACCCGAGCAGGAAACCATGCATCACTCATACGGTGCATGCACTAAGAATCTCTGCCGCGGGCAGAGATTTCGATTTTATGGGAATAAAATCGCGTCGCAATGAGCACAGTGCGACGTAGACCGTTTTATTTATGCACAAGAAATATTTCTACACAGCATTCATAGTCATCATCGTAATTGTGATGAGTTCTTATATTCTTATTCGCGCGAATAAGAACATAGATCCCGTTGAATTTTTAAGTCCCGCCGCTGTCATAACACCAACTGCCGGGACAGTTTCAGAGCCAACACCGAGCGTTGTACGGCAGACACAAACAATAACCACGGCAAGTGCGGCAACAAGCACGCCGGTAACAGTTCCGACACCCGCACTGAATACGACGCTCTCGGTCGCCGGGAGCTTATACACGGCTTTCGCGCCCGCAGGATCGACAGTTATCGACGCGATGAGAGTACTAGCCTCCACGACCGGCTTTTCTTTTAGCGGGAAGGATTATCCTTCGCTCGGATTTTTTGTGGAATCCATCAACGGACAAAAGGCGGAGAGCGGTTACAACTGGATTCTCTACGTGAACGGCAAACTATCCGGGACGGGAGCATCTCAAACGACACTCGAAACGGGCGATGCGATTGAGTGGCGTTATGAGAAAAATTATTAGAATTATTTATCATTCTTAATTTTATTGTATGAAAACATCGTTTCGTCTTCTTCCTGTGCTCGCGATCGTGTGCCTGCTCGGTATCCTCCCCTCATTAGCATTTGCGGATGAACCGAGCATAAGCGGAGCCGTTGATATAACAGCCGAAGCTACAAGCTCGGCAGGCGCATACGTAACGTTCACGGTGACGGCAGCCGACACCGACGCGGCTTCCCTCACGCCCGAGTGTTCTCCACTTTCCGGCAGTCTTTTCGCATTAGGAACGACACCCGTCATCTGCACCGCAACGAGCACGATTAACGCCGCGAGCAGTACGACCGAGGCCTTCGGTATCAATGTTGTTGATACGACGCCGCCCGTTTTTTCGGCTCCGTCGCACTCCATAATCGCCTCTTCCACACTTACGGTAATCCCCTCCACTGCACACCCTACCGTCACCGACGCGGTGGACGGCGCCGTCACACCTACCTACGCCCTGCAGCAGACCGGTCCGAATACGGTGCATGTGGATTGGAGTGCGGCGGACGACTCCGGCAATAGCAGTACTTTCGGCTCCGATATCACCACCGTAGACCCCGCGGGTATAACGGTATCGGACGATTGCTCGGTGACTGATTCGAATGGAGACGACCACGCATTCGCGCAGACGGGCACCTTCCTAGGCATCTGCGCGCTCCAGGCGGCGAAAGATGCGGGAGCTATCAGCGACTTCGTACTTACCAACGACCCCGGCTTGGGCCTCTACGTGCAGAGCATAAACGGCACTAGTGCGGGCGCGACGGAATACTGGGCGATTTGGCAGAACGAAGAATATACCGCTTGCGGGCTAGGATGCCTTCCTCTCGCGCAAGACGATACGCTCTCGCTCGTGCTCACGGATTGGATGACGAACACCGAGAGCACGGGCGTCGCGTTCAGCATTGATGCACTCACGGCGACGACCAGCGTACCGACTCCATCAAATTCCGGCGGTGGAGGTGGAGGCGGCGAAACCGTGCATTTCAATCTCAACGTCCCCTCGGCGCTTGCATATCTCGTATCGCAACAAAATCCGGATGGCTCGTTCGGCTCGTCTCTGTACTCCGATTGGGCGGCACTCGCCTTTGCCGCGTCAGACCCCGGAGCGGCGAAAACGAATTTGACAGACTATCTCCGCGGTTCGTCGCCCGTGCTTTCGAGTGTGACCGCAAACGTAACAGACAGTGAACGGCACGCGATGGCCTTAATGGCGCTCGGCATCAATCCTTACAACGGAACGTCGAAGGACTACATAACGCCCATCGTGAACGCGTTCGACGGCACGCAAATTGGAGACGTCCATCTCGACAACGACGACATATTCGCGATTTTCCCGCTTCTGAGCGCGGGATACTCGACGAGTGACCCCATGCTGCAAGCGGTTGTTGTGCACATCCTCTCGGCGCAGCGTGCCGATGGTTCGTGGGATGGAAGTCCCGACATGACGGCTGCGGCGGTGCAGGCCATCGGCCCGTTCTTCTCGATTCCCGGATACGGCTCGGCAATGGGACGCGCCATGGGCTATCTCGCCTCGACACAGCAGGCAAGCGGCGGTTGGGGCGGCGTAGACTCGACGAGCTGGGTACAGACGATGATGAATGCCGCGAAAGAGCTCGACCCGGCGCATGCGCCGACGTTTACAAGTTCGGGCGGGCGGTATCCCATGGATGAGATCGCAAGCGCGCAACAACCCGACGGTGCGGTGCGTCCGAGCTCCGATACGGCCGACAATCGCGTCTGGAGCACAAGCTATGCGGTCGTCGCCGCTTCGGGCAAAAGTTGGCTCACCCTATTGCAACCGTTTACTAGGCCTTCCGGTTCCGGCGTCGCGGCCACCGGAGGCAGCGTTTTGGGGGCAGCCACATCGACAGCTTCAACAAGTACGCAGATGGTCGCATCCACAACACCGCCCGTCGCGACATCAACACCGGAGACTATATCCACCTCAACGCCTGTGGTCATCGAGACCATCCAAGGTTCCACAACAGCGACGACTACGCCGAAAAAGGTGCCCGCGAAAATACTAAAGGTAGTAAAGCTGAAAAAGGTGGCGGCTCTTCCGCTTGCAACAACTACTTCGAGCACTCCGCCTGCGAACTCAAATCAGGCGGCGGCGACGGCGACGGCAAATCCGTCAAAAGGTGGATTCTTGAGCGGCCTGTGGCACTCTATCGTCTCTTTTTTCGGGCGCTTCTGGTAGGCATCTTCCCAAAAAGCGGACGATACATGTCGTCTTTCGGCGCGATAGTGAGCTCTTTGCGATTTGGTTTCTCCGAGAATTCCACAGGCGCATCTTCTATCACACAGAGGGGCTTCTGCTCCTTCCCCTCGCCCATGACGAGTACCGCAGCGGTCGCAAGAGAATCCGCGACATCCGTCTGCGTGAATTTCAGTTTTCTCCCGAAAATGTCTTTCGTCCCGCGATAATCGCGCAGCCCTTTGAATCCTGCATAGCCGAGCGCAACGCCGACAACGCCTGCACGGAGCGGCATGACGCGGCTATCCGTAATCACCACCCCCATCAACTTTACTTTGTAAAGTTGTTTGAGTTTGCGAAGAAGTTTTTGGGCGGATTTGAAACTGTCTTTGGGTAGTAGGATGATGTTCCCCTTCGCATTGGATTCATCAACGCCTGCATTCCACATGAGGAGTCCGTCTTTGAGCGTCAGCTTGCCGTATTTTGCCTGCAGCTGCCAGTCGGATTCGGCTCGGATAATGGCCTCCTTCGCGCGCGAGCTCGTAGCCCGCACGACGGAGCCCTCCGCAAGCGCGACTATTTTCGAGGTCACCGCAAGCACTGAACCATTTTTGAGAAGCGGGATATGCTCGACGATAAATCGTACGAGGTCTTCACTTTCTTTAAATACCCGCGTCCGTACCGGCGCTACCTTCATGCCGTCTTATCGCGCAAAAGCTTGAGTCCGAGGTACGAGAGCGGCGTATAGAGGAAGCCCATCGCCACTTTGAAGAGCCACCACGTGATGATGATGCGGATGAGCACGGGTGTGGGATACACGCCGGCGAAAGCGATGACCATAAAGAGTACCGAGTCGAGAAGCTGCGACCAGATGTTTGAGATCAGCGAGCGGAGCCAAAACATCTTTTCGCCGATCTTTTGTTTGACGAAGAAAAATGTCGACACATCCTGGAATTCCGATACTGCAAATGCAACGAGGCTCGCGATGGCGATGCGCATAGACACGCCGAATATTTGCTCGTAACCCGCCTTTGCCCAGAGACCTGCGGGATCCCACGGGAGCAGCATTGAGATCGTGGAATACAGTAAGAAGAGCGCAGTCGCAAAGAATCCGCAACGGACAAAAAAGCGTGCCATCTTTTTTCCGTAGACTTCGCCGATTACGTCGGTCGTGAGAAATACAAATGGGATGGAAAATACCGCCACCGAGACGTGGAGGCCGAGGAGAAAGGGCGCAATCTTGAGACCGAGCGTGTTGGCAGCGAAGAGCGACGCCAGATACAGCGTAAGCGCGAGCAGTATTTTCTTGGTGTCTTTTTCGGCAAGTGTCGGCATGGAAGGCAGCATTGTACGGGATGCTATTCATGAAAGCAACCGCTTCGGATACAATAGCGGCATGCGCTGTATCGCCATCGCCGCCGTCACGATTGACGGCAAAATCGCGCTTGATGCGGGGCATTTCAGCGATTGGACGTCGCCCGAGGACAAGGACTTCCTGCATGAAATGCTCGACAAATCAGACGTGGTCGTAGTAGGCAACAACACCTACAAAACTGCCCAGAGTCCCCTTTCAAAAAGGAATTGCATCGTTTTCACCGCTTCGGTAAGGACGAGCGAGCGCAAGAGCGACACGCTCACGTACTGCAATCCCGCGTCATCGGACTGCATCCCTCTCTTGGAAAAATACGAAACGGTCGCGGTCCTCGGCGGCACGCAGACGTATACCTACTTTTTGGAAAACGACTTGCTCGACGAGCTCTACATCACCATCGAGCCGATAATCTTCGGCCGCGGTTTGAACTTGTTCGAATCATCGAAAAACATTGATGCGTATTTCAGACTGGAATCAACAAAGGCGTTGAACGAAAAAGGCACGTTGTTGCTGCATTACGTGCGCTAACGCGTCGCTTTGTAGTGTTTGAGGTAAGCCACGATAATGAAACTCAAAATGACGAGGAGAAACCAGGAGGTTATTTTGTTGGTTGAAACAACGTTCCATTGGTGAATTTGATCCGGATACTTGAACGCGCCGTAGAAGGACGAGAAATTTTCCGCGATCCAGATAAAAAACGCAATGAGACAGAACGCGAGCGCGAGCGGTATGGAGCGTATCTTGTCGGTAACGACGAATTTGACCTTGGTGTGGGCGAAAAACAGAAAAACCGCAGGTATGAGAAGGATGCGGAGGTCAGGAATAAAGTGATTCGTAAAGAAGTTCGCGTATATCAGCCCGCAAAGGACCACGCTCCACAGGTAGCTGGGAGGGTTTTCAAGTTCAATCTTCAGAATGCGCCATGCCTGTGCGATGTAGCTCCCTACCGCCGCGTACATGAACCCCGAGAATAGCGGCACCGTGCCGAGCCTAAAGAACGCTTCCTCGGGATAGCTCCACGAGCCGACGGCAGGATTCGTTTTGAATGCTTCAAGCGCGAGCCCGAGGATATGAAAAAGGAATATCACTTTTACCTCGTCCCAGGTCTCCACCTTCGCGAGATAGAGCACCACCTGAATGAGTATCGCCGAGACGAATAAAAAATCGTACCGCGCGAATCCGAAAAGCGGGATGTGATTCGAAGCGAACAAGAGTACAAAAAAGGAACCCGCAAAAATGCACGCCCGCGCCTCCTTGATCCCGAACGTCAGGAATTCGTACAAACCGTCCTTAATATATGTTGTCACAAGTGGGTGCGGGGAGACTCGAACTCCCAATCCTTTCGGAATACGATTCTGAATCGTACGCGTATACCAGTTCCGCCACGCACCCAACCTAGCCATTCTATTTTAAGTCTTGCGGAACTACCAGCGTTGCGGGACCGTCATACTCATCGGCTTTTGCGTCCGGTAATGTATCCGCTGACCAGCATACTGTCACCGAAAATCTTGCGCGTTACGCGGGTGAGACGAAGCGCCTGCTGTATTGAGGACGCGCCCCTTCCTCTCACCGCGCTTTTCGCGGTCTCGCCGCCAATGAGAATCGGCGCATGAAATGCATGTACTTTATCGACGCAGCGGGCATCAACGAAACTTCCCAGCACGTCCCCTCCTCCCTCTACGAGCACGCTGATTATTCCGCGTTTGTACAACTCGCGCATCAGTGCCTCTACGTTAATCCTGCTTCTCGTCTCGACGACCTCTATTCCCCGTCCGGCAAGCAGTCTTTTCTTTTTTCTGCTCGCTCGTTTGGTCGTGAAAATGAGTACGTTGGTATCGCGAAGGACTTTGCTCTTGACCGGAATTCTAAGCGTGCTGTCAAGGATGATGCGAACGGGATCGGGGCGGTTTTTGAGGCGTACGCCGAGATGCGGGTTGTCTTTAAGGACCGTGTTGATGCCGACGAGAATCGCTTGATAGTGCCCGCGCAAGGCGCGCGCGTATGCTCGCGCGCGCCTGTTTGTTATCCATTTGGAATCTCCCGTGCGCGTCGCGATTTTCCCGTCCAGGCTTGCGGCGAATTTTATGGCGACAAAGGGACGGTGCGTCTCGTGAAAAGTAAAAAATGCTTCATTGAGGTCCCGCGCCTCTTGTTCGAGTCTGCCGAAGGATACCGCAATGCCCGCACGTTTGAGCTTCTCAATACCTCCACGCGCGGCTTTGTGAGGGTCGCGCGTGCAACAAACAACACGTTTTATTTTTGCCGCTACGATGACGTCGGCGCACGGTGGTGTCCGTCCGAAGTGATTGCAGGGCTCCAAGTTCACGTACAGGGTCGCGCCTTTCGCACGCGCTCCCGCAGCCGCGAGCGCCTCCACCTCGGCATGCGCCGAACCTGCTTTGCGATGGTATCCCTGTCCGATGATCCTGTCGTGCTTCACGACCACGGCCCCCACCATTGGATTAGGAAATGTCCGTCCTAGACCTTTCCGGGCAAGCCTGAGGGTCATCTCCAGATACTTCGCATCATGCGCGGAAAGGCGGTCCATACGTGTCACACCGACCCGAGGTGGTGGCCAAACTTCTGTTTTTTAGTGGAGAGATATCGTCTGTTGACCGTGTGGGGCACCGTCTCGAGCGCCACACGTTTTGCAACTCGTATGCCGTGCGCTTTCAGGCCCTTGATTTTCTCGGGATTATTCGTGAGGAGCGCAATATTCGTGATGCCCAGATCGCGTAGAATGTCGGCGGCAACACTGTAATCCCGAAGGTCAGGAGAAAAACCGAGCGCGTGATTCGCTTCCACGGTATCAAGGCCGCGCGCTTGGTGCGCATACGCTTTTATCTTGTTGCTGAGGCCGATGCCCCGCCCTTCCTGGTCGAGGTACAGAAGGAGGCCGCTGCCCGCCTGCTGTATCATTTCAAAACTCATCCGCAGCTGCTCACCGCAATCGCACATGAGCGAACCGAGCGTATCCCCCGTTAGACATTTTGAATGGACGCGGACCAGCATCGGGGAGGTAATCTTCCCGAGAAACAACGCTACATGTTCGCGCGTGTCGGCCGAAGACCGGTACACGGTAATTTCGAAGGTTCCATGGGGTGTCGGGAGTCCCGATGATGCGGTACGAACGATGGACATATGCTGATTTATCGCTTTTTGCTCCGCAATACGCGGACGACGCTTGTCATCGCGAGGGCCGAGAGGGCCGCTTCGACGCCCCTGTTCTCCTTTTTCCGCGTGGCGCGCTCGCGTGCATCCTTCATGTCGTACACGGCAAGCACTTCGTATATGACGGGTATCTCATGCTCGAGCGACACCTTCATGCACCCCCGTATGCACTCATCCGCCACCTGTTGGAAGTGGTACGTTTTCCCTTTGTGTATCGCGCCGAAGACCACGATGGCGTCAAATATCTTTTTCTTGGCGAGCAACTGCGCGGCAAGCGGTATTTCGAGCGACCCCGGCACGCGGAGAACGGTAATACGCTCCCGAGCCACGCCGTTTCGGAGCAGGGTCTCGATGCAGTTCTTTTCCAGATTGTCGGTCACGAATTTCTGGAAATCGCTGCCGACGATAGCGATACGGTAAGGTTTATTTTTCATATTTTTTGAGATGCTGCAGAGCATATTTAGCGAGTATATCCGCTTCGATATTCACGAAGTCCCCTTTCGAAAGCGACTTGAACGTTGTCTGCTCCCAGGTGCGCGGGATGATGCCGACCGTACACTTCTTTCCAGCGGATACGATAACGGTCAGCGCGACGCCGTTTATGATAATCGAGCCTTTTTCGACCACGTATCGCGATAATCGTCGCGGGATTTCGAACGCAATAATGCGGCTGTTCTTTTCTTTTTGTATATCAAGGACCTTGGCGGTGCAGTCCACGTGCCCCTGCACGATGTGCCCGCCTAATCGCCCGTCCGCCCTGAGCGGCAGCTCCAGGTTAACCGGACTGCCTTGTCTCAGTCTCCCGAGCGTCGTCTTGCGTAAAGTTTCCGGCATTACATCGGCCGCAAAAACCATTTTTGCCGAAATTTCGCTTACGGTAAGACACACACCGTTTACCGCAACGCTCGCGCCGAGCGAAAGTTCTTTGACAAATTTGTTTGCACTCTCTACGAAGAGACGGTCTTCCGTCTTGTTTTGCACTTTGCCTTGCTGTTCGATAATGCCGGTGAACATAAAATAAAAACCCCTTCTTCGGGGTCGTAAAAGCTCGCTCGCACAGCGAGCGGCCATCCTTCTTTCATCCCGACTTTACGGTCGGCTCCGGGATCTCACCGGATCGTGTCTTATTAAGACTCGCGGGCTCGCCTTTGCAGGATTACCGCCGATTAGGATTTACACCTGACCCCGAAGGATTGTTCCATAATACCCCAGCATGGACATCAAAACAATCCGACGTCTGATTTCAGATTATGGGTACAACGAGTGACTTCGGATCTCTACCGTTCCAGTGTATCTGCCCGTGCACGACCATGTTGGTTATCTTCGGTTGCCACTGATGCTCCGCGGCGTTCACCGCTTTTGCTATCTCTTCCGCCGTCATCCCCTGCTTGAGCGGTACCCGCTTCTCAAAAAACGCCGGGCCGCGGTCCATTTCTTCGGTGACAAAGTGCATCGAAAATCCCGACTCGACAATTTCCCCCGCGTCGAGTGCGGCTTTCACCGCCTCATGGATATGGTGCCCGTACATGCCGTGTCCTGCGAATCGCCCGTCTAGCTGGGACAAAAGTGCGGGGTGAATGTTGATTGTCTTTTGCGGATCGAGCCCTTCGACCTTTCGTAACCACCCCGAGAGCGCGACCCACTCCGCGCCGCTTTTCCGGACTATCTCCTGGTACGACGTTCCAACATTTTGCAAAACGTTTGAATGAGCCGATGGGTCGAAATAGACGAACGGTATACCTAACTGCATTGCACGCTCGTGGACACCGCCGCGCTCGTGGTTGGAAACGACTGCTACGATATCGGCGTCGAGCTCTTTTGAGCGCGCCAGATTCTCAAATCCGGAGCCGCCGCCGCTTCTCTTTCCGGAAGCGAACACAATAATCCTCGGTTTGCTCATAGGCCTCCTAGTATATATGATGAGCGCATGAAATTCGGCACTCCCTTTACCCCCTCCTCCGTCAAGCTCATGCTGCTCGGCTCCGGCGAGCTCGGCAAAGAGGTGGCCATCGAAGCGATGCGCCTCGGGATAGAGGTCATCGCGTGTGACAGGTACGAGCACGCACCCGCGATGCAAATCGCCCACCGCAGCTACGTTTTCCCTATGCGTGAGGGCAAAGAAATTCGCAAGGTGGTGAAAAAAGAGAAACCCGATTTTATCGTCCCTGAAATTGAGGCAATTGCGACCGACACACTTGTGGAGCTGGAGAAAGAAGGTTGGCGGGTCATCCCGACGGCTCGGGCAACGCGCCTCACGATGGACAGACAGGGCATACGCCAGCTCGCCGCAGAGAAACTAAAACTGCCGACTTCCCCGTACCGTTTTGCCGGAAGTCTCGAAGAACTCAAAGCGGGAGCCGCGGCAGTCGGATTCCCCTGCTTCATCAAGCCAACGATGTCATCGAGCGGTCATGGCCAATCCATGGCTAAAAAACCGCAAGATTTGGCGAAGGCGTGGAAATTCGCGATGGAGGGCGCACGCGGCAACACGGGCAAAGTTATCGTCGAAGGCAAAATTAATTTTGATTACGAAATCACACTACTCACCGTGCGACATGCGGGTGGGATAAGTTTTTGCGCCCCTGTCGGACACATTCAGATAGACGGCGACTACCGCGAATCGTGGCAGCCGCAGCCGATGACAAAAACCGCGCTTAAAAAAGCGCAGGACATCGCAAGCAAGGTTGTCGGTAATTTGTGCGGCAAGAATGGCCGCGGCATCTTCGGCGTCGAACTTTTCGTCAAAGGCGACAAAGTATGGTTCTCCGAGCTCTCCCCCCGCCCGCACGATACGGGCATGGTCACAATGGTCTCGCAGACGATGAGCGAAATGGAACTCCACGTGCGCGCCATCCTCGACCTCCCCATTCCTGCAATCCCCTGCGTCCCAGGTGCTTCATACGCAATTCTCGCGCACGGCAATATGAAAAACCCCACGTATGAGGGAGTTGCAGAGGCGCTCAAAATCAAAGGCACGCACATCCGCATCTTCGGCAAACCCGAAGTTATAGGCCACCGCCGCATGGCCGTCGCGCTCGCAACAGGCAAAACCGTCGCCGAAGCGCGCAAGAAGGCAACAGCCGCGGCTAAAAAAGTACATGTGATCGAGGGCTAAATTGCGATGACCGGACTCGAACCAAAAAATCCCGAACAAACTGACCTTGTCACCATCAGGGACATAAAACCGGCACCTGACGAGTTGGAGCAAACGGTCAGTGATATGGTCGAACTTTTCAACAAGGCGTTCGGCGAGGACCAGACGGCCACTCCGCAGAATATCCGGGACAGGCTACACGCGGAGGATACGGTCACCGTCGGAGCGTACCTTCAAAATAAACTCGTGGGAAATCTTGGGATTGCAACACACGCCGGCAAATGGCCCGGCAGTTGGTACCTTTTTGGCATGGCAATCGACCCTCGCCTGCAAAGACAAGGCATCGGGGATAAACTCATAAAGGAAGCTTTGCAGCGCGGCGGCGAGAATCAACGATTTACTGCCACTGCTCGTCCTGATAACTACGCGAGCGTCGCACTGTGTGTGAACAACAATCAATTCCGTGTCACGAAATTTCTGCGTGACCATTTCGGGCCGGGCGAACACCGTATCTTGATGGAATCTTCGCCTGAGATACGCGGCATGGAACTGGACCTCGACACTATACGTATAGCTTCGGGTGATATTGATGCGCTTGGAGAGAAACTCGCGGGAGGATACATCGGTGTCGGCATCGAGAGGGCCGAAAGCGACCCTCGGGTTCAGAAAGCAGGGCAAACGTTCCTCTTGCTGAAAAAACAACGACGGCAGGACAGTTAGGCTTACTGAAAGTCAGTATGAGCCTCGACCGCGCTTACTCTATTGCCTCAATTGAGGCGCCGAGTTTTTGGAGGCGCTCGGAGAGGTTGGCGTAGCCGCGGTTTATTGGATACACGTTGCGGAGCATTGATTCCCCTTCTGCGGCGAGCATACCGATGAGGATGAGCGTCGCGGGTCGCAGCGCGGGCGGTGCTTCGATGTCGGCTCCGTGCAGCGGCGTCGCCCCTTCGATGACCACGCGATGCGGGTCGAGTAGCTCCATTTTTGCACCGAGCTTGGTCATTTCCATATAGTGTTTGGCGCGGCCGTCGTAGACCCAGTCGTGAATGAGCGTCCTGCCCTTAGCTTGTGTGGCGACGGGGACGAAAAACGGCAGGTTGTCGATGTTGATGCCCGGATACGGGCGCGGCGCTATCTTTTCGGGCGCTCCCGTGAGGAGTGAGGGCAAAATGGTGATATCGCGCAGGACCGTGTGGCCGTTCTCGGATGCATAGGCCTCGCCGCGCGCATATTTGAGGCCCATTTGCGAGAGCGTGTAGAGTTCGAGCTCAAGGAAATCTATGGGGCAGCGCGTGATGGTAAGGGTGGAGCCTGTGGTCGCAGCGAGTGAGACGAAAAACATGGATTCTATCGGGTCCTCGCTCGGATGCCCGTGGATAGGCGCGTCAATATCTTTGAGCCCGTGAACGACCAGAGTGGATGTGCCGACGCCCTCGATTTTCACCCCGCAGTGCCGCAAGAATATGCAAAGGTCCTGCACCATGTAATTAGCGCTGGCGAATTTGATAGTGGTCGTGCCCGGAATGCGTGCCGCAGCCATGAGCACGTTTTCAACGCCCGTGTCGGACGCCTCGTACATGATTATTTCGGCGGGCTTTTTGCCGTTGGATTCCACGTGGTAGGTGTGCGCCGCTTCGTTGCCGGTCACGTTGATGCCGAGCTTCGCGAGCGCGTCTATGTGTGCGCCGAGCGTTCGTTTACCGAGGTCGCATCCCGTAGGCGCGGGCAGGTCGAACGAGCCGAGCAAATGTGCGAGCGGCGCGATGAAGAGTGCGATGGAGCGTGTGCGCTGCGCGGACTCTACGTTGATATGCGAGAGGTCTATTTTTTTAGGCGGCGTGATGCGCATGTCGCCATCCTCGGCCCACACGATTTTGACGCCGATACTTTCCATCACCTCAATGAGACGTTTGACCTCCTCGATGCGAGGCATGCGTTTAAGGACTGTCTCGCCGCGATTCAGGAGCGATGCGCACAAAAGCGCGACTGCGGCGTTCTTGGAGATGTTGGTCTGCACCGTGCCGGAAAGTTTATTACCGCCTACTACCTTGTAATTCATAGTGTGTCTAATCTTCTCATATTTTTAGGGCTGTGAGCGGTGAGGGGCTCATGTCGAAATCTCCCTCATTGTAGGTGAGCCCGCTACCCCGCAATCTCGTGGCCGCATCTGCGCCGACGTAGCGCCAATGCCACGGCTCGTACTTAAAACCGGTCTGTCCCTGCTTCCCGTCGGGATAGCTCATGATGAAGCCGTATTCGTGGGCATGCTGCCCTAGCCATAGGCCGCCCGCGCTCGTCGCGAAACTCGCGTCGGTGCCCGCGAAGCCTATCGATGCGTCGGTCAAATCGACGGTGCTGCCCAATTGGTGTTCAGACAGGCCAGGTTTTGCAATCTCACGAGTCGCTTCGTCACCCTCTGTCTGTACCCAGAAGTCATAGAGATATTTCTGTATCTCCGGTTTGCGGTACCCCGAGTTCACCATAAAGAGGACGCCGTCGCGCTCGGCATCGGCAAACAGCCGCACGAGATGCGGTGCGACGTCCGCGCGCAGACAAATAACTCCCGATGTGCGCACGGTGCCCGCGACATTCAGCAGCGACGGCGGAACATAATCAGGCGGCAACGGAGACATCGCCGATACTTTTTTCATCAGAAATTCCGGGTATATGGCCGGCGATTTCGGACAAAGCAAACCGAGAAAGATGTCGTTCAGCATATTCTGTGTCGTGTTGTCGATTATTCCCGTTTGCGGTATGCCGTACTCGCCCTGAAATCTCACAACCGCCCGCGCGGTCAGGTCGCCGTAGCGACCGGTTACTCTCCTCTCGGGATAGATACCGGGATCCTGGGCAAGCATCCCCTGAAGCAGCGCGACTTCACTCCCGCGCGAACCGTATCCAAGCGAGTGCTTCAGTGAGCCACTCTGCTGCCACTTCCGCAGAACGCCCGTTTCCGTTGCGATAATTTGCGCGAATTGATTTCCGCCTTGAACGAGCGACGTCTTCAGAGGAAATTCGGTGACCGCAAAGCCGACAACAAGGAAAATCGCGCACATCCATATGATTACAAACCGCCATTTTTTCAACAGATGTTCCATACGTTAGTTCGACGAAACCCACACCTCGTTGTCCCAGCGCCACTGCGAATTCATACCCTCAAACACGTATATCCTGTCATTAAATACGAGCGCCGAATGGTCTTCGCGTCCGAGCCACGCGGGGTCTTCTTTGGTCTTCTCCCATGCGACTCCGTCCTTAGAATACCAGATATCGTTCGCGCCCCCCACGGCGGCTTCGTTGAGCCTTCCTATCGTCCAGAGCATATCGTGGAAGACGACGAGCGAATGCCCCTGCCTCTCCTGCCAGGGCGGTGTAGCTGTGACCAATTCCCAATTCACTCCGTCGGAGGAAGACCAGACGTCTTTGAATACATGGGCCTGAAGGTCCATGCCGCCGGAAAGAAATATCTTGTCGTGGAAAACCGTTG
>Ga0209542_10011590_pt1 | contig 15619 bp, 15 predicted proteins | sample RifCSPhighO2_01_FD_184028 | JGI IMG/M metagenome (GOLD analysis project Ga0209542, IMG submission 184028) | Soil microbial communities from Rifle, Colorado - Rifle CSP2_plank highO2_0.1 (SPAdes) (version 2) | ecosystem: Environmental > Terrestrial > Deep subsurface > Rock core/Sediment ... | reverse complement strand
AAATTATCCACCCGCTTCCTTCTCCAATCCTTACACCATAATTTCCCTGCCCACATCCAGTATCAAAAATATTAATTTCCCCAAGTTCATTCTTTATTTTTTGCCAAGAAAGAGTTCTCCAGAATATGTCTGAGAGTTTCCTTGCTACAGAGCTGTCTGGGTAAGTCTTCTCCCATACTCCACTTAGATCAAATTTTGTTATTTTGTATTTTATTCTTTTATCAACATTTAAATACGGAAACAAATTATTTAAAAAATTCAAAAATAAATAGACAGGTTTTTCAAAAAAACTAAGTCCCCTGTCGGCATTCAGGTTGTGTATTGAACTTGATTTTATTTCTGACATATAAAAAATAGATCGAAAGCAAAAAACCCTGGAGCTATCCGTGATAAAACTTTAAATTTGCCAAGGCCTAAAATTTTTACTTTAGAAAAATGTTTTTGAAGAATTTCTCTGAGCTCGTTTACATGGAAATGATTTATATGAGTTGGATCATTGAGAGAAGTGTACTTTTTTTTACCAAATAAAAATCTGAAGCGGTTCTTTAAACTGAAAGCATTCGGTACAGAACCAACAAATGTGCCGTAGGAATTGAGAAAACCTGTAACTTTTTTCACAATTTGGTCTGGATAATAAAGGTGTTCAAGAACTTCTCCAGCTACCACAACGTCAAATTTTCTGTTTTTAAATTCTGACCAATCTCCATTTAGATCAACTTTTTGAGTTTCTATATTCAGCCTTTCAGCTTCTTTCAATGCCTGATCGTCTATATCAACTCCTAATACTTTATTTCCTTCAGTAAAATATTTTGTGAGTGCGCCGTCTCGACAACCAATATCTAGTACTGACTTACCTGTCTTTATAAGATTTTTTAATAGCTTTCCCCTTTCGTCCTTGAGAACGGAGAAGCCGCCTTCCCTTTCGAAAGTGTGGTGATATTTATAGATGTCGCTTTGAATATTCATGATATTTCCTCTTTAAATCTATCCATAAGCCCTTTGAGATTATGATTTAGTACAACAAAAGCTCTTAATTCGGGGGGTTTTTTATTTTCTAAATTCTTAAGATCCGCATTTCTTAACATTAATTTCATTTCACATGCTGCTGCCTCAAAAATAGTTTTGTCAAAACTACCAGCTTGAGTCATGTTTACATAAATTTCGTGAGATTGATAAAGTTTAAGAGCTTCATCTTGTGTAACCGGACCAATAAACTTAATCCTTTCAGAAGCAAGTGTTTTTGCTTTTTTTTCATAATTCTCATCTTTTGGTAAAGCACCACCCGCAAGTGTAGCAATAAATTTTTGATCCAACCTATTAAACCATTCAATAAATTCTATTACCCTCTTGACTGGCGATATGCGCCCAAGAAAAAGTATTGAATTAGGAATCCGGGAAACCGCAGAGTCTGGCTTAAATAAATCAGTATCAATACCAACTGGCATCTGTACTGATTTTTTGAAACGCGAAGTAAATGAAGAGGGTGAGGTATAAAAGACTTTGTGTGAAAATAGCACAGCCAAACGAGTTAATAAATTACCACTTGCATGATTTCTCCAAAAATAAATTCTCTTTCCAAATAGCCTCCAGATATCCCACGCTAAGAGAATGTATTCCTGATTCATATGCACTAGAACATTGTCATAATTTCTCCTTTCATTCCAAATATATTTATAAAACCTGAACAAATATTGAATTTTAGATTTATTTTCTTCCTTACCCAAAGAAAGAACTTTTACATTTCCTGGTAGATTAAAATTTCCCTTTTTAAGACAAATTACTGTTACCTGATTATAGATTTTTGCAAATTCCTCAATCCAGCGGTGAAAAAACCCCAACAGCTCATCACCCATATCAACACTTTGTGTAATTATCAGAAGTTTTTTCATAAATTAATTTATTTCAAAATATTATCAAACGATTCCCTGTATTTTCTCAAGTATTCCTCCTTTGGATAGGAGAATTCTGTTATTATTTCCCTAACACCTGATATTAAATTTTTTGAAATTGATGAATTACTAAAAAAGGTTATTAATTTATTCTTTAAACACAGTGTATCTCCAACCGGACACAATAAAGCGCTCTCTCCGTGTTTAAAAAATTCCCCTGCGATACCGACTTCTGTTGTCAGTATGGGACAGCCCGCTGCAGCGGCCTCAACAAGAGCCATGCCATATCCTTCAAAATTTGAAGTGTTAAGAAATAGATCAGCAGTTTTATAGTAAGAAATGAGATTCTGCTGCCAACTCTCAAACACCACATTATTCCCCAACTTTAGACTTTTGACTTTTGACTTTAAACTTTCCTCCTCTCTTCCGCTTCCTACTATAACCATTCCAACTTCAGGAATTTGAGGTAATGCCCTAGCAAGGGCCATGATTGCAAGCGCGACATTTTTTTCTTTTTCAAGTCGGCTTGCTACCAATATAATTTTTTTCCATTGTGGGTATTTTATATGCAAATTAACTGACACCGGATCATCAGTGATTTTTCTTATATCAACATATATTGGAAGTACTGTAATTTTTTCTGGTTTAATTTTTGCAAAATGAATTAAATCATTTTCAATTTTTTTACTAACCACTCTTATTCCATTGGCGCGCTTTAGTGTATATTTTGATAAATGAAAACGAAGCCAGTTTAAAAGTGAACTATCAAAAAAATGACATGAAAATAGATCAGTATGAATTTGTACTTGAAGTGGTAATTTTGTTTTTTTCTTAATTATTACTCCCGCTATACCAGATTCAAATGGATCTTGAACAGAGATAATAGTCTGACCAAAAAAAATCTCCTTTAATATATTGCGCGCAATTTTTATCGCATCTATCACGTAAAAAAACTTGCTACTAGAATTTGTGGGATATACCCAGACATTGTCAGTCAGTTTAAAATCGATAAAATCCTCTGAGCTTAAAGAAAAAACGATTATCCGCAGATCCTCAAAAATCTCTCCATAATCAAGCATGCGTGTGGTTACAGCACTGTTTTGCTCGAATATTTTTCTGTCGCTGGAAATCATTAAAACCTTAAGACCTGAATGTTTCATTCGCCGATTATACCTTTATTTTTATTGGTTTTAAAGATATATTGAAACAATGAAAATCATTTTAGCCACACCAATTTACCCGCCGGAAATTGGCGGTCCAGCAACTTATGTTAAGGAACTCAGTGAGAGACTAGCTAATAAACACAAAATAACAATTATCGCCTATACTGATGTTAGAGAACCATTCAATGGCACTAGACTTATTGCGGTAAGCAAACGGAGTCCTTTGTTTATCAGATTAGTTAAATTTTTTATTGAAGTTTTAAAGACAGCCAAAGATAATGACCTAATTTATGTTCAAAATGCTATGGCAGCCGGACTGCCAGTTGCACTTGTAAATTTACTTACTGGCAAACCTTTTATTTTGAAGTTTGTTGGCGATGAAGCTTGGGAGAGGGCAAGTCAGCTAAGAAGAACGTCAAAAAAATTGGAAGAATTTTTAAGAGAACCTGAGGGTGGTTTTAGAATTAAATTGATGATGTTGATTCAAAAATTCGTGCTTAAACGAGCCTCAATCGTTACAACCCCCTCAGAATACCTCGGAGAGGAAATTATTAAAGCTTACAAAATTAAGAAAAATAAAGTAAAAGTTAACTATAATGCCGCCGAAGAAAGCCAGGTTCTGCCCTTTGAACCGCATCTAACCAAACATCAGGTTCTCACTACAGCTCGATTAGTTAAGTGGAAGGGCGTTGATGGAATAATCAAATCTATTTCACTTGTTAAAGAAAAGTTTCCGGACGCGAGCTTGATAATTGCAGGAGATGGACCAGAAATGGATAGATTAAGGGATTTGGCCAAAGGACTTGGAATTGAAAAAAATGTTAAATTCTTAGGCAATGTATCTCGGGCAGAAACGTGGCAACTTCGTAAAAATTCCGAGCTTTACGTGTTAAATTCAACATATGAGGGTCTGCCTCATACAGTTCTCACAAGTTTTGCTGCAGAGATACCAACCATTGCAACAAACATACCAGGAACAAATGAAGCCATCTACCACTTAAAGACAGGAATTCTTGTTCGACCAGAAAACGAAAAGGAGCTAGCAGAAGCAATTGAGTTGTTATTTAAAGACAAAGATCTTGCTAAACAATTAGTTGAAGGTGGCCTCAAACTACTCAAAGAAAAATTCTCTTGGAAGAGTCATCTGGAAAATTTGGAATTAATTTTTAAGTCTGTCCTCTACAAACCAGGTAACAAATTCTGATATGCCTTTTTCCATAGTGACCTTAGGTTTCCACCCCAGAATCTTTTTAGCTTTTGAAATATCGGCGTAGGTAACATCAACACTTGCTTTGTTGCTCGGTCTTGTTTTGACTTTGGCTTTGCGTCCAGTGACTCTTTCCAGAATTCCAAGAAGTTGAGTGAGTGAATGAGGTTTGGCATTACCAATATTGAAAATTTCATAACTAAAATCTTTTGACAGGGCTTTGATAACAGCATCAACAATATCAGAAACATATGTAAAATCTCTCTTCCTTGAACCACTGCCAGACATCTCCACCTCTCCCCTTCGCATAATACTTTCAGTCCACTTATGTAAAACTAGTCCTGGTCTCATCCTCGGACCATATGCATTAAAAATTCTGAAGGTAATAACGGGTAGATTAAAATTATATGAATAAGTGTGTGAAAGGACCTCGCCGGCAATTTTTGTAGCTCCATATGGGGCAAGAGGAAGATTGGCCAAATCTTTTTCACTTACAGGTAATTTATTTGTATTTCCATAAACAGAGGATGAGGAAAAATTAATAACTTTTTTGACACCAAAATCTTTTGAGGCTTCAAGTATGTTTATAGTTCCGTGCACATTCACAGTCTCGTGTTCTCTAGCCTCTTTTACAGAGCTTCTAGTATCAGTTTTGGCCGCTAAATGCAGAACATATTCAGGTTTTTCCTTTCTAAAAATCTTTTCAATAGATTTTTGATCGCGTATATCATTTTTATAAAACTTAAATTTTTTGTTCTTTTTAAGCAGTTCCAAATTATTTTTTTTTATTTTCGGATCATAGGCGGGATCCAAGTTATCAACACAGATAACCTTCTTAACGTCCCTTCTTTGAAGAAGCCTTTCACATAAATGAGAGCCGATGAAGCCCGCACCACCTGTAACTAAGATTGATTTCATAAATTGAAAAAATAGCTCAGTTACTATAGGATAAAACCGCTATTAAATCAAACAAAACCTAAAAATAATTTCCAATGTCTTTAAGGAGTTGGTATTCATTTTAGACCAGCGCCAACCTCATTTAAGCGATAATAACCCGCTTCTAATGAAAGATACGAAGATTTGATTGAAGAATACAAGATAGAAAAGGACAATCTTAGCCCGAATAATTTGAGAGACAAAAATAATTTAATTTATTATGAACATCGAAGTAATATCAAAAATAGCAGCTGTGCTGGGTTTTAAGCTGGAAGAAGAACAGCCCCATATTTCCGGTGAGCGATTTCTTATGTCAAAAGAAAAATTAGTTTTGGTTGCTAAAGAGATGTCTGATAATAAAAAAGTTATCATTAAAGTAAGCAATCTTATTGATGGTAAAAGAGATATAAATAACGAGAAACGGGCGCGAGACCTTTTAAAATCTGTTAACTTCGCAAGAAAAGCTATAATCTTTCCGGATGAAATTTTTTTTGGTGAAAAAAGTGGATATCTCCTCTGGATTATGGAATTTATTGAGCAAGACAATATCTTTGTTGAATATAACATTCAAGACCAGTTTTTTCTTGCATTAAACGCCTTTGAAGCGCAGGAAAGTTTCCACGCAACAACATATGAGCATTTGGAAGCAATCAATAAGGTCTTCCCGATTTTGCATGCTCAAGAATATTTCAAGGAATTCAAAGGATTTAAAACTAATATTACCAACAAGAGCACTGGGAGTGACCCAGAAGGGTTGTTTGCTAAAGCAGAAATCTTCTTGCAACAGAATAAAAAAACTATTGACAAGTATTGCAATTATCTAACGCATACAGATTTTGTACCGCATAACTTCAGAATAAAAAATCGTCAAATATATATGCTTGACTGTTCTCCAGAATATAGAACTACTCATTTCGGTAATAAATATGAGAGTTGGGCAAGGTTTTTAAATTACATGGTTATTCACAATCCCCAACTTGAAAAAATCCTTGCAAAATATATCAGGGAAAATAGAGGTGAAGAAGATTACTTGGCACTGCGTCTAATGAGACTATATAAAGTGGCATTTCTACTTGATTTTTACGCAAATTCGCTGCCTAAAACGCATGGCAACCTTTACGAACTAACAAAAGAAAGAATCGACTTCTGGTTTGAAATTTTGAAATTCATACTTGAGGATAAAGACATGCCAGTTAACTTTATTGAGAATTACAAGAAAAAAAGAGACAGCCTTCGCACTGAGGAGGAAAAGAAGCGCCAGCGAGAATTTGCTATAGCTTAAATATCTATTCCTTTCATTATTGCTGATAGGATTTCTGGATTGTTCACAGCAACTATTGTCTGTTTTTCCTTAGACGTTCCGTTTGCGAGCTTTCCATCCTTGCCGACTACTATTCCACCGGCTTCATTTACAAACCCAATAGCTGCAATAATATCAATTGGAGTTAAATTTCCATAAATACTGGCTTCTATTCTGCCGGCACCAACAAAGCACATATCTAGTGCTGAAGATCCGAAATTGGCAGTTTTATTAACATGTTCAAGAAGAAATTTGTAAGCATTTGCGCCCCAATCCCATAACTCTCTTTTTCTTCCGGCGCGCAAGAATACGTGGGCATCAGCAAGTTTTGTAATATTTGAAACATAAACTCTTTTGTTGTTTAAGAATGCCCCTTTCCCTTTTTCAAAGCTGAAAAGTTCTCTTGTAACAGGATTATAAATAGCACCAACAATTGGTATATTGTTCTCAACATAAGCTATGACTACTGAAAAATGCGGCACCCCTCTTGAAAATAATGCTGTTCCATCTACGGGATCAATTGACCAGAACGAACCTGGCCATGTGTCTGCGTCTGCTTCCTCGGAATATATTTTTTCTCCGGCAAAAGATTCTTTTATTTTTTGAGAAATAAAATCACTGATTTCAATATCAATACTCGTTACAATATCACGCGGATCGTTATTTTTAGTTGATACATCGAAATGCTTTTCTCTGGCAACAAGAACTTTTTCCCCCGCCTCACGGGCAAGATTTACAATAAATTCATAGCGGTTTTGCATGCGGTTAATATATCATATTTATTATTTATAATCTGAAATTTTCTCTGAAAAAAAAACCGGTACCCTTTCGGATACCGGCCACACTTCACCTACTTGTCTAACCGATACTCTGGCATAACTCCGGCGGAAAAAAAGTCGAGATTGTCGACACCAAGACTTTTTGCGTGAGCAAGCTGCCTTGCTGTCTTGGTCTCGATCTGCTTCATGTGCCGCGCCAGATCTTCACCCTCAAGCTTGCGCTCCTCGGCCCGTGCTTGCGTCTGAATTGTTGCAATACAGGGGCCGTATTTGCGCACAATCCTCACTAGGGGGTGAATCTCTTCACAACCAGCGTTTGGATTTTCTCTACCAACCATCGACTGTGCTGCCGACTGATCAAATCCGCCTGCTTCGATGAGAGTTTTGATGTCCCAAGCGGTAATTGGCCCGCCCAGAGTTCCGCGATTGACGAACTCACTAATCCCGTCCTCCGGAATTGAAACCCCTGCTACTTTGGCACCACTCATGAATGCTTTCATCATCTCGTTTGCAGTTCCCAAATCGAAATAACGGAAGGCACTTGGCGCAAGAGTAACCATGATGTCACAACCCCGTATGCTCAAGACATGAGCAGCCAGATCCTGAATTCCGACAAAGATATCCTCTCTACCCTCGTCGATGATACTAATCGAAGCAGGTACGGTTGACTTATGGTCGCTCCAATACTCAAGCCAACTTTGACTAATGGCTTCAGCAAGGAGTCCACAATCATGGTCCTTGTACTGTTCCCCAGTCGGCACAACAACAAGAACATTCGAGATATACCAACTCTTTCCCCGATAGAACAAGATTTTTGTCAGAGCATTCATGACACGTTCAACAGTCGATTGCACCTTGTCCGGGGTGCGGGCAAATGACCGCATTAGCACTCCAACGCGCTTGGTCTGAACCAAGAGTCACCTCTAAGTAAGAGTAAATGATGAAGAATTTTCCTATCCCATTATATCATCTATATAAAAAAAGTCAATAATTTCGTATAGTTTCAAGAGCTGAAAATACTTGATTATTCATCTGTTTTGCAACCAAATCCCAATCGTATTTTTGAGAAACCAGGCGTCTTGCATTCAAGATTATTTGTTTTCGCAGATTTTCATCTTTTAAATATTTTTGCACTTGCCTCACAATACTTTCGGGATCATTTATCTTGCAAAATAAACCGGTAGGAGGTTGCTCTGGATTAGTAACTGGGTCAAAAAGAAAATCAACAATTCCTCCGATTGGAGTGGCAATCACCGGTAATCCTACCGCCATTGCTTCTATGAAAGAAGAGCCCATCCCTTCAGAAAGAGACGGCCGGATGAAAATATCGCTTACATGCAAATATTTTGGAATTTCACCATGATTGATTTCACCCAAGAACCTTATCCTAGCTTCAAGCTTTAGGTTTTTAGCTTTCAGCTTCAATTCTCTTTCTAGCGGGCCGCTACCGATAATTAAAAACTTAACGTCTTCTGGAAGTAATTTGAGAGCATCAATTACATCCCCCACTGCATTTTTTTCAACCAATCTTGAGGTTGTAACAAGTACGGTATCAAAACTATCAAACCCAAAATCTTTTTTTGAAAATTGAGAATTGGAAATTGAAAATTTTTCAATGCTGACTCCATTAGGTATTAAATATCCCTCCCCCTTAAATCCGTGTTTACGCGCCCTCTCAATCAGATAATTGCTTATTGCAGTAACTTTGCTTGCATTACTTAAAAAAACTTTCCATGACCAATTTATTAGGCCAAACCATCTGAATTTTAGGTGTTTCTCAGAATCCCCTTCCTGAATGGTAAGAAAAATGGGGATTTTTTTTCTTGAAAACCAATTATTAATAATAGCTGCCCAGCCAGAGAAAGAAATCATCACACACCAATAAGCAGTGTAATCATTTCTTTTTTTTAAATGTCTTACAAATAAGGCACCTTCCAATAACAGAATTAATTTATCAATAAACGGTTTCCCAATCCCTAGACGATAAACAGTAATATTTCCAATTATTTCCCTGAATGGTAAATCCTTTCGCATTTTTGCAGTAATTAAATCAAATTGGATGTCAGAAATTCTGTCAGTAATTTCTTTAATTGCCATTTCAGCACCCCCTATAAAAGGCAAATATGCAGTAGAAAAAATCAGTATTCTTTTTTTTGTATTCGTATCATTCGTACTCATTCGTATATTCGTATTGTGTACCTTATAAATCTACTTGCAGTAGTTTTTTAAGCTCATCTTCAGGAATTTCATTTGTAACTTTAGTTTTTTGCGCTTCTTTTTGTTCCTTTTTTAATTCAGGTTCGGCTTTTTTTTCTTCTTTTTTAATTTGGCTGTTGGTTGTTGGTTGTTGGTTGTTGGTTGTTGGTTGTTGGTTGCTTGCCCCGCTTGCCTCGTCTGTCTTAGCTCTTGACTGACTGGGGTCAAATTGAGTTTTTATTTGACTGGGGTTGTTGGTTGTTGGTTGTTGGTTAATTTGCTGTTTTTGAGTAAGCTCTGCCAGCGCTGCCCTCAGTTGCGATACATGTTCCGGAGTTGCCTGCTTTTTTTGCTCCGGAGATTTAAGTTTTTCCAAAGGAACTTTTTCTTGCTTGCCTGCTTGCTCATTCGAGTTTTGCAAGGCAAAATTCGTTTGGGTTAAATTTCCTCCGGAAGTTTTTTCGAGTCCCCTAAAATTTTTCTGGTTTTCTCCCGAAACTACCGTTTGAAAAACCTCTCTTCTTTCTTTATCTGGTTGCCTGCTCACTTGCCCAAGGTAATTTTGCTTGTCCGTTAAATTTCCAGAGGAAACTTTTTCGGACGAGGCAAAATTCGTTTGGATTAAACTTTCTTTGAAAGTTTTTACTGGTCTTCTCATATCTGTTCTCTGGTCTCCCCATTTTTGCTCCCCCACTTGGTCTTTTGGTCTCTCTGGCTTCGGAAGTCCAAATTTCTGTTCATGCCATGATTTTATTTCACTCTCAATTGAATCGCGCTCTCTTGCAAAAGTTTTTCTTGAATTTTCAATAATGTCCTGTCTGAATACTATTTCCAGCTTCTCAATTGGAGCCATAGTAACTGCAGAAAATGGCTGGGAGGACACACTGTCAATCATGAGTTTGAGGTATATCTGGAAAATCCCCAGATTAACCATATCCTCGGCTGTAAAAGTCGGTGCAAATTCTTTTTCAAGGACTTCAGCATCAAATGCCCCGACCCGGAAAGAAATCATGGTTCCGACATTGCCAAATACTGCCGCTCTGACCTCCTCCTCCATTTGTTCAATATATTGATGCGCCAGAGTCAGATTCAGCTTGTATTTGCGGGCCTCAGAGAGAATATCTGCGAAACTCTTGTTGGCAAAAGACTGAAACTCGTCTACATAAAGATAAAAATTTGGAAGCTGTTGAAGTGTGGCATCCGTTACATCAGCTCGTGACATGGCAGCAAGGTAAATTTTAGTAATGAACATACTTCCGAGAAGTTTGGCATTCCCCTCTCCAACTTTTCCCTTTGAGAGATTCACGATGACAATTTTCTTCTGATCCATGAGCTCTCGCAGGTCAAAAGTTGATTTCGACTGTCCGATGATATTTCTGATCAGGGGATTCGAGGCGAATTGTCCGACTTTATTCTGGATCGCCGGAGTTGCCTCTTGCGTATAGCGGTCAGTATATTTGGCAAATTCGTCAACCCAAAAAGATTTTACCGAAGGATCAGTTACGTTATTTACAATAGTGTTGCGGTAGTCTTTATCAACAAGCATTCTGTTTACTCCAAGCAGCGTTGAACCGGGATATTCAAGAAGTGCCAGAAGTGTATTCTGGAGAATATAGGCCATGCGCGCACTCCATGCATCCACCCAGATTTTCTCAAAAGTCGCCATCAGGCCATTTACCACCAAATGCCTTTTATCAGCACCGACATCCTCCATTATGTTGAAAGAAATCGGATAATCCGTATCAAACGGCGCAAAATAGACGACATCTTTGATTCGTTCCGCAGGCACGTAGTCAAGAAGCATGTCAGCTGATTTTCCATGAGGATCAACGAAAGCGATTCCTTCCCCGTTTTGAATATCCTGAATGGCCATATTTTCAAGCAGAGTTGATTTGCCCATTCCGGTCTTGCCTATAACATACATATGGCGCTGCCTATCTTTGGCTTTTATGCCAAATTTTACCCTCTTGTTTCGAGAGTCTGTTTCGGCAAAATATGTTATTTTTTCAGGGTCATAATTCATATCTTTCTAAATTATGCAATATTTTAGTGATTTTTTCTACTAAAAATCCCGACTTCCATCGGGATGTATTGATTAAGCTTGCGCTAATTCTCCGCCGCCAAGGCCCACTTCACGTTCACCTTCGTGAAGAATTTTTCTTAAAACTACCCCAACGGTATCGCTGGGGTAAAGATATGGGGATGCCCCCACTCTTGATACAAGAGCCATTGAGATATATGTTGCCCTCTCACCGATCAAAGTTTCTTCATTTATTATTGCAACCGGTACTCCATGAAATTCAGCAACAACTTCTTTCAGTTTCTGAAGGACTACTTCACGATAGCTCATTGAATTCTCCTTATGTTTAAGAAGATAATAACAACCCGAAGAATATTACATCAGAAATTGAAGATTGCAAACAATTCAATCAAAAAATTTTGTAAAAAATGCAAGCATAAAGCTTGCATTACCACTCTATCGTCTGATGTGTTTCTTCGGGACAGTCATCCGCCCCTCTCCATTTATATGAGCCAGTTTTGAATCCGTTCTCATGCGCCCATCTTGATATAAGATCTCTGGCACTCGTAAAACCACGATATCGGTAATCATCAACAATTACTCCTGTACTTACGTAATTTTCTCCTTCTTTGGCCGCAGCCCTGATAGCTTTTGGAAGACCTGCAATTATTTCAGAGGCAATTTTGTGCTGAGTTTGTTCCCATTTCCTGCCCTCAGCAAGCCTTTTGGCATCCTCATCTCGCTTCTTTTTGTTTCCTGATTCAATAGTCAAGTCTCTCATTTGGTCCGCCAAAGGTCGTTTTGTCATTTTTTCTCCTTAGTATGTGCTTCCGACATTAGACTACCTCCTCGATTTTCTTGTGTCAAATTTAAAAAAATAATTTAATAATATAGTAGCAAAGATACGCTTGTATTTATTTGGGGGCCCTCACTCGCCTAAATTTTGCTTTGCAAAATTTTTTGCAGGCAAGGCATCCACTATTCCGGCAATAGAGCTGACACTGTGTACTTATTGCTGGGGTCCCACAACATCCAACTTGTTATACCCACATCATAAGTTGCCTTGATTTGCGCCTGAACTTCAGCAACTCCGTAATTTCCACCATAATCAAAATCCTGCAACCATGGGCGCATTTGTGCGGTGGTAGAAGCTGTGTTTGCATTGTAATTTTTTAATCTTTCTTGAGCTTTGTTCATTGAATAATAAATAACATCATAGACACGATCATTGGGGTTAGGCCAGCCGTTAAATTGAGGTGGGTAGTGAGATGGATAGACCATTGGTGAAATATAATCAAAATAAGGAAAAGTATTTTCAATCACCTGCCCGATGTTCAAATCATCAGTATTTGTTGTCGTCATTCCAAATAGATCAACAGAGAGTATTGGTCTTTTACCTTTGTTATCTTTTAATTTTTTTAGGTTTTCAGTCAGATATTCAAAAAAATCTCTGAGCATTTTTGCTTTTGTGGTGGTTCCGGTGATAGAAAACCTGATGTCTTTCATGTTCCCATCTGATGGATATCTGACATAATCAAAATTAAGTTCATCAAAACCGATTTCAAAAGAATCTTTGCTTAAAGCCACAATATAGTCCCAGTACGGTTTAGAACCCACATCGATAAATGAGAGTCCCTTAAAATCTTTCCAGACACCACCATCACTTTTTCTGCGAACAGAGAACTCTGGGTGCAGTTTGGAATAATAAGGATCTTGAAAAACTGTAATCCTGCCTATTACGTAAATCCCGCTATTGTGAAGTTCTCTAATAAACTCCTCCATATCTCTAACTCTACAACCCGTACCAGCATGATTCCCAAGTAGAGGGTCTGATGTGGAAATTGATATTGTTCCTGAGTAATCCTTAACGTCTATGACAATTGAGTTTATTTCTGTATCTTGTGCCACTTTCAATAACTGCGACCTCCATGAGGGAGTGCCGGCAACACAAGCTGTCATATATATCCCCTTTAGTGGTTCTGGGATATTCAGATGGACTACTGGTGGTTTAACTGGTTTTAAGTTTTCTGTCTCAGAAGTTTTTATAGAAACATATTTACTACTGAATAGGTATGGTAACCCTAAGTAAGAAATAACAAAAAGAATAACAAAAAGAATAATGACCCTAATAAGTACTTTACCTGCGTTCATGTGTTAGGAATTTGGCTCATTAATTTGACCCGTGGTTTCTTCCTTACGTCTTTTCAACGAACTGTTAAGGGATAAATAAATTAAGAGAAGACCTAATATTACATAAAAAAAATTTTTCCAAGATAATGGGAAACCCGATATTGGAAGCAATAAAACAATTACCCCGACAATAAATATTATTCTGTTTTTACTCATGTTTATAATTATACTCAATTAAGGTTAGAATAAATATTTTTTAGAATATCTAAATCTTTTCCACTTTGCAATAAAAGTTCTAGGTTTTTATTTCTGATTGATTCAAGTATTTCAATTCCCTTTTTATCACTGACATTTTTCTTATAGAACTGCAAAAAGGCTTCGAAATCCTTAGGAAAACAGAATCCTCCTGCCCCCCTTCCTGCAGTGGTTTTACCCTCCAAAGATGAGTGTACGGGATGCATATGGCTTTTTCCAATACGAGAATCTTGCGAAACAGCTTCTGCGACATTATTCCAATCCGAGCCATTTTTTTTCGCTAGTTCATACATCAGATTCATAAAAATGACTTTTGTATAGAGAAAATTATTACCAACATACTTAATAAGTTCAGTTTCTTTTGATAAAAGAATCTTTTCGTAAGGAGCTTTGGGCAAAACCGACAAAACCATTTCTGCTTTTTTTCTATATACATCATTATCAAATGGAAGGCCAATAAGATTTCTTTCTGGATTGCTCACACCTTCTGCTGCGCGTGAAGCAACCAGAAATTCCGGTGAATGAAGAATGTAAATTGCCGGATTCTCGTTCTGTATTGATTCTGTCGTACCGGGTAATATTGTTGATTTGATAACCGCAATTTTTCCCACTCCTGTAAGTCCTATTTCACTTCTTAAAATTGAGTCATTGAAGCCCTCCCAAGTAGTTGGTGTTGGCACAGCAATAAAAACAATATCAGCTTCACAAACCCTGTCTTTATTCCCGATATATTCTGGTTCTAGAGAATAGCGAATAGTTTCATAACCACGTGCCTCAAAATCATCTGCCATATTCTTGCCAACCATTCCCTGTCCTATAAAGCCAACTTTGAGATTCTTCATCAATGCGTGTGCTTGGAATCGGACCAAGGACCTCTGTCTTATCAGGACAGCGTTCTACCACTGAACTACACACGCAGATTTCAAAAGCTTGCCTGCCAAATTTTATTAAAATTAGGCGAGTGAAGCAAAATATAGCAAAAAAACAAAATCTAAACAAATTTAATCTTTTCAATATTAACAATTCATACGATCGTATAAATTGTTAATATTGTTTAAGAAAAAGGCCGGCACCCCGCTATGGTGCCGGCCTCCGCTTCGCTCTTCTACTCGCTCCTCTTCGCTCAGAGTGTGACCATTCTGAAGAGTCCCAGGTTCTCATCGCGATTAGCGCGCAGTGCTGCGGGCACAAACTCCCCCAAATCAACAGGGAAGAATGCCCCACCATTCCTACGCTCTGATCTTTTCACTGCGCGACCGAATTTCACACCCTCTGCTTCACCCCGAGGTTTCATTTTCATGATGATGTTTCGAGCCCACCTTCTGGCCCGCAAGATGGACCGATGGCGACGTTGCCAAACCTCCGGCTCGGGACCATCAGAAACCCTAGATGGTGCGAGGGGAAGAAAAAACTCGAGCCTGTAGGTTCTAAGCCTTTTTCTCTTCATGCTACCTCCCAAAGAACCAGGTGGGGTCAAAAGCCACGACTAAGTAAAACCCGATCGCAAGCAGAATATGTGCGATGAACCGTTTAGTTGAAGCTTTCACAAAATCTCCTTGTGAGTATTTGAAGCAGAAAAGATTTTCTAGTCATCATCATATCATATTGATAGATAAAGTCAAATCCTCCGTATAGGTTCAATAGCTTGGCACCACTTGGTGGAATATCATCAAGTATATGTCATACACAAATAGCAAGAACATGCCGAGAATTAGAAGAGAGGCCGCAAGGCTAATTCATCGAG
>Ga0209542_10011589_pt1 | contig 15619 bp, 16 predicted proteins | sample RifCSPhighO2_01_FD_184028 | JGI IMG/M metagenome (GOLD analysis project Ga0209542, IMG submission 184028) | Soil microbial communities from Rifle, Colorado - Rifle CSP2_plank highO2_0.1 (SPAdes) (version 2) | ecosystem: Environmental > Terrestrial > Deep subsurface > Rock core/Sediment ... | reverse complement strand
CAAGCCATACCTTAGTTTCATAAATATTAAGATCAAAATAATTCTTTATTTTCTTTACAAGTTCTTGTTTTAATAGCATTTTATTGTGTTACTCCTTTAAATTTGGCTTCTAACTCAGATAATTCTCGTCTCTTTGAGGATCCATTTATAACTGAAAGGCAGATGTTAAGGACTAAAGCACCAAGAACATAAATAAACCCTATAGCGGGTAGTGTACCTTTATCAATTGTTACTCTTTCATAAGCAGTTCTTTCATTTGTGTATTCTGGAAAATTTTCCAACCTCGATATATCTTCATTTAAATTTTGTAAAGCAGATTCTAAATGTGATCTCTTTCCCATCTCTTTGCTAAATGCTGCATTATAATCAGATAATATTTGTTCGCTAGAGTAAGGTAACGCTGGAATTTCTATACTCATTTCATTTTCTATAACCTGCCTTGAGGAAAGCATTTTATCGTGTTGCTGAATAAGTAGAGAGGGTTCTGTCATACTAAAAGGAGTAATAACAGCTCCTAAAATTAATGTGGCCATCCCCGGAATAAAACCATATTTAGCAGATCTTGAGTCTAGTTTTGCCTGTTTTTCTCTATAAATTCTTGATATTTCTTCTTTTCTAGTTTTATAATCTTCGTTTGTCATTTTATCTTCTTCAGAATAAGGCTTCTGAGTGCCACCACCCCTACAACTCCTGTGATCACACTCTAAATTAGCTACATGTAAATGCAGTTATGTTACTGAAAAGAGTAACAAAATTCCTTTATAAACTTTATGGTTTTGTTTCTACTTAAGGAAAGTAACAAAATCGGAAGATTTAAAAGAGATAATTAAGGTAAAGAGATATGGAAAATGGATTAGCTGAAGTCGAAGAAGTTATGAAGAGACTTGAAAAAAATAACAAATTTAGCGATAGATATGGGGTCGCGCCTAAGAACGAAACAAGTAGGTTATTGGCTGATATGCGTAATCTTGAAGGAAGCCTTCCAGATATAGAAACACCTAAAAATTTGGATGAGCTCTTTATCTCTGAAGCAAAAAGAAGAGTAAGTGGTGAGGCTTTTTATCTTGAACAACTTTTAGAGGGGGCAGAATACAGTTTTGATCAGGTAATGAAGATTTTCGGCATTCCTCAGCAAGACATAGATGAATTAAAACCCTGGCTAGAACAGAATAAGGAAAAAACAGAGCAGGCAATAGGGAGATTATTTAGTAAAAGAGAGATGGCTGGTTATGAATTGCCCTTAAGTCTGGATGTCCCTAATGTGAGAAGGCAATCAGAAGAATTTGCAGCCGCAAATATCCATAAATATCATCGAGTGATAGGTAGATTTTTAGAGGGACTAACCAATGTTGGGGAATTTCTAAGAGACATAAATGCAACAGCTACAGATTCAGATCGATCCTACTTTAATACCATAACTAACACACTTGCTATAAGTGTGCCCGGAATATGTTTTTCAACTGAAGATGGAACACTACATTTAAGAGAAGGGGAATTAATCAGAATATACGGACATGAGGGAATGGGGCACGCATTAAATAGTGTTTTTACTAAGGCCCAAAAATTACCTGATTTCCTTAAAACTTGCTCAAGTTTAGCAGTCGCCGCACAAGAGTCTGTAGCTCAATTTTATGAAACTCGATTATTAATAGACTTAAAAGACTCTCTTCAACTACAAAAAAGACTTGGGATAGAACATAAATTTGATGCAATCTATCAAGAGCATGAAGATACTGAACAATTAGAGGAATACAAAAGAAAAATGTTTCAGTATGGTATAACTGTTCTTGCAGATAGGGCTCTAGGTGAAATGAATGATCCTCTAACATTAAGAAGGAAAATTGATATATTAAATCAAATCTCCCTATCTAGAATCTATGCTGTAAATCTGGTTAACAAATATAGGTATAGCTTTGATTCTGAAGGCAATCTTGATTCTGGCCTGGTAGCTGAATTAAGATATTGTGCAAGACCAGTTGAAAGGGCATTAGATGAATTTAGGAAAGTTGGCATAAAATATGAGGGGGAAGGCAGAAATAAAATAGATTCTACTCTTTTAAAAGGATTTTGGACGCCAATAGGATTTGTTGAGCATGCGAGAGTAAGTGCTGCTAATGGAAACGGACATTAAATCTGCTTCTCAAATTCTAAATCAAAAAAACAATGTGGATTGGCACTTGTTTTTTGGATGATCCAAAATTAAAACCAGTAAGCCACAACCCCATTTTAAAGAATGGGGTTTTAATTTATGGACATAACAATATTAATTATCCAAGTCAATAACATTGCAGCGAATATTCCTGCAGTTATGAAAGGCATGGCAGGATAAAATTTCTTTTTTTCTGATCGCAAAAGCAAATACGCTAAGCCAAGAGTTGCTCCTAATGAAACTAATAAAGCTGGCCACCATCCAAACGCTTTGAGAACAATTCCTGAAGTAATTATAGGAAATATAACATCTCCACCCCCAAGAATGGCAAGATTGACTTTAATCTTAATATTCTTCTTCTTCAATTGAGCTTTAGTATATTTAGACTTTAAATTTTTTATTTGCGCTTTCTGTTTTTTAGACAGGTGAGGTATAAAAAATCCTGAAAATATCTCTAGAGTATCTATCTGATACTTGGCCATCTTCTGCATTATTCCAGAATGCCAGACTGCCCACATATCATAAATTGAGATTAAAATCAGCAAGAATATAATTAATATGAGGTTTTTTATGGGACTCCATTGAGTTAGAAGAGAAACAAAGATTACAGCAATTCCAGGATAAACAAGTAGCTCTGTAAGGTTATGAACAATCATATTTTTTCTGTATATTTTAATGTAGGCAAGAGGCACAGCAAAAATTAGAGGGATTATGACTGCAGGTAGGGGATTTATAACAAAAGGGACAATAATTTCAATTGTGTAAAAGACAATCCATAGAGCAAATACTACCACAAGGAAAAACCACAACCTTAAGAAAAACTTGACTTTATAGCGCATTAATATAAACATCAAACCTATCGCAATTACAAAAGCTAAAAGAATATTAAAGAATAAAGAAAGGGGAGAAGCTCCTTCCGGAGGCTGAATGAAAGACAGCTGGGGATTAGGAACAGATTGGATAGTTCCGTTGACATTGGCCTCTAAGGTAAGAGGATCTACATGAATTATATAGAGTCCTATCAACTGAGCTACAATAAACATTCCTAAAAGAACCAAAGTTATTTTCCAACTATGTTTCATTTTAAAACCTACGGTCCTAAAAATTCCTTTCGGAATTTTGGGAACATTTAAAATTTAATTTATTCATCATTTTAAAGTTTTTAGATCCCTCAAGCAACTTCCTTTTTACACCTTATGGGAAGTTTTGACAGACTAAAAACTTACCTCCATTATTCTCTGCTTTTGGCAGAATTTACTTATGATTGTTAACTGATTATGAATAGGGGCCATTTTAATTAACTTTGATTTATTTTCTTTATTATTAACATCTCGATGGGAATAACTAAACAAAGTGAAGCTATATTTAAAATCCCCTTTACAAATTATAAAAGGAAAATTAGTTTATAAAGTTTTAATAATAGAAGACAAATCAATAAGAACAGAATCTTACTTCTTACAAACACTTACAACACCACTAAAGTCTGCTGGCTCTCCTGAGCAGGAATTTCCATAGACTGCCTCACCAGCGATAGATACTGTAGATACCTGTGTAGGGTATTGACCACCACAGCTCTTGCACAAGATTGAATCGGTAGCTGTTGCGTCTCCACCTAAATCAGTGAAACCTTGAACATTTAAGCACCTTGCATAACAAGCAAGATATCTTGCATCGCCGTCGGGCTCATCACAATACCAGTATCTTAGGTCATTAGGATTTGACTGGGAGCCGGGTCTGCTGGCCATATTGGGCTTAGAATCTTCATGATCCCATATTGCTCCACCACTAACAGCAACCCATCCTTCACCGCAATCAGCTGTAAGTTTCAAACCTTTTCTTATTACTGAACCATAGGGCTCACCTTTTTCAATCATAACAGTTTTGAATTTGGGAGAAAATCCTCCGCCACTTATCAATCCCTGATCAATTGCCTGCTGTAAATTATAAGTAGCACCCCCTATAGAAACTTCAACTTCTCCTGCACTGTGACCAAATGCGCTTGGCGTGCTAGTTCCATAAGCAAATACAATTCCTGCTATAACTAATATTGCAACTACAGCCAAGAAAGTGTACACTGCCTTGTTAGTAACCTTAAGTTTAAAATTAACTGACTTGTTTAATCTGCCTCTTTTCATTCTTCACACTCTTTAATGTCTTTATAGGTAATAAAGATTTAGATAGTTTATAAATATTTCTTTACTAAAGTCCTAAACAATCTTTATATTTAAAAGAAAAGCCGCCGTATTTGGATAATAAAGATAATTTTGACTTGCTTGTCTCTATTCCTAAATCCCCATTTTGCTTTGCCTGACTGACGATAGTGCAAAAATCCGCATTCTCAGCATTTTCAGCGTTCAAATACTTAGAATGAATTATTACCAATAAGTCTGAATCTTTAAGGGAATAAGAACCTTCAACAATTTTTCCTTTAGAAATTTTATAAGCTTTCTCCCACGTTCTCTCGCCAGAGTTAAAATTATAAGTTTTAAGATTTATTTTAGCGTTATCGGGCAAATCTAAGAATATTTCTTTTTTCTCCAAATAATCCAGATGCACTTCTTCAATAACCTTTCCCGAAATACTCGGCTGCTTACTTCCAGAATTAACGTCTTTGGAGTTTATGTTGCTTTTAAAGATAAAAAAAACTGCAAGAATCAATATAACGACTAATAATACAACTAAAGCTAATCTTTTTTTTGATCTTTTTGATTTTTTCGGTTTTTGATCTTTTTTAAGAGCTTTAGGCATATTTATTGTAACTAGGGAGAATTTATAAATTTGTGTGACACTTTGTCCCCTATCTTAAATTACTTCAAAACTTTGGAAGCACTCCCCTATTTCTTGTCGAGTCATTTCGGATGAGCTTCTAAAATTATCATCAAGACTGGATCTAAAGCAGTTTACTACGGGGTTTGTTCCCTGAACAACTGCGTTTACAGAACCATCTCTTACATTCCTAACTGTGCCAGTTAATTCACAAATTGTAGCATATGTTTCTGCATCACCTCTAAATCCCACATCTTGGACATTACCTCTAAAGGTAATGTTATATTGATTTATTTCACCACCAAGTGCTTTAGCTTGTTCATATTCGGGGTAAATCTTAAAGGCGGCTTCTAAAATATACCGATTTCTATTACCAAATCTCTCGAGAACTCTTGACACAAGACCTCTATCTTTTTGATAGTGCGGGCTTACTATGCCGACAAATTTCACACCGTATATTTCTGCAATCTCGCTTACAACTTGTTTCCCGAGACCATCTTCCACAGATAGATACGAGTCCAAATAATTACTATTCTGAATTCCAAACTGTTTAATAAATTCTTTAACTCTATCCGATCCATAGCTATCTGAGGCCGATAATATCTCTCTGGAGTGTTTGAAACTTTTACCTCCAAATTCATCAAAAAAAGTTTTAACTCTCTCTAGACCGTGTTCTTCCAATCTAAAATTCAAACCACTAATATCAAGAACATTATTTTCTTCAACAAATCTTCTAATAAGCTCAATGCCTTCTGATTCTCCAAATTGAGATATAATCTTTGCCGCATAGTTAGACCTATATCCAAAATCCAGCCCAGAAGTTTCAAGTATTTTCTTAATATCTGGTGCAACACCTTGCCAATTATCAAAAACCATGTAACTATAATTTAGTTTTTGCTTTTTAAAGATTCAGGAGATAAAGACTTAGCATCCACTTTCGTCAAAATTTTTCAAGATTAGCGCCTTTAAATCTTTTTCAACAGATTGTTGACACCAAAAAACAGCAGAATAATATTCTTTTAAGTTATATGTTTTTTCAGCTACATCTAAATCTTTATTCGCCTACCTTAATCAATTATCTGTTTTCTTTCTCATATGAACGGCATATTAATTTAATATAAAATTCTTAACCTATTTTATAAAATTATTGATAAAAAAGCGGGCATAGATTTAGAAATTAACGGAGTCAAAAAGATATATTTTATTAATCTCCCAATCATGTATAGACAAATGGATGATAAAACTAAAGGGATAATTGAAATTACAATTGCCGCAATATTATTTGGAATAATTCCCCTAATTGTTAAATTAAGCTCTTTGAGTGCCTATACGTTATCTTCTGGTAGAATTATCATAGCTACCATATTCATTGGTGCATGGTTGGGTTTTAAGAAGAAAAAAATAGATTTCATAAAAAAAGATAGAGTAAAATTCATCTTGTTTGGAGTATTACATGCCTTAATTATTTTATTTTCATTTATTGCAATTAAAACTATTAACGTGGCCATAGCCTCGATATTGATTTATGCCGGAGCAATTTATCTAGTAGGACTTTCAGCCATCTTCTTAAAAGAAAAAATAGAGAGGACTACTATTTTTGCATTGTTCCTCTGCCTTATTGGATTTATCACTCTTTTTTGGACTAATCAGTTTGGAGGAAATCTAATTGGCTACCTTGCAGGTCTTTTAGCGGGAATTTTTGTGGCAGTAGTATATCTAATCGGAAAGATTCTTTCTAAGAATTATGATAAAAAGTCTATGACCTTTATCCAAAATTTAATTGCTTTGCCTTTTGTTATTCCGTTATTTTTTATGGAAAAGTTTGAAATAAACGTAATCAATATGACTGTTCTGATATTCTTGGGGGTTTTCTGTACAGCAGTTCCGTTTATCTTGCTTTATTCGGGAATGAAGAAAGTTAAGGGGCAGAAGGCAGGATTATTATTAATGTTAGAACTAATCATACCTGTGGTTTTATCTCTTCTTTTGTTGAAAGAAATTCCTTCCTATAGGGAATGGATAGGTGGAGGTCTTATACTAATTAGCTACTTAATTGTAGGGTTCTCAAAATCAAATGAGAAATAAAGCCGTGTAATCATTTATGTAACAACTTTCACTACTTCTTTTGTTCATTTTAATATTCTTTTATTTTTTCAATTTCTTTTTTGAGGATTGGAAGATCTTGTTTAATAATGCCCCAAACAACATCTAAATCAACATTAAAATAAGAATGAATCATTACATCTCTTGCTCCGGCTATCTTTTTCCATTCAATTAAAGGATAATCTGCTTTTGTTTTCTGAGAAATATTTTTTACAGCCTCACCAATTACTTCTAATCTCCTTACACATGCATCTTTAACGTCTTTAGAATTTTGAAATTTTTCTTTAGATAACCCTTTGGTTGATTGTTCTATATCTTTAATAGCATCTAGAATATGTTTAATGTAAACGCTATCATCATGATTCATATTATTCTAACCTCTTCATTTAATATTTTCTCCTTAATATACGGGCTAATAAACTTATAGCTAATTAAATGAACTTTTTTACCAAGTTTTTCTTCTAATTCAAAAATGATTCCAATGTATTCCAATCCCATTCCCTTTGGAGGCTCAATCAATATGTCAATATCACTGTCTTTTTTTTGATCTCCTCTTGCATAACTACCAAATATTCCTGCCCTATTGACATGATTCTTCTTTAATATTCCCACGATTTTATTTTTTATTCTTTCAATTTCTTTATTTGCCTTCATTATCTTTCTAGAAATCAGCTTTTTATCTGCAATCTTTTCCTTTTCTAAAATATCTGAATTTGACAAATTAACGCCTAAATACACCCGTTTTTTTGAAACTTTGCCTTTATTCCTTACAGATAAAACTCTATAGTAATATTTCTTTCCGTTTATATTTCTAACTTCAGTATACGCCATACTTTTCTTATGTCTACATTATTTATAAATATTTCTATGTAGACACAAGAACTATTATTTCAACCTTACTTCAATCTTAACGTCTCGAGGTTTCTTGGAACATTTGTTTCAACCCTGTTGAGCTTGTATATAGTTGACGCTAGGTCAAGGGACTTTGAAACTTCCCCGTGATTTATTATAATTCTTTTTGGCTTTGGTCTTGTGTTGTTAATGAAAGATAACAACTGATTTCTTCCTGAATGAGCGGAAAAGCCTATCACTGTATTGACTTCAAGCTCAAATTTAACATGCTCCTCTTTTCCGTCGGACATCATTGTTGTTTCTTGCAAACCTTCCTGCAATTGCCTTCCCAGGCTACCAACGCCTTGATAACAGACAAAGATTATTGAATTGTTTTTGCTTCCTGCAAACTCCCTAAGATATTCTACTGATGCTCCTCCAACTAACATTCCGGAAGTCGCAAGAACAAGGCAAGGACCTCCCTCCATAACTTTTTTTCTTTCTGCTGGAGAACCTACTCTGGTAAATATTTCTGAAACAAATGGATTCTTGTCTTGGAATATTTGTGAACGAACTGAAGTGCTTAAAAAATCCGGATAAGCAGTATGAATTGCATTTATATCCCATATAATACCGTCAATGTAAACCGGAATACTTTTGAGCTTTCCTGTTTTTACAGCATCCTCTATTATGAGCATTGTTTCCTGCGCCCTCCCAAGTCCAAGCTCCGGAATTAAAACTTTCCCGCCTCTCTCGATTGTCTTATTTACCATATCAATTAGTTGATCTTCAGCCTCCTGTCTCTGAGGTAATATATCATTCTTTCCCCCGTAAGTTGATTCAATCATCATACTCTCAAGTCTTGGAAAACTAGTTGCTGCTGCATCTAAAAGTCTTGATTTTCCGTATTTTGTATCGGCAGAGTAAAGGAAATTATGCAAACCATTTCCTATATTTAAATGAACCATTGCACTTCCTAATGCATGTCCGGCATTGTAAAAAGTGAGTCTAACATCAGGAGTAACGTCAGTAACTTCATTATAGTCTAAACAGATTGCATGTTTTACCATTTCTTTTATATCGGTAGAAGAGAATAATGGTGTGGCTGCTTGTTTGTATGCAACTCCAATAAAATCCAATGAAACTAAAGCAGCTATATCTCTTGTTGGAAGAGTCATATATGTCGGCCCCTTATACCCCATTTTATACAAATAAGGAAGCAAACCAACGTGATCTAAATGCGCGTGGCTTATTATAACCGCGTCGAGTTCATTAACGTCAAATTCAGGAACATCGAAATAGGGAAATTTATCTTTTCCTTGCGACGCAACGTCAATTCCGCAGTCTAAAAGAATTTTTGAGTTTGGAGTTGTTAAAAGAATTGCGCTTCTTCCAACCTGTCTTCCACTTCCAAGGAAAGTAATTCTAATCCATTCATCAACTTTTTCAGGATTCCAGTCTTGGTATATTTTTTTACCAACGCTATTCAGGAAACGACGACGATAATTATTATTTGCATATAAAACGCTTCTAATATTTTCAGTAATTTTACTCTGTATGGCAGCAGAACGCTGAACTTGCGGGTTCCATAGGGAATCTTTTCTGATTTGATTCAAAATCGAGCCTTGTTTGCCTATTACTAATCCAGGCTTCTTAGCCTCTATTATAACAACGCTCCTTTGAACATCAAAAATAATATTGGTTATTTCCGCTTCTTCAGGTACAGTAGCTCTTATTATTTTTTCAGCTTCTTCCTCAGATTTTAAAATCTTTTGATCCCCTCTTAACTCAATACGCTTCTTCAACTGATCAACAATTTTCTTAATTTGTATATCTCCCTCATTAAAGAATTTTGCATTATCAGTGTACACTACAATGTTAGCTCCTTCAAATGTAGCTTCCGATATAACTCCTGGAAGCTGTTCTGTAATTGTTTTCAAGATATCCATTTTAATAAAAAGAACCCGCTGGTTCTTTTTGAATCTCCTCAAAACTCTGAGCGGTGGCATCCTTTTTACACCTTGACTGATGCCACACAAAAGAACCAAGATTCTTGCTGAATTGCCCTTTAAATTTAATATTCATTTTAAACTAAAAAACCTGCCATATATTTGTTCATTTTAAATCTAAAAATTAAAATTATTCCGAATCTTTGTATGTTGATTCTATTTCTTGCGATACTACTTTTTTTATCCCCTCTTTTGTTATAATGTAAACGTCAATTCCGTAACCGCTACCTAAGTCTCTCTGTGTTGAAGACTTCAAAGCCTCAACTGCAAGCTTCACGCCATCATCGACATTCATATTTTTCTTGTACTGTCTTTCCAATAATCCAAGAACATAAGGCATTCCGCTTCCGAAATTAGCATCATAATCTTCAACTTTTATGACGCTTCCTGCTGGCTCTACAGTATAAAGTTCAGTCGAACCGTCTTCGTTAAATCCTGCAATCAAACTTCCAACCATACTTATAATAGTTGAATACTGTCTTATCTGGGAGTAAGTTATAGCTGCGGTCAAGTTTGCCGCCTGTTTTACACTTGGTCTAGATTTTGATCTCAACTGTTTAAGTTTCAATTCAGCTGCTATTACTTTTCCGAGCCTTTGAGCGTCAGAGACTACACCAGTCCAAGAAGCAACTAAGTAATCGTTAATTGGCATAACTTTCTTTGTATTTTTATTTACAACCAAGTTGCCGGCTGTAACCTGCCTATCGGCAGCCATTACAACTCCGTCCTTGCAGACAATTCCAAGTATAGTTGTCCCTGTCTGTAAAATCTTGCCTTTTAACTCTGAATCCATCAAATTTGTATCCATTTTGAATTATTTCTGATGTTTAGAACAAATATTTAATCAGAATGCTTAAAATACTTATGAATTATTGTTTTATAAAGTTTTTGGTTTTGCTGCTTGCGCCTCAATTTGCTCCTCAACGTAAGAAACACCGTTTTCTTTTCTGAAACGTATTATGTTTTCAACAAAACTTTCTATTTTTTGCTCATGGCTGACAAGTATTAACTGCCTAGCATTTAATTCCTGCAAAACGTCTCGCATCTTATCCAATTGCTCTGACGAAAAACCGTCTGTTGGCTCATCGAGAATTACAATGTCGCGGGTTTTAACACGGCTTAGCATTGAATTTATAACCTGATTTAAAGCAAGTCTGTAAGCTAAAGCCACGGCAGTTCTTTCTCCTCCAGATAAATAATTGTAATCAATTTCAAAATCTTTTTGCTCAATAATTGGTGTGAATTTGTCATCCAGACGAACGTTAAAATTCTCTGACACAAGCATAGAAAACCATTTATTAAATAACTCTGAAAACTCATTTTTGAGCCGGTTCATGACATTTTTCTCTATTTGCATTACTAAAGGAATAAACTTTGAAGAAAGCCAGTCCTCCATCTTTACTAAAAATTCAACTCTTCTAGATATTTCCTCTAATTGCTTCAGATGCTCTTTTAGTTCGCTTATTTGCTTTCCATATAAATCAATTTCCTTTCTTAACACGGCTATTTTAGTTTCCACTGATCTCTCTTCCTTTATAGCTAAAATCAGCTCGGCTTCTTTTAAATGAAAGAGATTATCATACTTTTGAAAAGATAAAATTGAACTTGACAAGTCTTGGGCATGACTCTTAAGAAAGCTAATGTCTTTTTCAAGAAGAATATTAAGCTGCTCAATCTGACTCAGACGAGCTTGTTTTTCTTCTATTCCCTGTAATTTGACTTTCAAAAGCCGCAAATTCAGAAGTTCTTTTTCAAGCTCAGAGATTTTTTCATTAATAGAAACTAAATTTTCAGCTATACTCTTTTGTTCATCTTCTAAAATTTGTGTCTGGGAAGCATTTAACTTATCCTCATTCTCAAGCTTGTTAAAAACGTTGCTTTTATAGACAGCGTTGACGTCCTGCAAACAGGTTGGACAGATTTCAATTGAATGCAGTTTATTTTTTACTTGGGAATTTTCAAGAATTTTCGTCTTTAAGAAATGTATTTTGGAAGTATTTGATGCTCTCTTATCAGATAGATTTTCTTTTGCCTTTTTAGCCTCCTGAATTTCAAATTCAAGCTGTTTTATTTTTGATTCATTAAAAGAAAGTGCCGAAAGCTCAGCAATTTGTTTTTTTAATTCTGAGGCAGTTTTAAGGTTTGTTGATAGCGATTCGTTCTTATTCTGAACCATTATAATGGCCTTCTCCCTCTCTTTTTCAAACTTGTTTTTTTCTTCAATCTTTTTTTGGAGCTCTAATTTTTCTTCCTCTACTTTCTTTCTCTGATCTGTTCTTAGGAATAATTCTTTTTCTACTGAGTCTAGATTAAGATACTTGCCCTCAAGCTCTTCCTCTTTGCCCTGGATTTCAATTTTTCTCTGTTCTATACCTGCAAGCATTCCCTCCTTCATTCTCCTCTCTTCCCTTATTTTTGACATAAAAAGGCCGGTATTTTCTATAATTCTTTTATATTTGTCAACTCCAAAAACCTGCCTCAAAGTATTTAGCCTTGTTTCAGAATCTTGAAGAATTATCTGCTTCATATCTTCCTGCGGCGTATATACTGTAAACCTGTAAAGAATATTTTGTTTTTTTGCAAACTCGAGAGGGTAATTTAGCAATTCTAAAATAAAGTTTTTCAATTCGGTAACTGAGAGTTCTTGCTTTTCTCCGTCTATTTTTATAGCGCAATAATCCTGGGTTATAGACTTGCTTCCCCTTTTCAGAGTTCTTTCAATAATAATCTCTTTAGAATCTACTTCAAATTCCATTTTAACATAAGCATCGTTTTCACCATTACGAAGAAGCGAGGTGCCTCTTTGGCTTGGCTGCAATCCAAACAAGGCAAATTCAATTGCTAAAAGAACTGAGGTTTTTCCAGAACCTATATCTCCAGAAAGAAGTATAGATCCCTTTGGAAAAACCACTTCTATGTCACCATAGCTCCTCAAATTTTTTAACGAGATTTTTTTAATTATCAAATTGTCTGCTCCGCAGGATTTAATTTATTATTATTAATACCAATGCATAATTGCTCAACCTCAAACTTATCATCCATATTATTTTTACTATTGATTAACATTTTACATACATTACTCTATCGTTTTTCTGACATCTTAAAAGCTCAGCACCTTCTTTATTTCCCCCATGAATCTTGTTTCAAATATTACTGACTTTTCATCTTCCTGTTTTTCAAGGTTTAAAGTGCCCATTAACTGTGAAATGAAAATGTTAAAATCGGAGGGGTTTTCTTTTGTAAATTGCGCCACTAAATTAGATTCAAGCTCATCAACATCCTGAATTTCAACATTCATATCAATATCTACGGATTTTGTTTTCAGTTGATTAGTATTTCGTAAAAGGCAATAAGCCCCTTTGTCTTTTATTAGCTGCTCAAATTCATTCATTTTTATATCTGAAGTCTTTCCCTCATCTATCTCGCCTTTTATTCTGAGCAAAACAACCTTATCTTTTAAATCGCGCCGATTTATTTCAGAGATTACTTTCACATTTCCCTGATTTGCATCACTGATGTGCACAGAAATTGATTCTACCTGCTTTGATTCTAGGGAAACTCTCTTCAAATAAGCGCCACCGGGAAGAGTTTGTTTGCCTAAATCCGGATTTGTGTCAACGATATAAAATCCCCCCTGATGCAAATCTTCTATTTCTTGGAAATTATTAGGGTATAAAGGACCTGGGTAAACAAAGTTTTCATACTGATAATCTATATGCACATGTCCAAGAGCATAATAATCGGCTTTTGGCAAGTCAGACTCATTAACAGAGTCTATGGGGAGATTTCCTTTAACGCTTGTGATTGTTGTGTGAAGCATGAATATGTTAAAAAATCCGGGAGAAGTATTAAAAGCAACTCTTTTTAAGTCCTCTATTTCAAGCCCGCTTCGTCTTCCGGGATAGCCGTAAATCGCAACATCTTTGTATATAGTTGGGGATAAAAAGAGCTTATCGCCACGTTCTTCTACGCTTTCAACATTTTTGCAAAATCCTGCTTTTTCTAAAACGTCTAAAAAAGTCTTTCCAGAAACAGAATAATCATGACTTCCTGCAATTATAAAACACGGTATTCTTGCTTCTTTCAGTTTTTTAAATTCAAAAAACGCCTCTTTAAGAATTTCTATCGGCGGATATGCTGAATCAAATATATCTCCTGCAAAAAGAGCAAAATCGACCTTCTCATCTATAACAATTCGAATTGCTTCCTTGAAAGCCTTAAGATTTAGTTCCTGAAGCTCAGGCTGCTTCCAGCTTCCCAAGTGACTATCAGCAAGATGAGCAAATCGGGTCATTAAAAGAAACCCCCTGTTTTCTTTTTAACTTCCTCAAAGCACTGAAGGGTGATATCTCTTTGCACCTCGGGGATATCACTAAAGAAACCTAATTTGTTATTAACTTCCTCAAAGCACTGAAGGGCAATATTTTCTCTACACCTTGATAATATTGCATTATAACTCCTCATTTTAACACCTAATCATATCTTAATGAAGAAATATATAAGTTTAGTGGTGATGAAATAAAAATAATAGTTCACAAAAAGGGCACATTGGGGGCAGAAACGAAGGTTTAAAAATAACGTCTAAGAGGGTATAAATATGGAATATATTAATAAATCAACCAAAAGTTTGAATGCAAATCTCGATAAAAAAGGCTTGAAAAAATTGATAATTTTACCTGATTATTCCCCTGGGAAAGGGAGACTTCCTAATGGAAGCGTAGCAATTTATAGCGCAAATGAACATTCAATTTCTGGGGAATTTTTAGGGCCTGATATTGGATGTGGGATGCTTTTGGCCAGATTCGGGGAAAATCTTGGAGATGATCTGGCATATGCAAATTATGGGATTTTTGTAAAATTAAGGGAGGCTAGACAAGCTAGTCTTGGTTCTGGAAACCATTTTATTAATATATACAAAGCTGAAACTTCAAACTTACCTAACCTTGATAAAGAAGATAACGTAGTTTTAATTCACAGTGGAAGCAGATTATATGGGAGAGATATCTTTGGCAAAAGATTGGTTGGGGAGAGATACGTTGAAGCTCATGAACATGCACAAATGTTTGCGAGACAAAACAGGCAGAAATTATTGGAAATAGTAATGGAAGCTTCAGCCACTGAAACTGATACCCTTTTAGATATACCACATAACACAGTTGAGTTAAATAATGGGGAAGTGATTTATAGAAAAGGTGCTGTAAAATTAAAACCTGGTGAGATCTCAATTATCTCCTCTTATCTGGGTGGAAAAGCGATAATTGTAAGAGCAAAACCAAAAATAGAGGAATTGGAGTGGTCTATGTGCCATGGAACTGGTAGAAAAATTTCAAGAAGTGACGCAAAAGAAATTCCGTTTGATTCGACCGAATTGAGAAAACGAATTCATATTCCGAACACAATTTATGATGACAGTATAGATACCGAAGCTCCACATTGTTATAGGGATATTGAAGAAATATTCCCAAGAGTGGAAGATTATATAGAAGTAGTTGCAGAATTAAAGCCTTTATCTTACGTTTCTTAAATTATTTAATAGAACCTTGGGTGCTCTGGTGTGTAAATTTTGGATTGAAATCCCCTACTCAAACTTTTTATCCTAGAGTCATAGGGATCGTCTGTAATAAACAAATGCTTACTAACTTTATTCCCATAAATGTTATCTCCATAGACATTTAAATGAGGTATAGTAGGACCGGTTACGCCTCCTAAATGCGACTCAGGACCTCTTGCAATAGTTATTCCTCTTTTTAAATGTCTATGG
>Ga0209542_10011588_pt1 | contig 15620 bp, 21 predicted proteins | sample RifCSPhighO2_01_FD_184028 | JGI IMG/M metagenome (GOLD analysis project Ga0209542, IMG submission 184028) | Soil microbial communities from Rifle, Colorado - Rifle CSP2_plank highO2_0.1 (SPAdes) (version 2) | ecosystem: Environmental > Terrestrial > Deep subsurface > Rock core/Sediment ... | reverse complement strand
ATTATCAAAACTTTCATACCCGAATTGTATCAAAACTTAACTGGCTGCCAGATTTGGAATCGGACCAAAATTTTCGCTTTCAGAGAGCGACGTCCTACCTTTAGACGATCTGGCAATGTTTACATACCATACCGAAAAACAACGCTAATTCAAGGTCTTCAGTCAAATATTTGATTTTTTATTATAAAAATGATATAATATATACAGAAACCATCCTAACGAGGAACACTCAATGATTGAGAAGCCCGCGTTTTGGCAGATGGACCGATGTGGCGAACACGGCAACATTACTCTTTCAAACGGACAGAGGTTGCCAAACATTTACAGCAAGGACACCGCGCTGGCAGTGGTCGAAACCCTGAAAGAGCTCGGTCGGATTTCCGATGAAGAAGCTTTGATTCTCGCTGGGATGATTGAAAAGAGCCCGCTCCGACAGAGAATCTTGCACGGCGAGGCAATTTCGGCATTTACCGAACTAGATGATGTTGCCCAACAAAGAAACCGGTCTCTTCGGAGGGAGCGAGCCGCCCGAAACAATTAGCACACGATTAGTGGCCCCGAGATGCGTACGCATCTCGGGGCGCGGTTTTTTTACGCGGAACTATTGCGTTTACTCTAAATTAAACTTTTAAATACTTGCGGGCGGCAAAGATACTTGAGACTGCGCCGATGAGAGCGCCCGAACCGACAAGAATCAGAAAAAACTGCCCGAAATTTTTTAGATAATAAGAAAAAACATTAAGGCCAATGAAGAAATTTTGGGTTGCCCCGCCGAGCCAGTATGTGGCGGGAAAGAACAAAATGAGGGTGATAATGGCCGCCACCGCTCCGTACATGAGGCCCGCCACCACAAACGGGCCGCGAATATAGCTCTGCTCCGCTCCAACCAAGCGCATCACCGAAATCTCGTCTCTGGAAATAAATATGGCGAGGCGAATGGTATTGAAGGTAATAATGACGGAAATAATCGCCAAAACCAAGATAACAACAAGACCCAACCGGTTTGCGGAATCAATAATGCGAGAAAGACGATCAATGGCCGTCTTGTTTTGGAAATAATTTATTTTATCAATGACTGAACTACTGCCGGCGGAAAGTGATGTTCGATTGGTGAGAAATTTAGCAATGCCTTCATACTGCGATGGGTCTTTGGCGCGAATGTTTAGAGTAGCTCCAAGAGGATTGTCGCCCAATTCATCAAGGGCTTGCAGAGTGACTTCGTCGTTTGCGTGTGTTTGCCTAAACTCGACCAGAGCTTCCTCGCGCGAGGTGTATGTGACCTCGGCCACTTCCGGCAGTCCTTCAATTGTTTTTTTAAGGGAAAGAATTTGGTCTTCACCGGCCGAGGTCACAAAATAAACATTTATATCAACCTTGTTTTTTATTTCGGTGAGAGTGGAATTAAGAATGGCTGAAAGAAAAACAAGACCGCCGATAACGGAAAGAGTTACAATCATCACCACGATTGAAGAAAGAGAAACGAAGCCGTTTCGCCAGAAATTAAAGAAGCCGGTTTTTACGATGCGTCGGGTGTTGGTTGAGAAAAAAGCCATTTATAGTACGTATCGCCCGCTCTTATCATCTCGCACAATGCGACCATTTTCCATAGTGATAACTCTTTTACCCAAAGAATCAATAACTCCTTTATTGTGGGTGGTAAGAATGACTGTTGTGCCTAAATCGTTGATTTTTTTGAGAATTTGGACAATTTCGTAGGTATTCACCGGGTCCAAATTACCCGTGGGCTCGTCGGCAACGACAACTTCGGGCTGATTGACGATGGCTCGGGCAATGGCGGCGCGTTGTTTTTCACCGCCTGAAAGCTCGTGAGGAAAATTCCAGATTTTATTGCCCAAATTGACCAAATCAAGAACATGAGGAACATCGGCTTCAATTTCCTCGTCGGTACGCCCGGCCGCCTCCATGCTAAAAGCAATGTTTTCGTAGATATTTTTGTAAGGCAATAGACGATAATCCTGGAAAACCACCCCAATTTTCCGGCGCAATTCATTCAATTCTTTTTTTGAGAGAGTTTGCACGTTTTGCGAGCCGTAGAAAACACTGCCCTCGCTTGGTTTGTCTTCGGCCAGAAGCATTTTTACAAGAGTGGTCTTGCCGGCGCCGGAGTGACCCACCACGGAAACAAATTCCTTGGGGCTTATGGTAAAAGTAACGTTCTCAAGAGCCACCGAGTTGTCCGGATATATCTTTGAAACCTTATCAAAATAAATCACGCGGTTATTTTAACATATTACTTCAGTGCTTTTTCTGCCTCCAAAAACAAATCTATGTCGCCATTGAGCACTTCCTTGATATTTCTGGTTTCGGCGCCCGTGCGATGGTCTTTGACCATTTGATAAGGATGCAAAACGTAAGAGCGGATCTGATTCCCCCATTCTATTTGGGTGGTTTTTGAAACATACATGCCTTTTTCTTTAGCTGTCCGTTCATCTTCGCGTAATTTGTAAATTTTGGCAGCAAGAATTTGCATGGCCTTTTCGCGATTCTGCGCTTGTGAGCGTTCTTTTGAAACGTGCACAGACAAACCAGTCGGTTCGTGTACTACGCGCACCGCTGTTTCTCTTTTATTTACATTTTGCCCCCCGGGGCCGCCCGAGCGCGCAAATTCCACTTTCACTTCGTCTTCGGGAATCACGATTTCACTCGTCTTTTCAAATTTCGGAATTATCTCCACTAAACAAAAGCTGGTGTGTCTTAATTTTTTCGCGCTGAAAGGTGAAATACGCACAAGACGATGCACGCCTGATTCGTTTCTAAGCGTGCCATAAACATTTTTGGCATCAATTTCCATTGTGATATTTCTGTAGCCACCGTGATCATTTTTATTTTCGTGCAAAAAGGTGTACGGCCAGCTGCGCTTATCAAAAAATTTCATGTACATTTCCAAAAGCATGCGAGCAAAATCCTCGGCGTCGTCCCCCCCCGCCCCCGCAAAAATTGTCATGACCGCTCCGCCTTTGTCATATCCCCCGCCGTCGTCTTTTTGCATTTTCAGTTTCTCGTATTCTTTTATCATTTCTTGCGCCCGATTTTTGTCCGCCCAAAAATCGGGCGCATTTATTTGTGCTTCCATTTCAGCAATCTTTTTTTCCGCATCACTCATGAGCCACCCCCGAGGATCGAACTCGGGACCCCCACTTTACGAAAGTGGTGCTCTACCAACTGAGCTAGGGTGGCGAAATAATTTTCCTGCAATCTATTCTAGGGCATCAAGTTTTTCCTTGATCATGTTTACAATATCATAGTGCCCCGTTGACCCCGCAAGTACAATTGCGTCGTGAAGAGCGTCACGAGTAAAATCAAGCAATCCTGCTTCTTTATAAAGGTCGGCCCGTTCCATTTCAAATTTTATTTGCTGCATTGTGACTTCGTCAGGATCATTGAGCGCTGATATCAAGCTTTCCCATTCAACCGCCCATTTTTCAAGTCTCTTCACTTTCTCATTAACTGACCCGGGTTCTTTGATTGACTGCGCAATATCTTCAGGAGTTAAATTTCTCAATTCTCCAATAATGAGTCTTTTTTCTGTACTTTCTGGTGTCGGTGCGTTTTCCATATCTGAATAATAGCAAAAAGTGAGCCAAGATCGGGAATTGAACCCGAGACCTCCCCCTTACCATGGGGGTGCTCTACCAACTGAGCTATCTTGGCAATTGGCAGAGCTTTATCCTATAAAATTTTGGGCTTTTTGCAAAATAAAAATACCTTAATTATTTCTGGTTTTCCTGTTTGAGAAGAAAATACAAAGCAAGAGGCGCGCCCCAGTTTGCAAACCTTTCAACAAAATCCCATACGGGTTGACCGACAATGGGACGAACCAAGGCCGTCCAAAATCCCCAAAATGTCGCCCAAAGTAAAACCGGTTTTAATGGTTTGAATAGAACCACGACCGCAACCAACAAATCCAAAATCCCCACGGCAATCAAAAGGTTTTTGGCCATTATTGGGTCGCTGACGCCAAATTTGGCGAACCATCCTATCCAATCTTTTTTTCCTTGCAGAGCGAAAATACCGTGTCCCAAGAACTCGCCCGCCACCCCGATCCTCAAAGCCCATATTGCTTTTTGTTTGTAATTCATAGGAAATAAATTATTTACTTTTTCATTATAATGCAGATTCTAAACCGTTTAAACCCCGCATCCGCTTTGTTGCTTGGGTTGAGCAATCGGCTGTTGTGTATCAACTCCGCACCTGTCTCCTTCTTTCTGCACCGGTTGCGATACTTGCGCCGATATTTTTGCAAATCCGGAACCACTTGAATAATTGGCGCTCAAAATTTCAATCGGACGCACGTCGTTCCAATCAATATCTTTCATCTTCATATATTTTGCTATGATGATATACGTGTCCGGAAACCAATACGAATTAACAACCAGAGCCGCTTTATACATATCTTGCTCGCTTACTCCCTGCGAAGCCATCAATTCCAAAAAACCAAGCATGGCCATACCGTGATTGCAATCCGGAAAATACGTTGGATTATTGCAACACGGCCTGTAAATATTTTTTGATACTTTTTCAACAAGTGCTTGTTGTCCCGAAGTTAAATTAAAGAATACATGCTGGCTGTAATGATTCATCGGGCTGCCTTTTGCAACGGTCCAGCCGCCCGTTGAAGCAAAATTCTGGGCTCCGCCGTAGGTGCTATTTGTCATTTCCCCGGAATCCAAAATGGCATTGCTGTTTGCCAAGCCCAGGGCCCAAAACAGATTGAGAATGTATCCGGCGTTTTCTTTTGTAATTTTCAATCTTCCGTCATTTTGACCAAAAAGAAGTTCTTGGTATTCGTCGTCAAATCGCCCCCCACTTTCATAAATGGCCTTGAACTTTCCCGCGTCAATGGTTCCGGAGTTTACCAGCCGCGCCCCAAGATCTCCCCACACTACAGGCAGTATCACGCCGCCGGACGGCGAAACCGCCTCCTCCGTTACCGAAGCTTGAATGTCTTGTGTCGCGGCGGTTTTATTGCTTGCCGCCGAGTTTTCTCCGGATGAAACCGTTTTTGAACTATATGTCCCGGCGGTAATCATCATACCGGCCAGTACGATGCTTATCGGTATTGCGTATTTATTTCCCAGCGTTTGCCGTTCCATATTTTTATTCTTTGCAACAATCTATCAGTCTGCTTAAAATTTCTTCCTTGGTCATCGGAAGTTTGTCTTTTGACGCGCTATCGTGAATGTTCAGTTTGTTATCTTCAATTTTTCTGACGTCGGAAATATCAATCAGTTTCAGTCTCAATCCCCAAAAAAGCGAGTATATTTCATAAGCATCTTTAAACGTTTTGCGAGCTTCGTCATCTTTGCCGGTGGATTTCAGTTTTGTACCGACTTCAATAAGGCGCATGGTGGCGGCCAGCAGGTGTTTGGTGATGCACCAAGTTTCGCCCTCGTGTTGGTTAATCATCTTGGCGAGTAGGCGTTTTCGAATCTTTCTCACCTGATTGAGCAGGTCAAAATATTCATTTTTACCCGTTTTTTCGCCGGTGAAATAAAAATGTTCTTCCAAGCTCACCAAATTCATAACCGCGATACTCAAGTCTTCCTCCATGGAAAGGTCAAAGGAGCCGCTGGCTTTGAGCTTGTTCACTTTTTCCAAAAGTTGTTCCAAGTTGGGGGCATTTTTCATGGTGTTTTTCATAATTTTATAATTTGAGCTTACGCTCCACGCGCTTCAGAGAAACCGCGTTAAGAGCAACGATGATGGAAGAAACAGACATTAGGAGCGCCGATATTTCCGGACGGAGCGATAACCCGAAGCTGTTATAAAAGGCGCCGGCCGCCACAGGTATCGCCGAAATATTGTAAATCGCCGCCCAGAACAAATTTTGTTTCATCTTGGTGACCGTCGCTTTGGACAGTCTGATGGCGGCCACAATATCATACGGGTCAGATTTCATAAGCACGATATTGCCGGTCTCTTTGGCGACATCGGTGCCAGCACCGATGGCAATGCCTATGTCCGCGCGAGCAAGCGCGGGAGCGTCATTAATGCCGTCGCCCACCATTGCTACAAACTTGCCCTCGTCTTGTAATTTCTTCACGTATTTTTCTTTTTCTCCCGGCAAAACTTCGGCAAAAAAACGCTCAATGCCCAGTTCCGTTGCAACGCTCTTGGCAACTCCGGGATGATCTCCGGTAATCATAATCGTTTCAAGGCCCATATTTTTGAGAGCGGTGATTGTTTTTTTTGAATTCTGTTTGATGGTGTCGGCAACAGCGATCACTCCGGCTAATTTTCCGTCCACTGATAAAATGCTTATTGTTTTTCCGTCGTTGGTGAGACGATCAAAAATTGAACGTCCTGCCACAACATCAATATTATTGTTGTTCATTAACCTCTCCGTGCCTGCCAATATTTTTTTACCTTGAATTGTCGCTGCCAGTCCGTGTCCGGCCATCAATTTAAAAGCCTGATGCGACAACGCTTTAATGTTTCGTCTGTCTGCCTCGGCTTGTATTGCCGTCGCGATTGGGTGATTGGAACCTGATTCAATGGTTGTCTCAAATGTTACAATTTCTTCTTCGGTAAATTTGTCAAAGGCAATAATATCCGTAACTTTCGGTTTTCCTTCTGTAAGAGTGCCAGTTTTATCAAGCACTATGGCGGTAAGTCGTGAAGTATTTTCAAGTGTTGCCGCGTCTTTAATGAGAATGTTATTTTTCGCTCCGATGCCCGTGCCTACCGCAACCGCTGTGGGAGTGGCAAGACCCAGAGCATCGGGGCATGCAATCACGATGGTGGAAACTGCAAACGTGAGAGCCATAAGAAGCGAGGCCCCTGCAAGGGCGTACCACCCCAAAAAGGCTACTATCGCCACAATAACCAGTAAGCCCGCCGCTTTGTCGGCAATTCTCTGGCCGGGCGCTTTGCTGTTTTGGGCGGTCTCAACCATTTTGATGATGCTGGCGAGAACCGTATCCGAACCGACTTTTCGGGCTTCAAATTTTACAACGCCGGTAAGATTGACCGAACCTCCGATAACGGTGCCACCGATATTTTTATTGACGGGAATGGATTCACCGGTAACAAGCGATTCGTCAATGCTCGTTTCCCCTTCAATGACGTTACCATCCACCGGAATTTTGTCGCCCGGTCTTATGACAACAGTGTCTCCTTTAATTATCTCGGAACTCAAAATGGTCAGTTCTTTTCCCCCTCTTATAATAACCGCTTTGGGTGGCACAAGATTGAAAAGCGCGTGCAGAGCGTCGGACGTGCCTTTGCGAGACTTCATTTCCATCCAGTGACCAAACAATACAAAAGTCACCAAGAGCGCGGCCGCTTCGTAAAAGGTTTCGGTTGAGCCAAGAAATGTCAAAAGAACACTGAACAAATATGCCGCCAGTACGCCAGTGGCAATCAAAACCGCCATGTTCAATTTTTTGGCTTTCAGCGAGTAGTACGTACCGGTAATAAAAATGGAACCCGTCCAAAATACAATTGGGGTGGTAAGAATTAAGAGTAGCCAATTAACCGGAATCGGCGTTGGAAGGCTAAGTTTGAAAAAATTGATTCCGACCGGCGAGTATAGAAAAATTGGAACAGAAAGCAGCAAAGAAATAAAAAATCTCTTGCGCATGTCAGCCTCCATTGCCTTGGCGATTTGCGGATTTGTCATCGCGGCTTCGTGGTCGGCGTGGCTTATTTTCTGCATGTTATGGTCGGCACGACGGTCGTCTTTTTTGTCCGGCGGGGCCGAAACTTCAGAGGAGGTGGGAATCAACTCCATGCCACAGGCCGGACAGCGCCCCGGTTCAAACTTGCGAACCTGCGGATGCATCGGGCACGTGTATACGATGTCACTCGGTTGCGGGACGTTGCTGTTCGTTGGATTTGTGCGACTGTGATGATTCATATATTTATTGTGACAACCTTCTCCAAGTAATATGTTCATAAATACTTGACCAAATAAAACCAAAGCTAAGCGCAAACAAAAGTTCTTCCAAAGGAATGCCTAAAATTAGGACTCCTGAAATTGCCTTTAGATTCCATACCTGTTCCACATAGCCGGGAAACAGGACAATCAGCATCAAAAAAGAAACAAAATAAATAACAAGAAACATAAGGGCGCTCATAAGCATTTTATTTTTGAGGTCCGGACGGCAATAAAGGGTGGCAATCCCGCCGACAAACATGGCAATGATTGCCGAGTGAAGCGGATTGAGTGAGGTCAGCAAAAAAAGAACGACAAAAACCACCGCGGTGGAAATAATGGCAACCAGATGAAATCGATGACGACGAGAGTGATGTTCTGGCAATAAAATCTTTTCCTCCGAGGCGTGAAATATTTTGTTGTAAAGCGCAACGACTATCCCGCCAATGGCAAAAGAAAATATAAAACTTTCAACATCAAATCCCGTCCGGACCGCTAGGTCAAAAAGAGACGGCGGATTCCAGTACGCCGGCACAAAGATGACTTCCGTAAATCCCAACAGAGCGGTGGCTAGACTGACCAGAAGCATTGTTCTTTTTTCTCTTCTCTTTTTGGCCAAGAAGAAGATAGCTGCCCACGGCAGGAGCAAAAACAGACTTAAGGTCAACCAGGCATATTGCATGTTTTTAATTAATTACCGAAGCCGGACATTTTGCTGATAAGCATGTCGTTCCATATGGCCATATTCGGGTCATCATTTATGTACCTAACAACCCCCTCCTTATCAAGCACTATGTACGTATGCCCGGGCAAAGAGCCCCGATGCATTGAAGACGGCAGAGTCAAAAGACCGAGTTTTCTGGATACCACAGCGCCGATGTCAAACAAGGTATTCGCTTTTGCCAGTTCCGGCATTTTCTCAATGGCCTTTTGCCAATCGTTGCTGGAATCCGCCAGCACCGAGAAAACCTGAATTTTATCCGTGGTAAATCGCGGGTCGCTGCCAAATTGGGCGATCTGATTCCAGCAGGCGGGATAGCACATCAAGCCCTCGCTGAAAAACAAAACAGTGTTTTTCCCCTTAAGGCTTTCGTTTGTATACTTCTTGCTATTCTTGTCAACCAATTCAATATTCGGCAGCGGTTTGCCGACCAATGAATTCAACTGGGCATAATCAACAGATGCGCTTGATTGGCCGTTGTGCATATTGTCCAAAATGTCCGGATTCTGCACCGATGCTTGGGGAGAGCTTCTGGACAGGAAATACCCCAATAACAATACTGCGATAATGATAATCCCTGCCGTTGTGATGGTTTTTTTATTCATGTTTTTTATACTGCTTGATAAATAAATACGTAAAGTAACTGACTACTCCGACAAACAACATCGCCCAGATATATTCGGGAATAAATTTGACAAAGCCGTTTATATAACCCAAAAATTTGGCGGAATAGAGATTCATATTCAGCTGAAACTCGGAAGAAGTAAAGAGTTTGTTACTGAAGGCCAGATAGGTTATGTAAATGCCCATACTGAGAAAGATTGCACCGGAGACAAGTTCGGAGACTGTAATCCGCCATTCATCGGTTCCAAGACGCAGGGTGACTGTTTTTTTCGCTTTGGCAAGTTTTTCGGTCAAGTTATATTTGTCCAAAAATATGGCGATGATAAACAGTGGCAAAGTCATTCCAACAACATAACTTAGAGTGTAGATAACACCCCAGATTATTGTCCCGCTGGCAACAGACAGCGCGAGTACGCCAGCCAAAACGGGGGCGCAACAGGTGGTGGCGATGCCTGAAAATATCCCCAGCAGGTAAACAGATGAGACATATTTTTTAAAACTATCGCGGACAGAAACGGGCATCGCGATTTTTTTTCCAAACAACATTGAAAGGCCGAGAACAATAAGGAATATTCCGCCGATGGTGAAGATAATGTTGTGGTACTGGCTGAACAGTTGGGCCAAAAAGGACGCGCCCAGCCCTATCGGCAAAAAGACCGTCAGCATTCCTAAGAAAAACACGAAGGTCATGAAAAATATTTTGTATTTTTCTTTAAAGATATTTGCCAGATATGAAGGCAAAAGAACGCTAATGCAACATGGGGCAAATAAAGCCGCCACTCCGGCGACAAACGCGGCAATGAGAGATGTTCCAACAAGTAAGTCCATAATGATTTAAATCAAATGATATCCCAAACAAAACTTCTGACTGGCGCGTCAATATTAAGAATTCTAAGCTCAACAAATTTTGGTGTGGGAGTGATTGACTTGAATATCAAAAACCCTTCTCTGTGGTGCCCTTCGGGGGGAGCGCCCTCCCAACCCAAAGGACGATATTCTTTGCCATAACTATCAATAAGAACGGCGTTCTTTGTCATATCTTGATTGAGTTCCACAGAGTGAGTGTTGAGACCAACATCAAATTTCCATTCCGTGGCTTCCGGCGAAAGCTCCGCCGGAGTAACTTTGACCGTAATAGCTCCTTGGGTGTCAATTTTTGATTCCCAATTGCCGCCCACGGGGCTTTGCGTCAGCGCCGCAACCACAATCAAAGCCGAAATTATTATTAATAATGCCTTGTTTGTACTCATGTTTGCTTTTTGAACTTAACAATCCGATTGCTGATATATAAAATTCCTAAAAAGTTGAAAATCAGTCCGACCCAAAAAAACTGCTTTTGGTATTGCGTGACAACACTTAATGCTCCGGCCACACCTAATATCGGAATAATGTTTGCTAAATAGTGTGTGCAACAGGAAATCATAGATAGAGTTGAAGTGGTTCCTGTTATGGCCACAGTTTTGCCAGACGCAGACAAGTTATGATTTCTTACAGATTGTCTTAAATAATTGTAGAGACTGATTTGGATGCCAAAACCAAGCGCAAGGCTCACTATAAAATACCAGTATTGATTAAGCTGACTAAACGCAAAAGCGGCGCCGGAAATCAAACCAACAACGACAAAATAAATCCCAAGAAGAAGTGCGGTGCTTAACAATCCCCACGCCATTGATTTTTCAACAATAATTTTTTGCATGTATTAATTGTTATTGGTCTGCAAACTTATGAGGCTCGGCATCAAACTGCATCTTGCAATGCTCGGAACAAAATGAGTATGTTTTACTATTGTATTGAGAAGTGATAATTCCCTCTTCAATTCTCATATTACAGACAACGTCAACAGTCTTCGGTTTAGAGGCGCTGTATCCAAGCCTTTTCAATCTTTTGATCAGTGTTTGAATTTTCTTAGACATATGTTTTTGTGTCTTTAGCCGAACCCGCTAAACTTTTTAATGACAGCATCCACTATGCTGATTTTTATCTTTTGTTTCCGGTTGCTTTGAGGTGTTGGTATTTTCGTTGGTATTGCCGTGTTGTTCGTGTTTTTTGTGACCCCTGAACATCATCGCAAGGTGTCCAACAACGAAAATGCCAATAAGAATGGGCCAGAAATACCCGCCAGAAGACAGTTTACCTCCGGCAAAAATCAAAATAACCAATGGTAGTGCGCAACAGACAAGCATCATCCACATCATTGAAGATTTATTTTCTCCGCTATGGTTGTGCATGTTTGTTTGTTTTCAAAATGGGCTTTAGTTCCTTATTGATTTCTGTTGTCGATACTAAGTAAACGATGAAGCCCGCACCAACCAATAAAACTTTCAACGAGGGCAATCCAACCCACGATGGTAACGATGGTATTGGCCCATTCGGCGCCAAATTGAGGCGCAACCGGACTAAGCCACCATACCGCTAGCGCGAATCGTAATATCCGATCTACTTTGCCTAAATTTTGATTCATATTTTGTATTATTTACTTGATAATTTATACGTCTTAATCAATTCTTTTATCGCTTTTCCTTTTTTGCCGTGTTGAATCTGGTGAATCACGTGAGATTCAAGATGATTTTTAAGCATTTCACTTTCAAAGGCCCCAAGCGCACTTTTTATGGCTTGAGCTTGGGTGATAACATCAATACAATAGGCTTCTTTTTCTACCAAACGCTGCAAACCCCTTGCTTGGCCCTCTACTCTTCGTAAACGACTGATAAGACTCTTTTTAATTTTTGGATTCATGCTTCTTATCTTTTTATACCGTTCCAGAGCGCGACAAAAAGCCAAACTGCTAACAACGCGACAATATTCCATAGAATTAATCCGGAAATGAATGTGCCCAAAGTGAGAACACTCTCCCCTATGGGCATTCTTGAATGAAGACTGTATAGCAAGAAAGCCTGTCTAACACCCGGAATAAGGGCCACGCCTGCGTAGCAAACAACATAGACAATGCTTATCCAGGCGCTTGCTACCTTTAAAAGGTGTTTAGTATCAATCATGATAATTAATTATTTTGTAAACCAAACACATTCAATAATATACCCCCTATGGGTATATTGCAAGTCTGACTGTGGATAAAATACTCAATGAAAGCTAAAGAATAAAAAATTTTATTTGATGCGCGGGCTAATGAACAATGTTAGAACTGCAATATCGGATAAACACTAATCCTTAAAGTAATGCCCAACAAAGTGGGCTCTGCATAAATATGTTGCGGCAACAGCCTCCTCGCTGACTCGAAGATATACTGGTGTATTCGGAGGAATGCTCTTGGCATTATCGCCTAAATTTATTTTGAATACTTCTTCAGCAGTATTCAGGTTCGTTAGCGGTGTAACGGGTACGATATCATTATAATTGACTGGTGTGATCCCAATACTGACTGTTGACACTGATGCAAAACCGCTTACCTCATGCAGACTAAACCAAATTTCCATAGGAAAAAGTCTGCCTTTATTATTGTCCGTGGTGAACATCAGTATATTACCAATGGTTGTGCCATCAAAATCTTTTTTGACATCCGCGACTATATTTTCTATTGGCATTTTGGTTAAATATTACTCAAATAAGGTTTCCCTAGACTTTGGTCTCTAACGCGATACCGGTGTGTCTTATGAATAGTGATGACCAGAAAAGTGGGCCCGAAATTTGAATGTCGTTGCAACAGCTGCCACACCGACTCGAACATACAATTGAGTATTTACCGGAATACTTGTAACAACGGTGTTTAGAACTACCCTGTATGTCTCTTCAGGAGAAACAAGGCCGGTCAGTGTTGTGGAGGAAACTATGTTATTGTAATTGTCCGGGTTAGTCCCAACACTTACCGACGGGGGTGAAATTAACCCGCTCACTTCTTGTAAGGTAAATACCAAATCTGCTGGATAGAAGTTACCCTCATTAGGTGTAACAAAGAACGGATAATTGTTAATGCTTGTTCCGTCAAAATCAACTTCAACATATACTATGGGAACCGATGTTTGTGCCAAATTATAAAATTAAAAAAATAACTCTCTTAAGTGTATCAACTTATTAATCTTTGTGTGTGATACCTGTGGATAAACCTTCAAACACAACCAGTAGAAATGATATTGTGCCGTCACCAATTTGGCATTTTCTTTCTCTTCCGCATGAAAAAGAGTACTCTGCAACAGACTTTTTTGCGCGAGCGATGGGATTTGAACCCACGACCTCTTCCGTGACAGGGAAGCGCTCTAACCAGCTGAGCTACGCCCGCATTGTTATGCCAAATCACTTTAGCATAATATGGCATTGTGCCGGTGAGTGGAATTGAACCACTGTTTAAGGCTTATGAGTCCTCCGTTCTACCATTGAACTACACCGGCAAGTGAAAGTAATATAACCCAATAAGTGTACTTAAGCCAAGATTTGCGAATGAAAATAATGTTTGATACGATTCTCCTACCGCGGGGTGCCGTAGTCGTCTCGCGGTTGTTCAGTGATTACATGTAAACATATCGCGGGGTGCCGTAGTCGTCTCGCGGTTGTTTAGTGATTACATGTAAACATATCGCGGGGTGCCGTAGTCGTCTCGCGGTTGTTTAGTGATTACATGTAAACATATCGCGGGGTGGAGGAGTAGTACCTCGCAAGGCTCATAACCTTGAGACCCGGGTGCAAATCCCGGCCCCGCAACAATTCAGGAAATCACCCCAAACTCTTTGAAAACTTTTTCAAAATGAGAGATTATTCGGCGCACTTCATGCTGATTAAATTCAACCGCATCGCCGTGTGCAAGTCTGTTTCTGTATTTATGCGCTTCCCAAGCCAAGTCCAGGGTTTTGAGGTCCGCTCGGTTAACAGCTTTTAATCTATCTCCCATTGACTCTCCCTGATAACTTTTTTCAATTAAAACTTCGTCAAGCAAATTATCCGCGTTTAAAATGGCTATTTTCCAGTCGTTAACATTGTGACTTGAAGCATGGGAAAGTACGTCGGTCCATTTTTTACCATAGTTTGGTTTCCTGCTTGCTCCCGAGAAAATGGTTAGCGGTGCTTCTTTTACAAGATTGGGGTGGTATTTCGCATGCTCCGCTTTGTTTATGACAGTCAACTTTTTTACCGCATGGATAATCCCCCACAAGAAAAGCGCGGACAATAGCGCGGCAATCCAAGCCACAACCGGATAAGCGCTTTCTTGAAACCATAAAGCAAACCTGTCTAGGCCAAACACAGACATTAAACCGCCTTCAGTTGTGCCTCCGAAAACAAGAGCTAGACGGCCCAGCAAGGCGCCTATGATAAAAACCGTGAAAAGGATAAAAATGGTGTCGGTGGTAAAATCTTCAAAAGTGAAACTGCCTTGTGTCTCTCCTCTATCAAATTTTTTTGGTCCCGCTTGGTCTGCCATGTTAGTTTAATAAGCTGGATAAGTCGGAAGGGTTTTCACCCAAAAATAATTTTCCTGCAGTAAATAATACATCTTCACGGAAATGGTCCGCCATAAGCTGAAAGCCCAGCGGCAGGTTTACGCCTTGCCTCTCTACTGTGCCGGCAGGCAAAGAAATGGCCGGAATACCGGCAATATTGGCCGGCACGGTAAAAATGTCCGCCAAATACATTTCCACGGGATTTGATGTTTTCTCGCCTATTTTGAAGGCGGGCGTCGGGGTAGTCGGTGTTGCGATAACACCGACTTTTTGAAAAGCTTTCTTGAACTCTTTAGTGATGATGGCTCTTGCTTTCAAAGCCGTGCCGTAATATTCATCGTGATACCCGGCAGAAAGCACATAGGTGCCAAGCATGATGCGACGCTTAGCTTCAGCCCCAAAACCGTTATGGCGAGTTTTGAAATATTCGTCTATTACATTTTCGCCCGATATATTCAGACCAAAACGCACCCCGTCATAGCGGGCTAAATTTGAGGAAACTTCGGCAGGCATAATGATGTAATAAGCGGCAAGAGAAAGGGAGAGGTGCGACATCTCAATATCTTTTACCGTGAATCCCAACTGTCTCATTTTTTCCAAAGATCTCTCAAAGTTTTCTTTTACGTCTTTTTCAAGACCTGCCGTAATTCCCTTTGGCACACCGATAATTTTTTTAAAGCTTTTGTCGGAATTGGTTGGATAATTGGAGGTAGCATCATTCGGGTCGCTGCCTTTCATGGCTTCAAACAAAATTTGCGCGTCCGAGACAGAGCGTGTTAAGGGACCGATTTGATCAAGCGATGAGCCCATGGCGAGAAGCCCGTAGCGAGAAATTGCGCCATAGGTAGCCTTGAGCCCCACAATGCCGCAAAAGGCTGCCGGCTGGCGAATGGAGCCGCCGGTGTCCGAACCCAAGGCGGCCACGGCGAGGCCGGCGGCTACTGTCGCGGCTGAGCCGCCGCTTGATCCTCCGGGCACCCGCGTTTGGTCA
>Ga0209542_10011587_pt1 | contig 15621 bp, 10 predicted proteins | sample RifCSPhighO2_01_FD_184028 | JGI IMG/M metagenome (GOLD analysis project Ga0209542, IMG submission 184028) | Soil microbial communities from Rifle, Colorado - Rifle CSP2_plank highO2_0.1 (SPAdes) (version 2) | ecosystem: Environmental > Terrestrial > Deep subsurface > Rock core/Sediment ... | reverse complement strand
CAGCTTCTTGAATTGGAGCGGTTAAATGAAAATAATCAGAGATATAATTCTTGGAAGCACACACCAGAACCACGGATTGTCTATTCTCAGACTTCAAATGCACACGCACCCAGTAAGTCATTCGTGTAGCCTCGTATTGAATATCTTCCTGAATTAAATCCATTATTTCAGTATATCACTTAAAAAACTTTCGAGTGACAACTTAGCCTATCCTTACCTGCTTATTGTTTAGTAGAATTTTGCTCTTAAGACAAGACAACAATTCTCGTTTTTCCAATATAGTGCCTCCTCGCAGAACATGCTTGGCATAGTTTCGTATATCAACATCATTAACTTTTATTTTTGTTTCTTTTAGTCCAAGTATCCCAACATTGAATCTTTTGTGTCGCTCAATCTCGCCTTTGATCTTGTGTTTCATTCCAATCTCATCGAGGTCTATTTCATCCATTAGTCCTGCTAGTTGCTCTATTAAATCTTCTTCTCGCATATAACCTGATTTGCAATCTTTGTCTTGGTATCTGCAACATCCGTAGTAAACATACCTGTGCGTATTTCCATTGTTTTGTTTTTTGAATTTCTCATCAGCCGTTATGCCCGATCCACACAGTCCGCAGGTCATGAGTTTTGTAAAGGCGAATTCTTTATGTTCACCTTTACGAGCGTACTCCACCATCTGCTCTTGTACTTTATCAAAAAGTTCCTTGGAAATTATCGGAATATGTTTCCCAGTGTACCATTGCCCTCCACCTTTTGGATATTCAAAGCTTCCATAGTAAAAAGTATTTCTCAAAGTGATGTATATATTGCTGATGCTAAAAATCTTGCCGTTTTTTGTCTTGAATTTCATCTCATCTTTGAGCCAAGCGTGCAATCTTCGCCCGCTACATTTTTCATACGCTACTTTCTCAAACATTTTCTTAATGACTGGCGCTCTATGTGGATCAATTTCTACATGACATCTTTTGTCCGTGTTTTTGCTATTAAGGTAACCGGTCGGAGCCGTACATGGCCAGAGTCCCATTTCACATCTTGCCCTAAGCCCTCTTTTAACATTTACTACTTTGTTATCATTCTCTAGTTTTGCCTGACTTCCAAGAATCATGAGTAAAAACTTCTCATTCGGACTGTTACTAAATTTCTGTCCGTAGGTACGTATCTCATATAGCATTCCTGCGTCCATTAAATCTACTATTCTTCCTAGATCACCAGCATTGCGAGAAATACGATCTGCATTCCACGTTAAGATACCGTTGAATTTCTTTTTCTTAATATCTTCAACAATTTCGTTAAACACCGGTCGTTGCCCGGCCTCTTTAGCGGAATGTGATTCTTTTTTGATTTCTACTATCTCAAGGTGATCACGTTCTGCCATAGAGATCATTTCTTTGATTTGGCTGTCTATGGATAGGACCTGCTGTTCTTCACTCTCGGTACTTTTTCTTGCATACAGGCAGTATTTCACCTTTATGGGGGCTTGTACTTCTCTTGCCATAGCCCCAATTGGCTTTTGTATTGTTTCCATATACCTAAGGAATGACGCAACCCCGCCTGAGAGTCTAGGAGGGTTAGTTGGTAACTTTTATGTATAATAGCTATATGGAAGCCGTCTTTAATCTCACACCCTTAACACCAAGCGATCTAATATTATTTATAACAGCAATAATTGTCTGGATTTATACTCGAGCGGCTCAAAAAGCAAATGAACTTCAGGAGAGCCCGTGTGTAATTTTAAGTTTTCAAGAAACGACCCAACCGAATAATTCAAGTAGGGATGGAAAAATCAGAATTAAAAATATCGGCAAAGGACCTGCCTATGACATAAATATCTTGCCGTTTATAACGAAGGAAGGAGAAAAAATATATACCTATACATTTTACACAGAAAGTAGAACGCTGAAGCCCTCAGAAGAAGACCAATTAAAGATGTGGATCAAAACTCAAAAAGGGGTTGAGTCATCAGAAATGCGACGATTTCTTTTTCGCATCATACCCGAAACCTTGGACAATAGAATACATGACGAAATTCAAGCTGAAAGACCCGCACTTTTTATAGTTAATTACAAAGGTTTAAACGGTAAAAAATATCATTCGATTTATCGACTTTATTCAATACTACCTCCGGTTGGAGATATTGTCATCCAGTCACTACATCACGGAAAACATAAAGCAGGTTTTGTAAAAGCCAGGTGGTATCACTTAAAAAGACCAGGCATTTCTCATGAAGGTAACAATGAACCTCCTAAGATTACTTCAATCACCAAATTGTTGTCTTTTCTTTACAAAAAGTTTCACTAATCTAGAAGTGATTGACAAAAAAGTTATATCCTATATACTTGGGATATGAACTTATTTACACCAAAAGAGCCAAAACATGTAAAGGATTGGATGAAAACGGTTGAGACTAACATAAAAAAGACCCCGGGGATTAATTGGGATAATGTAAATGTTTGGTATGGAAATCAACTTCCCAAGTATCTTTGGGAGCAATGGGGTGAACAACTCAAGGGTCAGGGTTATACTTGGCAGATTTTCCTTAGAGTTTTAAAGTATCGAACCGATGTAGTGTTGCTTTGGAATAAAGGAATACTGAAGTGGGATGATTTAGTGCAAGAATTTATTAATCTAGTAGAAGGTCCGTTTGGCAAAGAAATTGTGGCCCGATATGCTAAAAAATAATTATGAATTCAGACTTAACATTTATTACAAACGAGAAAGGTCAAAACCTCAAAGAAAGATTTGGAGTCTTGATCAAAGATACAAAATTTTTTGATTGCTTAGTTGGCTATTTTTATGCTAGTGGTTTCCATGCTATTTATAAAACTCTAAAGAATACAAAAAAGATTAGAATTATTATTGGCATTAGCACCAATCTACAGACCTACGATTTAATGCAAAAAGCAACGCCTAGCGAACAGTCCGCTTTGCAGTTTTCTAGTGCCGAAACAAAAGAAAAGTTGGGCGAAGATATTGAGGTAGAAATGGAAAATGCTGAAGACAGCGAAAAAACAGAAGATGGCATTTACACTTTTATTGATTGGGTCAAGACCGGCAAGTTGGAAATCAGAGCCTATCCGTCAGAGAAAATTCACGCCAAGGTTTACATTATGACCTTTGGCGAGGGCGACAGAGACAAAGGCCGAGTTATAACAGGGTCAAGCAATTTCACACAAGCTGGCCTTATGGATAACTTAGAGTTCAATGTAGAGCTTAAGAATAGAGCTGACTACGATTTTGCCTCGGCTAAGTTTAAAGAGCTTTGGAAAGATTCTGTTGATGTCAGTGAGAAATATGTTGAGACGATCCGGACAAAAACTTGGCTCAACGATACTATCACTCCCTACGAGCTTTATCTCAAATTCTTGTATGAATATTTCAAGGATGACTTAAGCCAACATGATCAGATGTTTTTCAAATATTTGCCGAGTGAATTTAAAAAACTTGAATATCAGGAACAGGCGGTTCTTAACGCAAAAAAGATTCTTGATGAATATGGTGGTGTCTTTATCTCCGATGTGGTCGGTCTTGGAAAGACCTATATCTCGGCAATGCTCGCCGGGCAACTCGTTAATGAGGGTAGGATTCTTGTGATTGCTCCGCCGGTGCTTTTGGATAAGACTAATCCTGGCTCATGGCCAAACGTGTTTAGAGACTTTAATGTGCCAGCTACATTCCGGTCAATCGGCGAGCTTGAAAAAATCCTCAAAGATGGCGTTGAACAATACAGTCATGTGTTTGTGGATGAAGCTCATCGTTTCCGAACAGAAAATAATGCTACTTACGAAAAGCTGGCAGAAATTTGCCGTGGCAAGAAAGTCATCCTTGTTACCGCGACTCCCTATAACAACTCTCCAAAAGATATTTTGAGTCAAATTAAGCTTTTCCAAAAAGTTCGCAAAAGCACGATTCCAAATCTTCCTGATCTTGAAAAATATTTCAATGGCTTGGTAAGAAAACTAGTTAAATTAGATCGCCTAAAAGATAAAGTTGAATATTTAAAAATTACAAAGGAAAATGCTCAAGACATTCGAGAAAGAGTTCTCAAGTATTTAATGGTACGCCGAACTCGAACAGAAATAACAAAGTATTTTGCCAAGGATTTGGCTTCTCAAAAATTACGCTTCCCGGACATAGAAAAACCGGAAGCTGTCTTCTACGAGCTTAATGACAAGGAAGATATTGTTTTTACCAAAACCATTGAGCTGATTGCTAAAAAATTCAAATACGCTCGTTATACCCCGATTCTTTATTACAAAGGCGATGTAAGCCAGCCAGAAGAATTAGCGCAACGAAATATGGGTAAATTTATGAAGATTTTACTCATAAAACGTCTTGAGTCGAGCTTTCATGCATTCCGTAATTCTCTTGGTCGTTTTATTAATTCCTACGAATCTGTTATAGCCGAATTTGACAACGGTAATGTTTATATCAGCAAAAAATATACTAACAAAATCTTCGAGCTTCTTGCCGACGATAATGATGATGCGATTGAGGCCTTAATTAGTGAAGGCAAAGCCGATCGTTTACCAAGTAAGGATTTCAAAAACGAATTCAAAAAAGACTTACAAAGCGACTTAGATATTTTAAAAGAGATTAACCAAATATGGACCGGCGTTAATCGGGACCCAAAGCTTTTATCTTTTATAGAAAAACTTTCCACAAATTCAGTCCTAAAAAAGAACAAACTTATTGTCTTCACCGAATCAAAAGAAACGGCAGAGTACCTAGCAAAAAATATTGCTACCAAATTCCCAGACGAGACGCTTTGTTTTACTGGCAGTTCTAGCGCGGTTGTCCGGGAACAAGTTATTGAGAACTTTGATGCCAAAGCAAGATTTCCTAAAGATGACTACCGTATCCTCATCTGTACTGAAATTTTGGCGGAAGGTGTGAATTTACACCGTTCCAATGTAGTTATAAATTACGATCTCCCGTGGAATCCAACTCGTATGATGCAAAGAGTTGGTCGCATTAACCGTGTAGATACTAAATTTGATAAGGTCTATACTTTTAACTTTTTCCCAACCAAGCAAGCAAATGATCAGATTAAACTTCGAGAAGCGGCTGAAGCAAAAATCAGCGCGTTCCTTTCTTTACTTGGTGGAGATGCTCATTTACTTACTGAAAACGAACCAATCGGTTCACATGAATTATTTAGTCGCCTGACCTCCAAAGAAATTCTTACCGGTGAGGATGAAAGTGAAGAAAGCGAACTTAAATATCTTCACGCGATAAAAGATATCCGAGACAAGGAGCCGGACATTTTTGAGAAAATTAAACAACTTCCTAAAAAATCTAGAACAGCTAAAACTGATAAAACTCATGCTGACCAGCTAGTAACCTATTTCCGTCGTGGTAAAATCCAGAAATTCTTTATGACTTCATCTGCCGAGTCTCAGGAGCTGGACTTTATAACCGCGGCGAAAATACTAGAAGCACCAAAAGATACCAAACAGCAAAAAATAGACAAAAAATTTTATGGCTTACTCGAACAGAATAAAAAGGCGTTTATCTTCAGCACCACAGAGGAATTACCAGACGTAAAAATGCGAGGTGGCCGGGACAGTGCCACACAAATCCTGCGAATACTTAAAGCAACCATGAAAGATCGCCGCAAGTTCACTGAAGACCAAGATCTCTATCTCAAAAAGGTTATTACCCAGCTAGAAGAAGGTGGCCTACCAAAACAAACCACGCGGGTAACCTTGCAAGCTCTCAACGAAGAAATTAAAAAAGGCATTAATCCATTAAAAATTCTCTCTGTTCTGCATAGCCATATCTCGGCCCGGCTACTTGAAGGTCACTTTGCTGAAATCACTACCAGTCATTTCGGCAAGCGAGAAGTCATTCTATCAGAGTATTTAACGAATTTATGATATGCAGAAAGCCCAGGCACAAAATCTCGTCAAAGAAACTTTTGAAAATCCTTTCAATGAGGAGAAATTACGATATTTTTTAAGAAATCTTTTAAATCATTTTGACGAAGAAAATAAGCATTCGTATAGCGGACAATTTATATCCACAGCTTTTCAGCCGTATATCAGCACCTTAAAAAGAATAGGGAAATATTCAGAAAACGAACACGAGATAGATATCCTCGTCGTCCAGCTTAAAAAAGAAAGTTCGTTAGAACGGGCACGTACCGCACAGAGGAATTTTATTGCCCGATACTTAAACGGAAGCCGTGGCGGGAAAATGAAAGATGCGGCGCTTGTTGCCTTTGTATCTCCAAACGAATCCGATTGGCGATTTTCACTTATTAGGATGGATTATAAATTCGTTGAAGATAAAAATAAGAAAACTAAAGTAAAAGAAGAATTTACCCCTGCTCGTCGCTGGTCGTTTTTAGTCGGTCCGAACGAGCATAGTCACACTGCACAGTCAAAGTTGGTTCCGATTATTGAAGATGAGGAAGTTGTTACTTTGGAAAGATTAGAAGAAGCATTTAATATTGAAAAAGTCACTAAAGAATTTTTTGAAAAATATCGTGGATTATTTGCCGATGTTAAAGAAGAACTGGATAAAATTATTACTTCTAATGTTGATATACAAAATGATTTTTCTGATAAGTTCGTTAGTTCCGTCGATTTCTCCAAGCGACTTTTGGGACAAATTGTTTTTCTCTACTTTCTTCAGAAAAAAGGATGGTTTGGGGTTTCTAAAGATAAAAAATGGGGAGAAGGAGACAAGAATTTTTTAAGAAATTTATTCGCAGGCAAATACCTGAAATACAAAAATTTCTACAATGAAATATTAGAGCCACTTTTTTATGACGCGCTTGCTTTGGAAAGGAGCCATCTAGACCATTGGAACGATCATTTCCAGTGTAAAATTCCATTTTTAAACGGTGGACTATTTGATAATAAATATAACTGGCACGAAACGGCGATTGAATTACCAAATGAGCTTTTTTCTAATGAATACTTAACAAAAGAGAAAGACAAGGGCACCGGTATTTTGGATATTTTTGACCGCTATAACTTTACCGTAAAAGAAGACGAGCCATTGGAAAAGGAAGTGGCCGTTGACCCAGAAATGCTAGGTAAAGTTTTTGAGAACTTATTGGAGGTCAAAGACCGTAAATCCAAAGGCACTTACTATACACCTAGAGAGATTGTTCACTATATGTGCGAGCAGAGTTTGGTAAATTATCTGGCCACCGAGCTTGAAGGCAAAGTCGCAAAGGAAGACTTAGATAAGCTTATAAAAATCGGTGAGAATGTTGTCGAACACGAAGTGGTATCAGTATCCAAGGAAGACGATCCAGAATATGGTGGTGATTACAAAAGACTGTTACCAGACTCAATAAAAGAGTTTGTAAACGAGATTGACGACAAGTTGGCTACGATTAAGGTCTGTGACCCAGCTATTGGATCCGGAGCTTTTCCTGTCGGTATGATGAATGCTATTGTTAAAGCTCGCACGGTGTTATCAAGTTATCTGAAAGACAAAAACCGGACGCTATATGCTTTTAAGCGTGACTGCATTCAGAACTCTCTCTATGGTGTAGATATTGACCCGGGTGCGGTGGAGATCGCCAAGCTTCGTTTATGGCTTTCTTTGGTGGTTGACGAGGATAACATCAAGCAGATCAAGCCATTACCGAACTTGGATTACAAAATCATGCAAGGCAATAGCTTACTTGAGGAATTTGAGGGTATCAAACTCTTTGACGAAAAATTGATTGCTGTAGTTGATACTGGCAAAGAAAAACTGCTCGAATCACTCAAACAAAAACAGGCCATCTTACAAAAAGAGTATTTTGAGCTTCATTCCCAAAACAAACTTACCCCTACTAAGCAAGCTGAATTAAATAGCGAGCTCAAAAAATTGCAAACACAGGCAAAAAAGCTTAATAATCAGGAAAAAATGGATGTAGAAAATGTCGGTCTTTTTGATGTAAACAGCGAAGCCAAGAAAAAAGCTGACGATCTAAAGCGTTTGCACAAAGAGTTTTTTGAAGCAACTCAAAAGAGCAAGAAGGATAATGTCAAAAAGCAGATTGAACAGCTGGAATGGGAGCTTATTGAAGCAACGCTCAAAGAACAAAATAAAATATCAGCTCTCAAAAAACTTGAGGAATTCAAGCGGTCAAATACTAAGCCGTTTTTCCTTTGGAAACTGAACTTTGCGGATGTGTTTGAAGATAATGGCGGCTTCGATGTTGTCATAGCAAACCCGCCATATATAAGCTATGGCTTGCGTGGTGGCCAAAAAATAACAACGCAAGAGAAGGAAACCTTAAGAAAAACATTTCCAAACTCGGCTGAATATAAAATCAGCATGTATGCTTTATTTATGGATAAAGCTGTCCAACTTGCCAGAGATAATGGCGGCGTGCAGACTTTTATTGTCCCCGATAGTTTTTTGTTAGGAAGATACTTTTCTAAAATTCGGTCGTTTATTCTTGAAAATAACAAAATTCAGAACATTTTATTACTACCATATAGTGTTTTCGATGCGACAGTAGGATTCTCTGTAGTTTACTGCTTCCAAAAAATATTCAGTAATCCGGAACATTTAATAGCGTCGAAATTCGCCGAGAATAATGAACAGGTTGCCAACGGTAGCTATAAGCAATTTATCTATCCGCAATCTTATTTTGAACACACGAAATATAATCGCTTCAGATTATATTTTGATCAAAGCACTAAAGATATAGTTAGCAAATTAGAAAAGGGCTCTGGCGAGCTTGGTTCAATTGTAAAATTTAGTAGTGGGTTAATTGGTAAAAACGGACAAGAAAAAATCATTAACCAACGGCAAGAATCTACAAAATGGAAGCCGGGGATTATTTCTGGAGGTGAAATTAAAAAATACTCTATAAAAACGACTGGTCACTTTTTGCTTTATGATAAAAATCAAATAAAAAGTGGCTATGAATCGGTCGATTATTTCTCGGAAAAACTATTCATGAGACAAACCGGGGATTCCTTAATATGCGCCTTGGATAGCTCAGGACTTTTTGCTCTCAATAATATACACATTGGCAATCTTATAAACAAAACAACCAGTCTAAAATTCATCATCGCTCTCATTAATTCTGGGCTTTTAAATTGGTACTACAAAGCCATATCGCTTGAGACGGGCAGAGTGATGGCTCAAACCGATATTGAGACTATAGAAAGCCTGCCAATCAGGGAGGCAACGGAACAACAGCAAAAAGCATTTGTTGATCTTGTTGAGAGAATCCTCAAAATTACAGAAGCTGGGGATTACTTAGAACATACAGAAAAACAAGCTAAGGTTCGGGACATTGAGCGTCAGATAGACGAGCTGGTGTATAAGTTATATGACCTCACCGAAGAGGAGATAAAAATTGTTGAACAATCATGAAATTTGAATTAACTGACGAACAAAAGGATATAGTAAATTTTTTTGGGGCACCTCTACGAGTTTTAGCTGGTCCAGGCACTGGGAAGACCTCGTGTTTAATAGAACGAATAAAGCTACTAGTCGATAAAAGAAAGATTTCTTACAAAAACATTTTTGTCATCACGTTTACCAAGAAGGCGGCCGGAGAGTTACGCGACCGGCTTGGAAGAAGTGGTATCAAGAGTGATCAATTGCCTTACGTGAACACGCTTCACGGCCTTGCGGTTCACTTTCTGAAAAAATACCACAGTAAAGCAAACCTGCCTGTTGATTTCCGGCCTGTAGATAATATTTTCACAAGAATTTTACTTAAAGATACAGTCCACGCTCTCTCCGTCAAGAGGATTCAATTATCACCAAGTGAGGTAAAAAGATTTAATGCGGCCCATCTCCAAAACAAAGCCGAAGCTGGATTACCCGCCCATATATCCTTGGATGGAAGAAGTAAAAAAATTCTCGCTTTGTTTTCAGAAAACTTTCATGAGCAGTTAGCTTTTTATAAAGCCTTGGACTGGAACGACATCATTAGTAAAGTCCTTGGGTTAATAGAATCGGATAAAGAGGTGCGAGGGGAAATCCATTCTCAAGTAAAACATCTACTCGTAGACGAATACCAAGACTTAAGTCCACTTGAACAACGCTTCGTTAAGCAACTAATGAATGACGGCTCTGGTCTTTGCGTTGTTGGTGATGACGATCAAAGTATTTACGAGACGTTCCGTTTTGCCGCACCCCAAGGGATTATTGAGTTTGACAGGGACTATCCCGGAGCCGTCTCCAAGGATATCTCTATATGTTGGCGGTGTCCGCCAAAGATTATAGAAATAGCCACGAAACTCATCCAGAATAATACCAAACGCGCAAGCAAGAAATTACAGGCGTTTGATAAAAATAAGAAGGGAGTCGTAGTACCTTTGTCCCATCGTAGTAAGAAAGCAGAGATTGAATGGATGGTTTCTAAAATAAAAGAATTACTTAGAACTAAAAAGTTTCAACCTGGCGATATTATGGTTCTGTTTACTGATGGGGGCATAGCGAAAGATTATATTTTTGAGCTTGAGAAAGAAGGTATCCCTTTGGATATACAACTTAAGGTGTCTCACCTTTTTGAATCAGAGGTATTCGTTGGATTTTTTTCTGTTTTAAAGTTACTCATCGATCCGAGCGACAACTTGAATGTACGACAGGCTCTTAACTTTTGGCGGGGTATTGGACCGGAAACCGTCCGGCAACTAAAAGGGATAACTATTGCTAGTAAAATTAACCTTTGGAGTTCTATCAGCAAGGTTGCTAGGAATCAAAACGCTTTTAAAGAAATGAAGCAACGAAAAGTTGTTTTGACTTTACATGATTTTATAGAAGACCTCCGCGGTCTGAAAAATCCAAATCAAATTTTCCAGAATATCAGTACGCAATTCCATGAAACTGCAAGCGACCAGGGAATTAAGATACTCGCCGAACATATCAAAAGTTTTGTTGGAGCCGAAGAAGTTACAAACTTAAAAGAAATCGTTGAAGACTTTAAGCAGAAAATTGACTCGGGGGAATTTGAAGGGGGTGAAGTTAATAAGGTTCGGATTATGACAATGCATTCAGCAAAAGGATGTGAAAGCCCCATTGTCATCATGCCCGCCCTAGAAGATGATATTATCCCGGGTAGTGCGGAAAATATTGAAGAAAAGAGACGACTTTTTTATGTGTCAATCACAAGAACCAAGTACGCCTTATTTTTAAGTTGGGCAAGTCAAAGAAGTGGACCAGAAATTCATAAAGTTGCGGGAAGGAAGATAATTGGAAAAAGCAAAAGCCGTTTCCTATTGGAAGTTTAGAATAGCCAAAAGGTAAAGATGACTGTAGATTTCTCAAATCTAATCTGAGGAAGGCCCAATATGAATGCCTCTATCGGGATCATAATATCCTATTTTCTTTATCCTCTCGATTTTCTCTCTACTACATCCCTTAAATACTTCTTCAAAAATTTCATCATCAGTTGGTTTTTTCGGTTCTTGACTAAAACCATATTGGCTCCCATATTCTTCGTCATCTGTTTCATCCCAAACTATGTTTTCAGAAGCCCGCTTCCATTCCGCATAGTCAAAATTAGGGTTAGTCCTATAAAGACGCGCTCTTTTAAACGCCTCATGAAATTCTTCTATAAGTTCATCCTGTTCTTTCTGATACTCCTGATATTTCTCATATAATGGTTCTCCTTCTTCCGGTTCTACAAGTCTGAAATCTGGAGCGCTGATACTGTATTGTTTCATTTGAAATATCAGAGGAATTTGAGGTTTTGAAGATGCTAATTCCTTTCTGTATTGATTGCGTAATTTTGCAAGCTTAAAATGAAACCATTTGAGAACGATATTATTGTCAGTCTCATTTAATTTTAATTCTTCGGAAGTATCTGATTCAGAATAATACCCTCTGTCATTTAACGATAAAAGATACTCTTTAGCCCAAGCCTCATCTGATAATTTGGAACGCATTTGGTTAATCGTTGAATCAGGAAATTTGCCAGTCCATAGATTATTTCCATAATCATCAAGAAGAGGATAGGCGCGGAAGATTCCAGGAACTTTCTTTTTCATGATATCTTCTCTTAACTTCATCATAAAGGAATTTTCTGAAAGAAGATTGCCGAGAATGACAATTCTTGTATTAGCGCTTCCGGCGGGAATAATCTCGCTCTCAAATCTAGCGTAAAAAGCTTCACTTTCTTTTTGCTCGGAGACTGAGGAGGTGTCTTCCAAATCATCGCCGATAATAAGATCAGGTCTGTGTATGCCGAATTTAAGGCCTCGGATGCTTTGTTCCCGGGTCATTGCCATAATTTTCGCCTCATGATACTCAAGTTCAAGAGATAACCGTTTCAGGTCGTTATCATTTTCCGCAAATGGTCCAAAGTCTTCTCTGAGAAGCTCATTTTTTTCAAGCTCGGCTCTGATGTTCAAGAAATGATTTTTGGTTTGTTCTTGAGTCTTGCTTATTATGACCACAAACTTCTTACCCGGCTTTCCAAGAATAGACCATAAGGCATTTACAAGATTAAGAATGGTTGATTTGCCGGATTCTCTGAATGCCATGATGGCTACGAAATTGTATTTATTTTGCTGAAGGAGGTGGAACATTTCTAGATGAAATGGAGCAATTGAATCAGTAAAATGATGCGGGAGATACAATAGAGCAAACCAAAGAGGGTGCTCAAAGGCTAGGCGTTGCCTTAGTCTTGGATTCTCTCGTATTCTGTCTGTAAACTCTTTACTTATTGTCATTTAATTCTTCTTCAATTATTCCACCTGATGCTAATTTAAGCGCTTCAAGTAGGATTGAATTTTCTTCCGGAGTCAGATCTTCCCTTTGGGTCACTGGACTATATGATCGGACTTTTGAGCCATAGCGTGGATGATGATGCTTCAGCCAAATTACCATAGCTTGGAGTTTTTTTTCTTTAATCAGAGTTACGATTTGCGATTCGCTCATGTCATTTATGAACTCAAAACCTTGAGCCATAGCATCTTCGCTTTGTCCCAAGAAATCCTTGTCTTCCTTTCGCCAGCGATAGTAGGTGGCTCGACTCACACCTGCCCGCTTGCAAGCTACCTGAATGATAGGCATTTCTTTCAGAGCTTCCACTAAAACATGCTTATCTTTTTCTTGTCTTTCTTCCACTGTTTGATTCTCGTCCATAAATTTTCTTTGGAGTTAGTCCTGTCAATCTCGACCAGCGGTTCAATATGACTTCAGAATACACGGCAGATTTCTCCATCAAGAAACATCTGCGTTGCATTTTCACTGCACTGATCAAAGTTGATCCGCTACCCCCAAAGGGTTCTATTATCAGATCTCCTCTTTTAGTTAGAATTTTTATGTAAGGAATCAGAATTTCTATTGGTTTTGTACCGAAAATTATTCCTTGCCCGGATGACTTCTCGTCTGCCGCAATGTGTTCTATGTAATCAGTTGGGCAGTATTTTTTACCTTTTCCGTAGCTCTCCCAGTGCGGTTTACCAGATGTCGCGAATAGAGCCGTTTCATATTCATTTTGCAACAATTCATCGGATTCAGAATCAGTATTTAATTCAACTTTTCCCGAAGTTCCTAACATCGCAAAATCATATTTATTGAAGAACTTATATTTCGCGCTGAATCCTTGAACACGGTTAGGAATGTGCCAAATAATCGTATTGCGGTACTTCCAATGTTTCTCTAGCTCGTTCCAAATAGTGCGAAGATTTTTTGGATTCTCATAAACAATTATCGAGAAGTCGGGCTTTTGAATTTTAGCGATGTTACTCATCCAAAGCTCGGTAAAGTTTTCTGGTAAAGTTTCAGTTCCAAGGTATACTCGATCACGCTTCAGACCAAATCCTTTTGTTACTTTTCCGTTTCTTTTTTTCTTGCCTTTTAGATAATCCAATAAATATGGCGGATCACAAAAGCACATGTCCGCCTTTCCCCCATCCATAAGTTTCAGTATATCCGCTTCAACAGTAGAATCACCACACATCAACTTTGAGCCATTGAGGTCATATATATCGCCCTTTTTAACCTTAATGTCTTTAATGTTTAACTTTGCTAATTCTTTTTGAAGATCAAACTCTTCAGGATTGTCTTCAATCTCGAAAATGTTATCTAGTTCTTCGCTAGAGAAACCTACATTCGATAGGAAAGTTTCGTCAAAGGTTGCCAGTAAATCCCAGTCGAACTCGCCGGTGTTCTTATTTAGTCGGATATTTAATTCCCGCTCTTTCTCAATCTCGGGAATGTTAATATATACCACCGGTATGGTTTTTATTCCTAAGCTTTTGAAAACCGACAATCTGAAGTGCCCGCCGATGACAATATTCTTTCTGCTTTTTGCGGAATTTAATAACAATGGATCTACAATCCCAAATTTTCTTACACTCTCTTTTAATTGTTCTTCCGCTTCCTTGCTCCACTTGCGCGGATTATAATCCGCGCCTTTTAGTAGATCGATTGAGATATGTTCGATCTTTATATTTGAGTTTGTTGTTTGCATAGTGCTTTTAGTTAAATTACTAATGAGCATCTATGAGAGCTAGTTTGAGAGTACCGACCACCAAACAAAAAGCTGTTCATTTTTGAACCGCTTTTGACGGAGGAGGATGCTGTTCCTTTCACTCGGAGAATCTCTGTCATTGCTATGTGATCATTTTGGACTCACATATGCCGAATGCACTTATCAATATTATATCCCCGTCTTTTTTATATAGCAAGGGATTGTGGATAACATTAGTTTTTATTTTTTGTCATTTTTAATAATTTCTCTTGCTCCGCTCTGAATTTTTGTTTATCCTCCTTTATTAGCTTTTTAAAAACTTTGTCCCTATTTCTGTGATATGACTTCAGTGCTGGGGAGCGTCTTTCGGGATCCACAAGGTCAGGATTTTCTTTCTTGAGCAATATATATTCATGGGGCTGTCCGTTATCATTAGTTATAATTCTTGCCTTAAGCACACCCTGTCTGATTAATTTTCTGGCTGTTTGCGGATGGATGTTGAAATAACTTTTTAACTGCCAGATCATATAAAAACTATCACTGTTTTTACAGACGAACGCAGGAATTACCTTTTCTTTGACAGCTCTACGGCAAGGAAAACATTTCTGCCCATATTTATCATACCAGCCAGTTGTTTCATTTATATAGGTATGGCAAACAATACAGTTATATATTCCTTCAACTGGAAATCCATCGGGCTCTTGCTTTAGGCGATATTGTCTTCGTTTATCTTTTTTATCACACTCCCACAATATCTTAAAAAGATTGACCAACTTCTGTCCGCTCTCAGACGCGTCTTGATAACTTATTTCTTTGCCAAACTTTTTCTTATAAATCTCTTGAAACTCTTTTACTGCTTCATCTGATAACATAAATTTTATTGTTAATAAATTGATAAAATGAGACACCGACAATGTCTTCTTACAGTGTCTCATTTGTCTCATTTCTTTACAAAATAAGGGTTATTGGAAGGCAAAATAAGACACCGATTTTGGTTAAAGTGTCTAGATTGTTTCTTTTTGCTTTTTTAGACCCCGACCGAGAGGGCTAATCGTGATATACTGAAATTGCCCAAAGAACCCCTACAACGTCTCACCTTACAATTTCCGAGACCGTGAAGGGGCACCAAAATTTTAGAATTATGCCAAACCTCGGACCGTTAGTTCTTCTATAACAGCTCGGTAGAAAAAAGGATTACGTTCCCATTCCCTCGCGACTGATTCTCTTAT
>Ga0209542_10011586_pt1 | contig 15625 bp, 8 predicted proteins | sample RifCSPhighO2_01_FD_184028 | JGI IMG/M metagenome (GOLD analysis project Ga0209542, IMG submission 184028) | Soil microbial communities from Rifle, Colorado - Rifle CSP2_plank highO2_0.1 (SPAdes) (version 2) | ecosystem: Environmental > Terrestrial > Deep subsurface > Rock core/Sediment ... | reverse complement strand
TACGAGGATCTTGTCTTCTGAGATCTCCTGGTCAGGGCCTCTGCCCGTCTTTCTTATGGAAAAGTTCAATGCTTCTTTGCTTATGTTAACAGAGATATTAGCAGCGGTATTGTTCAGCTTCACTGTCTTGGTCCATTTGACTGGCTTTCCTACTACTGCAATGCCTTGCTTCAGCTCTTCAGACCTATTGAAGCTGCTGCTCTTGACTATGTTTACCTCGATAGTGTTTGAGGTGGCAAGGGCTGTTGAGTCATTTGCCGTAAAGAAGAGGTATTGTTTACCGGTAAAGCCTGCATCTGGCATGATAGTTGCTATATCTTGAGTTATGAGTATTGTTAAATTATCAGTTTCAGAAGCAGAATAAATGAGAGTATCATTGTCTTCATCAAGCGTATACTGGCTAAGGTTTATAGTTACCAGCTGGCCAGGTTCCAATCTTTGAGAAGGTATGAGATTGAATGAAGGAGCATGGTTGGGCACCTGTTGGAGGGTAGTGTAGGTGATTGAGGAAATAAATATTTCCCCGTTTGTTTCCATATCAAGGCTAAATGGTCCTTTGCCTGAATTGGCGAGCGAGCATGTTTCGGCACATGCCTCAGTAAATGGTATCTTATCTGGAATGAACTGAGCCGATATATTGACTTTAGGTGAATTTCTTATATAAGGGTTTTCTGAACTTAAGTTGATGCTCCAGAGATTGACACTGACCAGATTGTTGTAAGAAGCTCCGTAGGCATTATAGTTTAGGTATAAAGAATCGTTCCATATATTGCTTAATGGTTTCAGTTGATGATAGCTGCAACAGGCTTCCTGTCCGTAACATATCACTGAGGAGCCATTCGTGTCTAAGCTCTTTATTTCCCATAATGTACATGAATAATCGCCATCTGCCTCAACATCAATGTCAATTATGCCATCAATAGTCTGCACACCATCTACATCATAGGCACTGCCATAGGATAATCTTAATGAATCCTCTGTTGGATCATCAGATATATTCATGAGATTAAATCCATCTTCTAATGAGCTATCAAACAGCAAGAGAGAGTTCTCCTTATCAGACAGGTAGATTTTAGCTTCTGCTCCGTATTGGTAATAGCCTGAAATTTTGACTGAGGTCATCCCATCCTGCCCGAACCACAGGGAGGAAGAATCTAGAGACTTATTGATATTCAATGTGTCTGTGGAGATAACTTCCTTGATGATATACCCCACTGAAGCTGGCCTCGAAATCAACAATGATGCTGCCATTATCAAAAGTATAATGGCAAGTGTTGCTGGAACTGCACGCGATCTTTGCGTTGCTTGATACGCTATTACGAGCGGCTGTTTTTCCTCGATAGTATCATCATAATGATCCAACCATTGGAGTTTTGTCTTTCCAGCTTCCTGGACATTCATCAAATGAGTGAATTCTTCTAGGCCGATCCTATTTTTCTCGAATGACCTTTTTATCAACTCCAGTTCCTTGGCCAGCAGATTAGCATTCTTTCTAGCAAATGCATATTCCTCTTTCAGCCGTAGATACTCACTTCTTTCCATCTTTAAGTCTCTTCAACAGTTCCTTGTGCTCTTCAACGAATTGGTGCATATGCCGCTCAATAGATTTGGACCTAATGAGCCCTAGTTCTTCACATACCATAGAGAAATCTGCGTAAATTGCCTTATCAATCAGAAAATTATACCGATCTTTGTTGGTCTTTTTCCTTGACATTAGTTATCGTGTGTATAAATACTTAAAAATACATAGAAATACATACAATAGTATTTAAAGATTGTGATTATCAGCCATACCTAAGAGTTGAATAACTTAGAAGATTAGTAGACCGTAACATATATGTATTCTACATCAGAATAATGGTCGTTTCCGGCAGAAACTCTTGCTATATAGTTACCGCTTCGAATGTTAGCCGGAACAATCCAACTTATCCTGGCTACGTCATGCTGGCCCTCATTAAGGTCAAATTGCTGTGATCTCAAAAGGACATCCAGATCAGGCATATACATTCTGACATTCACATTTTCAAAATCAACAGAACTGGGATTCCTGACAACAAAATAGGCATTAAACTCGTGCCCAGGAACTAAGGGCTCAAGGTAGAATCTTCCTAAACTATTGATGCCTACAAGGCCCACTAGGAGAAAAACTGCCATCATAATGGCCTTCGTATTCATGTTTCACACCCCTACGACTTAGTGGGTATACATGCTTATTTAAACATTTATAGTTTGTCAGAGTAGTAAATTTTAAAAGAGAGATGCTATTCATACATTTTATGGTGTTGAGAAGCCTCATATGTACTACCTTAGGTCATGTAGATCATGGGAAATCAAGTATTCTGGATAAGATTAGAGGCACTGCTATTGTCAAATCAGAAGCAGGAGCCATAACACAGGCTATCGGAGCTTCCATTATCCCTATAACTGTAATCAAAAAGATATGCGGCAGCCTCTTTACCAAGCTTCAGTGCACTATCCCTGGTCTGCTGTTTATAGATACCCCAGGACATGCGGCTTTTACTAATCTTAGGAAAAGAGGGGGCAACCTGGCAGATATAGCTATATTAGTAGTAAACCTCCAGGAAGGTGTCATGCCACAGACAGTTGAGTCAATAGAAATACTGAAAAACTACAAGACCCCCTTTGTCATAGCAGCGAATAAGCTTGACCTTCTGAGCGGATGGAGCAAGAAGGATGATCTGCTCCTCAATAGCATTGCCAAACAACCGGATAAGGTAAAACAGGAGCTGGATAAAAAAGTCTATACCCTTGTTGGTAAGCTATCTGCACTGGGGTTTAACTCTGAAAGGTTTGATAGGGTTGAAGATTATACAAAGCAGATTGCCATTGTACCAACTTCAGCTATAACTGGCGAGGGAATCCCTGAATTACTGATGGTTTTGACCGGCCTTGCACAAAAGTTCCTTCAAAAGGGGCTTGACTGCGACATTAAAGGCAATGCATGCGGAACCATTCTGGAAGTAAAAGATGTCAAAGGGTTAGGAACGTGTCTGGATGCAATCATCTACAATGGCACGTTAAGGAAGAATGACTGTTTAGTAATCGGCGGGTTGCAGCAAGCGCTGATTTCAAAGGTGCGGGGATTGTTTGAACCGATGCCCTTGGCTGAGATGCGCGACAAGAAAAGCAAATTCAAACCAGTTGATATGGTAGTTGCAGCTACTGGCGTAAGGATAAACGCAACCGAAATGAAGGATGTTGTTGCAGGCATGCCTATTCGCTCCTGTTCGCCTGATGAATTAGAAGATGCTAAAAAAGAAGTGCAGAAGGAAGTTGATGAGGTTTTGATTGAAACAGATAATGAGGGAATTGTGATCAAAGCAGACACCTTGGGAAGCCTTGAGGCGCTCATCAAATTACTTAAGGATAAAGGAATACCTATCAAAAAGGCCTCAATCGGTAACGTGACCAAAAAAGATGTTGCAGATGCAGAGGCAAATCTCGAAAATAATCCATTGGAAGCGGCAATTCTTGGATTTAATGTAACGGACGATACCGGAAGCGATATTGTCAAAATACTCACCAATGATGTCATCTACAAATTGATTGAGGATTTTGGGAAATGGCAGGATACTGTGCGTAAAGAGATGAAGGCAAAACAGCTGGATCTATTGACCAAACCTGCCAAAATCCAGATTATGAGGGGCTATGTGTTCAGGCAAAGCAACCCGGCAGTATGCGGCATAGATGTGCTTTCTGGCACCCTAAAGGTGGGGGTTCCCTTGATGAACAAAGAAGGAAGAGAGGTTACTGAAGTCAAAGCAATGCAGAAGGAGCAAGAGAATGTCTCTGAGGCCAGGAGAAATGACCAGGTTGCGATTTCCATGGAAGGAGTCACCATGGGCAGGCAGCTCATTGAAGGAGACATACTGTGGGTGTCGGTTCCAGAAGAACAGTTTAGGATACTTAAAGATCATAAGAAAGACATATCCCGGGAAGATATTGACCTTCTTAAGGAAATTTCTGAAATCAGACGAAAGACCAATCCAATGTGGGGAGTATAGGCGTGCAGAAATTAAAAATACTCAACAAGAAAGAATTAAGAACTTTTTTTGATATCTTGGAAAAGATTTTCGGTTATACAGGAAAATTAGATTTTGTTTTCTTGCTGAGCGAAAAGAATAAAGTTTATCTTGTTAATAAGGAAATTGAGGGCATTAATCTTCAGAAACTGAGGGTAAACTCCTATGGTATGTATATAGCTGAATGGCGCGAGCATGAAGTCAGGTTAAGTATAGAGGGAAGCCAGCTGGTTGGACCTTTTTGCTCAAAGAATGTGCTGGAAGTTGATACAAAGACTGCACGGGAATGGCTGAAAGGAGTTGATATCGATTATAATGGAGAACTGGAAGGGTTTGTGATTATTAAAAATGGCGATGACCACCTGGGATCTGGCCGAGTTGTTCCTGGAAAGATATTAAACTATGTTTCTAAAGTAAGAAGACTGCATTGCAGTGATTAGTGATTCATGCAGATTATCGGGATCTTACTTCGTGATCAAGGCGCTGGTATACCTGCGCGGCTATATCCCTAATTACTGGCTTAGGCATTGTGGTCATATGTTGCCATGCATCTGCGAAACCGTTCCCATCATAGGTACCTTTTCCAAATATCTGCTCGCAAAACATAATCATAATATCTTGGGATGCCTGATTTTCGAGTGTATTACGGGGGGACTGAAAAATGAACTTCATTATCTTTGACATATAACCATAGGTTGGCTCTGCGTGAGCTATTGAGGCCAGGATGGATCTCATTGTCCTAAATCCTTCTCTCTGCGTTTCTTCCGCAAATGTATAAGAACCATCCTCTTTGAACTCCAATCCAGGCACTTCCATATCCAGTATCCGACTAAAGTTACTAAATTCATATGCTGAACTCCATGCAGGCATAACCTCCTCACTAAATGTTGATTCTGGAGAAACAGTAGAAGCAGCTCGCTTATATGCGTCTCCCCACTCTAAAAAATGGAAGGCGTCATCCAGTGCCCTTAGCCTCCTGCTAAACTGGGATCTCCTCGGAATAGCCGGCATTTCAGATACATCGTCCAACCAATGAAATTGAACAGAAAGTTCATGCTTTAAGTAGTCACTGATTTGGATTGATCTTCTCAAAGGCATGGGCACATATGCTGCAAGACCTTGAGTTCCCCCTGATTGATAATAAGAATATCCATGAAGGATTACATCGCTAACTGTAAAGGTGTCAGCAGTTACTGGGTGTCCACCAATTTCCAATGTCTTCCTTTGAACATCTAGGTGGTTTGCGCAGATTGCTTCTGCTACTTCCCCCCCAGCATAAGAATGATCAAAACTGAATTCGAGGTATTTGCCATTCGAAATGAACGCCTCGCTTAAAACTGTGTGTAGGTGCTTCATCTGGCCATGAGATCTTTGCTGTAGGGTGCCTTCATCATCGAATTCTAAACATATGTTCATCAAGATTTCTGTAAGCGCGCTTTGGTTTGGAACTGTTGTTACTCCCCCAGATTCTCGAATACCATCATAATAGAGTTGATAGAATACGGCGATTGATCTGAGCATCTTGTCCCAGGATGTGTCTGTAGGTTTGAATTGTGATCTAGCTATTCCTAAAACCTTATCGGTCAATTCATTGATTGGATTAGCCATGACCCTATGAGATTGGCTGTTGTTTTATAAAACTTGCCATTCTTATCACTTATAAGTAGAGTCAAAACTCTTGGAACAGATTAGGTCCTCATTGATAAAACAACGGTAATCATCTGCCCACTATTTTTGAGTTTTGATGCCATCTCAGCATTCAGATCAGTGCATGCCTTATCTGCCCCAATTCCCAGCGTCCGTTCAGATATAAAGCCGCTTTTTCTTATCACAAGTTCCTTATTGCCATTAAAACCGGGATTATATTCACAGTTTACTTCTTCCCCGAATTCGTCCACTTTAATAAAGATCTTTATTCTTTTTGAACTTTTTAATGAATCTTTTATTTTTTTTGCATCAAAATCAGCGTTGACCCCTATAATACAGTCCCCTTTAAGGGATATATGCTTATCCTTGGTAAATTCCAATGTAGTTTTGTGTTTTGCGGTAATGTTTGGATGCCCGTAACAAGAAAAAGAATAGCTCATCTGAGCATATCTTCAATTGGTTTTTTCGGCTGTTTGGTTGCCTGAGCCTTCTTTGCTGCCGCTTCCAAATCAATGCCCAAATCCTTCAATGCCTTTATGTGCATCTGCATCAGCTGTTCAACAACCTGGAGAATCTTAATCATCTCTCCACGTTCCTTGGCCAATGTCGATAATGCGCCTTTATGGAAACCTATCTGCTCATCTGAACTTACTTGTTTCGGTTCTTCTTTTTTTGCCATGTGTATCACCCTATACTAAAATTGGCGGAGGTTTAAAAACATTCTTATTTTAGGGATTTGTGAAAATAATTCAGTGGTTCATTTGATGTGCAGCTCCAATATATCTTTGTCCTGTAACTGCTTATCAAGGTTCCGCAGAACCTGGCCCTCGAACTTTGCAGATGGGCCCCAGATTCTCACAAATTTGAACTTGCTCACAAAATCCTTATGCAGCTTAAGGCATACAGCGCGGATTGTGCATCCCTGCTGCATTATGAGCGGCTCCTCCATATCAGGGCGCTTGTTGACTTCCTTCAAGAAAATGCGGATAAAACGCATTCGAGTGAAGATAAGATCCTTAAGCTGTTCAATGTTTGTTCCGACCTCTGCTGATATCGCCAGATCTGGCTTAACCTCCTGGCAAATGCTCCGCAATGTCTCTGAATCGACCAGATCCATCTTGGTTATTATGGTTATGGCAGGAGTGTAGACTTTGTTGCCCTCAATGACGTCAATCAGCTGATCTTCATTTATAGTATCCCTGATGAGTATGTCGGCATTTGCAAGCTTTAGTTCTCTGGCAATGCCTGCGATAGTCTCCTTGTTTATTGAAACTTTGACTGTTGAGGCGATGAAAATACCTCCCCTTTCCTTTTTGGCGATGCGAACATCCGGTTTATTCTGGTTCACTCTGATACCGGTATCATATATCTCTGATAAAATGGACTCATAATGTTTTGGCGCAAGCGCATCAACCAGTATAAGTATCAGATCCGCATTCCGAAGCATTGCCAGAACTTCCTTGCCTCTGCCGGTCCCTGCAGCTGCGCCGGAAACAATACCGGGCACATCGATAATTTGAATCTTGGCCTGCTTGTATTGCAATATGCCTGGAACAGCGCTTACGGTGGTGAAGTTATAGGCCGCAATATCTGATTTGGCATTCGTCAATTTATTGAGCAAAGTTGACTTTCCCACGGAGGGATACCCCAGCAATACCACACTTCCGTCGCCTGTTTTCCTGACGCTAAAACGATCATCCCCTTTGGCCTTGCCCACAGAAGCTCGTCTTGTCTCTGTTTCCTTGAGCATGGCCAGTTTTGCCTTAAGCAGACCAACTGCATGCTGTGTCCGTTTGTTATACTTAGTTGTACTAATCTCATCTTCTAGGGCTTTGATGCGATCTGCCAGCGTCTGCTCCTTTCTTTCAGTAATCTGCACATCGTGCTTTTTACCGACCTTGACTCCTTTTTTTCCTACCATTGCATCTCCATTAATTGTAGTCTATTTATATACTTTCTCCCGCTTGATTTTTGCCCTATTACAACAGGTCCAAATGGTCCGGTCATCCCGGTTGAGCAGGACTGCTATTTCATGTATTGTCAATCCTTTCTGATGGAGGTACTCTGAAATAGCCTCCAATACGCTTACGGTCCTGTCCTGGAACACGGTTGTCGGAATCAACTGATAAGCCATGGGAAAATTAGGGGGAGCCTGCTCACGCTTTTTCTTAGCCCGGTGATAGCAGGTCCAGATGGTCCGGTCATCCCTGTTGAGCAGGACTGCTATCTGATGATAGTTCAGTTTTTGATCTTCCTTCAGATATTCTGAGAGTATCTCCAATACAGAGAGGGACCTGTCTACGAAAATGCTCGTTGGTATAGGTCTTTCGTGCATCATTTTAGTCGGTCGTGTATATTTATCGCCCGTTCGTAGAGCTCTAGGCGAAGCGAGATATTTAGGCTGTTCAACTGTGTGAATAATAACCTCATTTGGGAATATGATAATGCTGCCTGCTTGATGTGGTGCTTTCTTAGGCATGATTCTGCATAATCAGCCAAGAGAATGAATTTTGTCAGCCTTAGGATGCGATGATCATATTTTTGCAGTATCGCTTCATATTCGGTTTCTGTTTGGGAATAAAGTTGATTGAGAAGGATCGGATTGAGATGGGATCTTAGCATCTGCTCATAGAGTATACGAAGCCTTTCATAATATTCAATCACTTCTTTTACATGGTCCTGATGCAAGGCTATATCTTCGTGACTCAACAGGTTCCTAAACTCGCTTAGATGAACTGAACGCTGGATATGTTTGGTGGTCTTGTAAACTGCAGTCAACAATAGTGAGAGGACTATCAAAAGAGCAAAAAATAAGACATAATTTGGCTTTGATTTTTCTACGAATTGTTCTGCGCAGTCAGTGGGACAGCTGAGCTCGTTCTCAGTATCATCACAAACCCGGTTTCCACAGGAACAGTATGTTGGCCCAAATAGAGTGTCTTCAGATGTTTTTTTACCTACCAAGATGTATACGTCTTCCGAAGAACAGCTTTGAATATTGAGGGCGTAATAGAGAGAATTGCCGAACAGCGGCTCGTCGGTAACCCCTTCTCCAATGATCCTGCTAACTACCCGTCTAGTGACTATATTGTTCAATATCTCGGTATGGGTGGCATTAATTTCCCAGTAGTTGGAGCATTTGTCATTGACATAGCCATCACCCACTCTCTGGGCGCTCTGTAAAGACACGATTCCATCACTGGTGGCTTTCTCGGGCAGCAAGTCTGGCCTCAGCCTTAATAGGATTAAGTTCAACTCATAGCTTGAAGTCCCTGCAATTACATAATAATCAATGCCCTCTATTTTTGGTGTAATGACGCCTTTTCCCAAATCCTCCAATGCCTGGCCGCTGGCTGCCAGGAGCGCGTAGTCTGATTTTTCATTTATCAGATCACTGAATACGTTCTTATACAATGGAATTATTGAGGATCCCTCATTCGGAACAGCTATCAGTACAACTTTCCTAACTTTATTGAGGAAGGTAAACTTAGTGAAGTTCTGATTCTTAGTATAAGCATTGTAGAGAGCTTGCTGCACTACCAGGCCACCAAGAGAATGAGATATGATATATGCATTATCAAACTCAGATGAGATAGCTTCAAGCAGGTCAGTAAGCTCCTTCGCAGTTTGCTTTACCCCTTTGGAGGTCTGATATCCAAAGGTATAGACTACAAAAGGCTGGTTTGCGATTTTGATGTCTTCAACAAGAGAGGTATATGTTTCAGGAGAGCTCGCGAACCCATGAACCAAAATTAAGGCTTCTCTAGATGGTTCATCTGGTGAATATACTTTTACCAAAGTTGAGTTAAAGCAATTCTCACAGATCAAACCCATGAGCGCAAAGGTTGCTTTGTTTTCGGCTGACAAGTACCTACTGATGTTAGTAACATTGGCAGTGACAATATGTTCTTCTGTTTTAATTATACCTCCCAGGTATTCCCAATCAGAATCTTGCAATACATAGATAGCAAGCGTATTCTGGTCTATTCGCTCGGTCTCGGAATAGGGAAGACTAATTTGGGTATTAATATCTGCAGTTCGGCTCAATTCTAGAACGATGGGAGATCCTACAATCTTAAATCTAGTGTTAACTGCTGTGGGTGTTGATGAAGCTGACTCAATGTGCGCTTTTAATCCTTCAAATACTCCACCATAGAACTGCACTTGGGTGTCTCCGCTCCTTAACTGAGATGATGCTTCGGTAAGATTTACTGTTGTTTCCTCGATCGGAAGTGGTGCTACTTCGGGAGTTTCATTCACTGTTTCCCGGCCTAACTCAAAAATCTTCTCCCCACATTGTAAAGAGGATACTTCCTGGAATGAAACATTGAAGCATTGCTGGCCTGTGCATCTCAATGCCTTAATATCAGTATACTGAGCTGGAAGGTTGATCTTTACCTCAATGTCTTCTCCAAGGCAGTCCAGCTTAATGGGGTCTGTTACCAGTTCGTAGTCAGAAGGTATCAGGGTAGGGTTTATAGTAGCATTTTCTACACCCTGCGGCAGTTCAGTTGAGGTAATGGCAAAACATGATGAAACTGCACCAGATGCTGCTGGAGTTGTTGGGGGAGGGGGAGAGGTTGAGACAATGGAGCATACACCACCTACCAATGTGTAGCCAACAGGACATCCACAATCAATAGGGCAATTGAGGCTGCTTTCTGTGCCTACTTGACAAACACCATCACCGCAGGAGCTTGCAGTTCCGCTGACGCTGTATTCAGTGAACCGAGTGACTCTAAATATAAACGTGTCAGCATCCTGAAGCTCAGTGCAGATGGAAGCTGGACAAATATCTTGATTGCGCAGCGGATATCTGGAAAGGTCATAGCCGAGGGAGTCTGTGCTGTAGAAAGTGATGTTTGCGGTTGTGTTCAGCGCTGGCAGATTTGTGGAGCTTACCTTGATGCTATTGGCTGAGAAATTGATTATATCATCAAAATTCGAGCTATTAAATGTAAGCCTGTTAATCCATCGTATCTTACCGACAGTGCTGTGTATCACTTCCAATGTGTTGTTGGATAGGTTTAGCACTGCCAATGAGCCTGGGTGGATGGAATAATCCAATGAGTTTCCTGAAAAGTTGATGTTGGATACTGAATTGTTTATAGACGATCCGTTTAGGTACAGGCCTACTGTTGAAGAAGATAAGGTCAGGTTAACCAGCGTGGAATTGATTAAGGTATCTGCATAGATAGCATAATTAAAATTATCCAGCGTAAGGTTTTTTATGGTTATGTTTGTTTTGTTGAGAATGTAGATTCCAAATTTTATACTATCGGTGAAACCCTTAATTGTTGAGCCATTCCCATTAATTATAATATTGTCTGCTGTTATATTGAAGCAGTTTGTACTGGTATTCAGGTCTTCCTTTAAGGTATAGCGGGTATTGGCCTTAGTCAGCTTGCCGCAGGCGAATATATTTGAAGACTCTATGTTGTTTCCAATGTTCCGCCATCTTAAGACCGGGTAGCCAGTAGAGTTTTCCTCCCAGATTGTATTAAAGTCCCAGCTGGCGAAAGGTTCTCTCGATTGGGCATCTGGTGAAAGGTCTCTTTTGAAATAGTCTAGGTTGTTGTGGATGGTGGTGCAATTAGAAACGCCACAACTTGCAGGGATGGCTGAGTGACTGTCCCAGTATACATTCACTGTATTTTGAGTGGATGACCCTGCAATCCCCCCAACACCTGTTGAGTCGGCAACATCACCAGCTGCAAAAGAGTTTTGAATTGTTCCGCCTGTTCCTGATATCCCCCCTGCCATTCCCCCATTGCTTTGGATATTGCTAAGCGAATAACTATTTTTAATCGTACCTGACAAAGAACCGACCATACCTCCCATGTTAAGTTCTCCAGTGACGTTAATCTTAGCATAGGAATTGTTTATAATACCAGAGTATTCTCCAACAAAACCACCTACGCTGAAGCTACCAATCGGTCCATCCCCAAGTATCCCATCGACATCTCCCTGAACAAATACTTGTTCAATTAATCCGCTTCCGCTCCCGATTAAACCTCCAACATAATTGCGTCCATCTACAGTTACATTGATTAAACCAAGGTTTTTTATGACAGCTGTGGAAAATGTTACTCCGAATAAACCAATATAACTACTTGAGTCCCTATTTATGTATACGTGGGAAATGGAAAAATTATTTCCATCCAATGTTCCTTGGAACTGATTTGAAGAACTGCCTATTGGGTTGAAACCAGAGCCTGCATTCCAGGAATTTGTCGCTAAACAATCGATATTCTGAGTTAATCTAAAATATCTTGACATATATATCGAATGGATGCTAATATTTTGAAGTTTAATGCATGTTGATATGTTATAGGGGTCTTCGAGGATTCCGGAACCATTCCAGGGAGGGTTTATGATGCTATAATTGCTGAAACTGGACACATTGAATATGACCGTTGACGCGTTTAATAATGTAAAATTATGGCAGGAGCTACATGGGTATCCATCTTTGAAGATTGCTGGTCTAGAATACCCACCTATCCTTAATGATTTTAAGGTGATGTTTGCTTGTGAACTCAAATTTATGCTGAAGGCTGAAGTGTTAAGGTACGCTGAATTATTTTGGATTTTAATTATCCCGGGAAATGTGAAATTTCCAGAAATATTCAAGTTTTTTAGAAATGTAAGGTTAGTCCATTTGATCTCTCCGAATGAATTGTTGTAGATGAGGAGATTTATGCGCCCTGAACTGTCAAAAATTGAAAATATGCCAGCCGAGAGGTTGTTATTCAATAAAATATTATTGTTTCCCCCAGACGCCAGCCATTGGATGGAATAATTGTCCGATTGAATTGTATTTGAATCCATAAGATTGTTATCTGAACCACCTTGGAAAAAAATTCCTACAGAATCTGATTTTTTTGATCTAACTGTTATGTTGTTTTGCCGTATGATACTACCGTCACTCGTTGAATATTCAATACCCCACACACTTGCACCAGCGGCGGATGATTTTACAATAATGGAGTTATTAGAGATTGTATGATTGTCCGAATCTCCCAGGTTTCCGTTTATTTCTATACCCCTTGCATATGCTGTTGCATTCACGGTTATCGTGTTATTTCTGATAAAATAAGAATGTGCTGTTGAACCTCCTAATGAGCGTATTCTGATCCCATATGCGTCAGCAAGCACGAGATAGGTATACACATTAAGATTATTATTGGTGATATTGATGTTGTTTGAACGGCCAACACGCGAATAGACATAAATCCCCTGCAGAGGGTTAAACATCTGCATTGTGATGGTATTGTTTTCGATACGTATAGAATTGCTATTTTCCAAATAGATACCATTAGTGCCTAAAGGTCCCTGATCTATGGAATTGTTCGCAATGAGGGTGTTGTTTGTGTTATTAAGAAAGATTGATGTCGCAAAACCCCTCAAGTTACTATTTCTTATAGTAATATTTTTTCTGTTGCCCCATGTTGCGATTCCGCGGTCACCTCCTACCCCATCTGAGATTATGTAGTAATTTGCCCCATCAATAGTTATGTTATCTGTGGTAACGTTAAAACAGTTGGCTGTAGTTGATACATTCCCTATCAGGGTGTATGTTTTTCCAGATTGATTAAGTTTACCGCATGAATCGGTTGGGACATAACCAATAAATGTTGCCTGAAATATCAATGAAGCCAAGTTATCGAACGTATCATTAACACTGACATTGATGAAATAGGTTGCTAATGGTAAGATGGTCATATTCTTCAATACTCCTGACTGCGATATGTTGAACCTGATCGTATTATTTATCTTCCAGTGCACCGTACCTGCATCAGTAGCATTTATGTCAACTAATAAGGCATCTATCAAGTATTGTAAGGTTGCGTTTGATGGGATTTCGGTAAACGTCGGGGGGGTTTCATCAATACTTCCCCCAATATCCTGCCAGGTCAATACAGGATAGTTTGATGAGTTTTCTTCCCAGATCGAAAAATAGCCCCATTTCGAGAATGGACCTTTAATTGGATACACATCGCCTTTGAAATATAATTCATTGTCTGATATGCTTGTGCAGTTTTTGTATAGACCAATTCCTCCGCTCCCTATACAGGATCCTGGATTCTGGTCGTGATTGTTGTAATATGAGTTTTCAATGACGGCATAGTTGCCGAGGAAATCGGTATCTACGGCACTCCCTACTAGCCCACCAACATCCGAGCCACCTGATACATTTCCTGTTGCAAATGAGTTATTAATTACGGCATTCGCGTTTACTGCCTGGTTCTCCCCCACCAATCCACCCACATAATTCCCCGTGGTACTCACATTTCCATAGGAATATGTGTTTTCTATGGTACCTCCATCATTTACATCCCCTATCAGGCCCCCCACATAATTTCCGGTGGCCAATACTTTAACTGAAGAGTATGAGTTCTTCGTTGAACCATACAATCCCGGTTGAGACTGCAGCCCGATTAAGCCACCTACATAATTCTGCCCTTTTACTAATCCGGAGGTGTAGACATAGTTGATAGTGCCATAATTATTTGCTGCTATTGCCCCGACCCACGATGCTCCACTTATATTGACGCGTACAAGTCCTAGATATGATATGGTGCCATAGTTTTCTGAAGTTAGGCCAACTGAATTTGATCCGGTTCTATTTATGTTTAAGTTAGAGATCGTATGGTTGCTCCCATTTAATAAACCGGTAAATGCTCCGATCGGTGCAAACCCTGCTCCAGAGTTCCAGATTGTGGTATTTGAGCAGTTAATGCTCCTGTTTAGCATGTAAAAAGCATGAAGATCTAGGCTCATATTCTGAACCTGCGTACAAGTTGCTATTTCACACGGTGCTGCAGAGGTGTTAGACCCATCCATACCAGCTGGACATACACCTGGCGGATCTATGATGTAATCAAACTCTACGGGATAGTTGATGATTTTGAGGTCAAAGGTATCTGAGGTGTTCTGAAGATTGGTTAAGTAGACTTTATATTTCCCTTCTTGAGAGATGTTCTCGAAAATTGTTATGACAGTGCTGCTGTCTGCGGCATACACTTCAATTGCTGCAGAAACATTGCTTCTCGCATAGAGGGTAATGTCCTTATCAGATGTTAAGTTTTTCTCGAATGTTACCCGCACATAGTTACCTGTCAGTATGGTAGTATAATTTTTATCCTGATTTTTAACATAACCATATATGTCTCTTATTGCAGTCCTATTCTCATTTAATTCATACGCTTTGGTAATCAAAATTAGCTCATATGTCTGATTGGATAGATACGGCACAAACCATTGGATGTAGTCTATGAGGTTGTTGTTGTTGGTATCAAAGGCTTCGAATCCAACTGGCTGTTTAGTTTGATTAACGAACCAATAGAGAAGGATATTGCCTGATTTATACTCAGCTGATAAGGTGGCATAGGCAAGAATCTCTTGGTAATGCACCTCATCTGAGATTATGGTGATATATTTTCCATCCGAGGTTTCTTCTTCGACAGCATAGGGTCCTTTAGTGTAGTATTCCACTTCCACTTCCTGAACCTCGTCATTAATGATTATCTCAGTGGTGTTGGAAGTACTGGAAGCATTTGCTTGTTCAGCAACTGCATATCCGGTTATACCTGTTTTGAATAAAAAGTTGAACAATCGGGTAAAAAATCCCTGGCCAGTCCTTTCTGAGATCACAAATCCTGTTAATTTGTTCTTTTCGTTTTGTCTGGAAATTAATTCATTATTGATCTCAACAAGTTTGTCTTTGTCCAGGGCTTCCCTTATCTTTTCCTGGTTTAATATCTTAATATCCTTATCAATGACCTCAACTCTTTTTTCTGCTTCATATTGCTGCTTTGTCTTTTCCTCTCCATCTGAAACTACGAGGATCTTGTCTTCTGAGATCTCCTGGTCAGGGCCTCTGCCCGTCTTTCTTATGGAAAAGTTCAATGCTTCTTTGCTTATGTTAACAGAGA
>Ga0209542_10011585_pt1 | contig 15625 bp, 8 predicted proteins | sample RifCSPhighO2_01_FD_184028 | JGI IMG/M metagenome (GOLD analysis project Ga0209542, IMG submission 184028) | Soil microbial communities from Rifle, Colorado - Rifle CSP2_plank highO2_0.1 (SPAdes) (version 2) | ecosystem: Environmental > Terrestrial > Deep subsurface > Rock core/Sediment ... | reverse complement strand
CTTCTTGACCGGGACTCGCTCGCCATGCAGAAGATCGTCTCTCAGTTTGGGATGGTGTATCGATGCCTCCCAGTCAGCGTTGACCCATCCCTCGTAGCGCAGATTCGTATTGACCCAGACGTGATCCTCTTCGTCCCAGTGGATGTGTCGTCGGTCTCCCCAGAGCGACCACTGTGGCTGATCCCTCAGATACTCGATGTCCATCCGCACCAGCGAGAGGAGCGCAAGCGGGACCATCATCAACTTCATCATTCGTGCGTACCTCCGCGTTGAGAGTGAATGATTCCATGGAATCGGAAGCAATGATGTCAAAGAGCAAGCAATGAAAGTACCAAAGAAAATGTGTAATGTCAAGCGGCGGCGTACGCCGTGTCAACGGGGAATGATTTTTTCCGGTTCTCCGGGGAATGAATATTTCCGGTTTTAAGCAGGAACGAGCGTTGGTGTCGGTCGATTGATGGACTGTCGCCGGACGGGAGTTCGTTTGGTGATTCTTTGCACGTCCGCCCGTCTGTCCCGAATGGAGAACGAGACCGCGGCATCCGGATACTCGCGGACAAGCACGCCGTCCTTTGGGCGGATGGCGAGGCCTTTGGTTGGCAGGAGCTGATACCACTGGCTCTTGAACGAGACCGTGAAATCATTCATGACCACGCGTTGCTCCATCCGGCACAACGTCTCGGGGAGCGCGTCCTTCTGACGTTTCGTGAGCGTCCGATGGAAATCAGCGCCGTCTCTTGCCTCCACGCCGTATTTCCTGTTGAAAGAACGGATAAACGTCTTCTCCAGAAATCGATTGGCGTCCCGGACCATTGAGATGTTTCGGAGCCGCAGCTCTTTAACCAGCCGATCCTGGAGCGTTTTGAACAGTCGTTCCACGCGACCCTTGGCCTGGGGCGAGAGGGCGAAGATGAGGTCGACCCCGAGCGTCTTCATCGCCCTTTGAAGCTGGGTCTTGAGGTCTGGATTCTGAAGGGCGACGTCCTGCGTCATCTTGTAGGTGGAGAACCGGTCAAGATACACCGCCTTGGGCAGGCCGTGAAGTCCCGCATATTCGATCCAAAACCGCATCACGGGAAGCGTTCCCTCGTGCTCTGCAAACTGGGCCCAGAGGATCTCGCCTGTGGCATCATCGACCGCCAGAAGCAGACAGAGCTCGGCGGGCGCTCCGGAGGCGTCAAGCAGGCGGTTCTCGAACCAAGGATGGTACGAACCATCGAACTGGACGAGCTCGCCCCGATGGGCCCGACGTTCTCTCCAGGCCCGATGAACGATGAGGGCGGCCCCTTTGCGCAGGCGGCGCGGGATCCAGAGATCTTCCGCGATCATGAGATCACGGATGGTGGTCGGATCCCGATGAATGCCATGAAGCTCGAGGAGCTTTTCGGACGCCAGGGTCGGACCGAAATCCCGGTACTTCGTGCGGATGAGCGAGAGGATCGCCTGCCGTTCCTTTTGCGGAACCCGGTGCGGGCTCTGTTTTCCGCGGTTGCCGTGAACCAGGCCGGCAGCCCCGTCCGTTTCAAAAGCATCGAGCCAATACCGGAGGCAACGATCCGTAACCTTCAAACGTTCGGCGGCCTCCTTCTGTGTGAGGCGGCCTGAACGCACCGTTTCAACCGCCTCCAGCTTCTTAACCTCTTTGGCAGACATGGGAATGATTTTCATACCCCAGCATCTTAGCTGAGGCGGAAAAATTCATTCCCCGCAAAGAGGAAAATATCACTCCCGTGTTACATCCCTTTGTCCAGGACGCGCGGGTTAGGGGAGTAGAGCGTATTCTTGATTTTCCAGCGTCCGACAAACTGGCCAATTCCCCGCCGTTCCAGTTTGTTTCTGACCGAAGTTTTTTTTTGGGACCAGCGCACCAGACTTTCAAAATTAATTTTGTAGCGGTTGCGGACCACCACATAGACCAGCTCTTTGTCGGCGATTGCCCTTCTGACTGTCTGCTGGCTGATCCCGAAAAGCCGAGATGCTTCAGAGATGGAAACGCGGATGATCTGGTCCATATGTCTTACTGTGGATAATACCCCATGTGTCGTAAAAAGCAAGTATTTGTATACACATGTGTATACAAAAAGACTATGTGGATAACTTTGAAGCCGGGCTAAAAAGGCAATCTCTCGGAGCTTAGCTCCTGGAAAAAAGGGGGTGAATTTTGCCTATTTAAAGGCGAATCGTTATACTCCATCTTTCGGGATTGTTGCCGAATGCCTTTTCTACTGCAATTCTCAAACTCCTGCCTGCCGGCAGGCAGGTCGGCTGTAAAATTGCATAAGCTCCTCCGCTTATACTCCGTATAAACATCGTCGCTTCTGCAATTTTTCGCTTCAAAGTTTGAGAATTTCGTAACGAAAGAGCATTCGGCGACAGTCCCTTGCTAGAGAGTGTAACGGGAGGCCATTTGATCCGTCTTATTCCATGCAGAACACCCTGCGCGACAAACTTCTTCTATATAGGGTGAAAAGCCGGAAAGATCCGGAGGCGTTCGGGAAGATTTATGATGTCTACGCCAGCAGGATCTACCGGTTTTTGTATTTCAAGGTTCCTTCAGTGGAAGAAGCGCAGGACTTGACCTCCGACACCTTCCTCCGTCTCTGGCAGTACCTGCAGGAAGGCAAGCCGGTCAAGAATCTGGGGGCCCTGACCTACCAGATTGCCCGTAATTTGGCCATTGACTATTATCGGTCGAGGGCTGAGCGGACCCAGCCTCCGGCGGAAGAATCGCTGGAAAATCTGGCCGACAGCCGAGGTTTGCGGGCCATCGAGTCTCATCTGGAGGTAGGCGCGATTCTCCAGGCCCTGCAGCTGCTCAAAGATGAGTATCGCGAGGCGATCATTCTCCGCTACGTTGATGAACTGTCGCCGGCCGAGATCGCCACGGTCCTGGGGAAATCCAGAGGCAATGTCAGAGTGATCGTTCACCGGGCGGTTGAGGCGCTCCGGATGGTGCTGAAGGAGAAAGGATAATGATATGGAGAAACGAAAATTGATCTCGACAATTCGCAATTTGCAGAGTCTCCGGGCGGGCGGTGAGCCTGACCCGGCATGGTTGCGTTCCACTCGCGAGCGGCTCCTTTCGGAGATTCGCGTCGAGGCGGCTGTTTCGGTGAAACCCGAGCATTCTTTCCGCGAGCGGCTGGCTCTGGCTCGGATTATTTTCCCCCATCGTTTTTATCGGTACGTGGCCAAGCCCATAATGGTTTCTTCCATCGCTTTGGGCATGGCCCTGGGCGGCTGGGTGACCACGGTTTCGGCTTCCTACGGGACTCTGCCCGGAGATTCGCTGTACGGATTCAAGCTGGCCACGGAGAAAGCGCAGGTGACCTTGGCCTCAGGTCCGGAAGCCAAGACCAAACTCAATGTGGAATTCGTCGGCCGGCGGGTGGATGAAGTGGCCAAGATAATGGAGAACCCAGGTACCGAGAAAGCCAAGCGGGTATCGGTGGCTATGCAGCAGCTCAAGCAGGATATCTCCACCGTGCAGTCGAATCTCGATCAACTCAAGTCAACGCAGCCGGAAAAAGCCGTGGAAATGGCCAAACTTGTCGACCGCAAGGCCGGGGAGTTTCACGCGGCGCTCTCCGTGAGTTCCAACAATGTTCCCGATGAGGTCAAGGGAGAGATCCAGGAAGCCAAGGACCTGGTCGCTGACGCTTCGGTCAAGGCCATGGCTATTCTGGTTGAAACCAGAAACGATGGAACAGCCGACATCTCCGAGGAAGATATCAAGGAGCGGGTCGGGGGAAAGATCACCTCACTCTCGGAGGCGGTGACCAAGATGGCCGCTGAGGCCCAGGTCTCCGGCGATGGATCGGCATCGTCCACTCAGGCGGTGGCCAGCGGACAAGCGCTGGAAGTGCTGGGAGAGGCCAGAGAGCTTCTCGACCACAACGATTTAAACGGCGCCTTTTTCAAAGTCATCGAGGGCACCGAATTGGCTAAGGCGGCCGAGACGCTCTCGGCCTCCGTGCCCACGGTTTCCGTTGCTGAGGGTTCATCCTCATCCACTCCCTCCGCGCCGCTCTCGCTTCCAACCGCCGACTCCGCCACCTCCACGCCCACACTTCTCCCGGAAACCGCCGGCTCCAGTACTCCGCGTACCTAAACTCACCCAGCAGTCAGTCCTTGACGAGATCGAGGGCTAACTACTGGGTATCGGGTTTTACCCGGTCCCGGTCTCTTTACAAGCAATGGGAAGCTAAAAGGTCGAGTCCCGAGAACTCGGGACGCTTTCCATTAAAATAGACTTAATGCCCGTCGCTCGTTCGAAAATCGAACGGCCAAGGGCACAACGCGAGAAAATTGCTCATTATGACTGAAGCATTGCGACTCGGGAAGAAAGCCTTCACCTGGGGAGTCGTAGTTTCGACCATCGCCTGGTCGGTCGGCGTCGCCGCATTGGTGACTCCGCTCACCGCCAGGGCTCAGCTTTCGCTGACTGCGGGCGCGCTCATCAGGGGCTCGCTCCCGGCGGTCTACTACTACGGCTCTGACGGCAAGCGCTATGTCTTCCCCAACGAGAAGACTTACAGCACCTGGTACTCGGATTTCTCCGGCGTACAGACCATCTCGGATAGCGACCTTGGCACCCTTTCCATCGGGGGCAACGTCGTCTACCGGGCCGGCACTCGCCTGGTGAAGATCCAGAGCGACCCCAAGACCTACGTGGTGGAACCTGGCGGAAAGCTCCGTCACATCACGAGCGAGGCCATTGCCAGCGCCCTCTACGGCTCGGCCTGGAACACGTGGATTGACGACGTCTCCGACGCTTTCTTTGTCAACTACACTGCCGGAGATGACATCGTCACCAATTCCTACCCAACCGGAACGCTGGTCAAAACCGCCTCCTCGGCGGACATCTGGTACATTGACGGCACCAGTCGGCGGAAGGTTACGGCTGATGGGATGACCACCAACCGCTTCCGCGACGCCTACGTTGTCACCACCACCCTGGACATCACCGGCCTCACTATCGGCACCGACATTTCAGTCGGCGAGTCGGCTCTGACCGACACGGCTCAGCTGGGTGTAGTGACTCCTCCGGTTTCGGTGGGCACGGGTCTCTCTGTGGCTTTGGCCTCGGACAGCCCGGCGGCCGTTTCCATCGTCACCGACACGGTTGACGGCGGTCAGGCGCTCGTCGGCGCCCTCAAAGTCCGCCTAACCGCTTCGGCTGACGGCTCGGTGACTGTTACCGGCCTCAATGTCACGCGCGGTGGAATCTCATCCGACGCTGACATCCAAGATGCTTACCTCTTCGACGGCGACACCATGACCAATCCCATCGCCCGAACTGGATCCATCTCCAGCGGGTTGATTAACTTCTCCAACACCGCGGGATTGTTCACCATCGCCGCTGGCGCCACTAAAGATGTCATGGTCCGCTACGATGTGGGAACCGCCGTCGACGCGGGCAAGACCATCTCCATATCGCTTGCCGCGGCTAATGTCACGGTTTCCGGCTCGACCACTGTCACCGGTTCGGCCTCGGGCAACACCATGACCGTGGCTTCAGTGACTGACCTTGGACAGCTCGAGATGATTAACGTCAACCCAACGGCCAACGCCACCATTGATCCGCAGAATGACTTCGAGTTGTGGCGGTTCCGTTTCGATGCCAACGACGAGGATCTGACGGTCAAGTACATGACCATCACCAATGTCGGGTCAATTGACAACGACGACATTCAGAACTTCAAGCTCTACGATGGAACCACCCAACTTGGCTCGACCATCACCACCCTGACCGACGGCAAACTGGTCTTTGACTTCACTAGTTTGACCGGTGGCGGGTACACGATCACTTCGGGCATTAGCAAACAACTCTCGCTCCGCGGCGACATCTTGGGCGGCACTAATCGCCAGTTCCGCTTCACTATCCGAGAAGCGACAGACGTAGTGGTTTTTGACACCAACTACAACGTCTACACCCGGCCCGTGAAGGACGCGACCGAGACCTTCAGCGTCATTGAACCGAACACTGGAGGCACGGCGGTCAATACCACCATCTCCACCGGTAAGCTGACCATCCAGAAGGCCAGTGATTCTCCGTCCTCCAATGTTCCAGACGGAGCCACTAATGTTCTTCTGGCTAAGTGGAACCTGACCGCGGCTGGTGAAGACGTTAAAGTCAGCTCGCTGGTTCCCAACTGTAATTCCGGCGACGGAACCACCATCATGACTAACGTCAAGCTGGTCTTTGATGGATCACAGGTTGGCACCACCGACTCCACCGAAACTTGCGACAACGGCGGCGCCACCACCTTCACCTTCGGCAACTCGTTCATTGTCCCGGTTGGCACAACCAAGGTCTTGGCTTACTACGCCGACCTGACTGACGCCACGGTGGCTGCTGATGACACTGTCGTCGCCAACTTGGAAACAGGTGCCTCCAATGCCGAGGGCCGCACTTCGCTGAACACCATCAGCACCTCATCGGCCAGCGGCAACACAGTGACGGTCAAGGCTGGAGCCATCACGGTAACCGAGAACGTTGCTCTGCCTGATTACAGTGCCACTCGTCCGACAGGCGTCTTGGGCTCAACAAACGCTAAAATTGCCTCGTTCGTTCTTACGGGCGGCGGCGAGGACGCGGACGTGACCCAAATCGTTCTTACGGACGACATGTTGGAAACCGCCCTCACGGGGGACACCATGGCTGACATCTTCCAGAACCTGAAACTGAAGAAGGAAGACGGCACCCAGGTTGGTACCACCTTTGGGTCGCTAACTGACACCGACAGCACCAACTACACCTTCACGCCTTCGACAGCCATCCGAGTCGTGGCCGGCGGCACAGTCGTTATCGATGTCTGGGCTGACATCAAGTCGTCACACACCCTGTCGGCGCTCACTGATGTGAACAACGACACTGACGGTGTGGTCATTGTCGCCAGCGCCACAGGCAGCGGCGTGACCACGGGCACGGATGTTTCGGACTCCAACGGCATCGCTTCACTGCAGGTCAACAACATTGCCACCAACGGCAACCTGCGCGTGTCGCTTGATGCCTCGGCTCCGATTCGCCAGACGCTCGTCATGGGCCACACTTCGAAAGAGTTGGCTCGCTTCAAGCTTGAGGCCGATGTCAATGAGGACATCAACGTCACCAAGATCGTCGTTTCCGATTCGATGATGGCTAACACGACGATTATGGGTGGCGCGCAAGCCGCGACTGGTACACTCCGGAACTTCAAGCTCTTGAATGCCTCGACAGGCGCCCAGATCGGCGGAACGATCGCTTCGCTCGACACCACGAGCAACACCTCCACCGGCTCGGCGATCTTCGATAACATCTCCGGTCTGACGGTTCCGAAGAACGGCACGTTGGTCTTCAAGGTAGTTGCCGACCTCACCACCTTTGATGGCGGTGGCGTCTCCAGCTCTACCCACAAGATCATGGTCATGTCGAACTACACCGGTTCCTCTACCGCGGCAGCGACCGCACTTGAAGGAATCGTAGCCAACGGTAAGGATTCCGGGTTCCAGATCAGCGGCACGTCGCTCGACTTCAATGAGACGACGACTTCCACTGATGCTGATGCTGGGTACGCTGGAAGAGCTCAACTCGCGGGCAACCAGATCGATGTCTTCAGGACCAAGCTCACGGTCGCCCTCGCCTCTGACTCACCGTCAGGCACGACCTCCGGAGCTTCAGAGCAAACAGTCGCCAAGTTCGTGTTCACCAACTCCATGAACAGCGGTTCTTACGCGGCGACCCTTCAGCTCATGAACCTCGACATCGGCTCGACCATCTCGAACACCGCAGCTCGCTCTGTCAGCATCTACAAAGACAGCGTGACTGGCGGAAACCAGTTGGCAACCACAGGTAGTGGCTACTGCACCGCTCCGTCGTTAACTTGTAACTTCGCGGACACTAACTTCCTTGACGCGAACTTCACTGACACGGAGATCTCGGGTAGCTCTTCTGCCGACTCCACCAGGACCTTCATCGTCACGGCTGACACCAGCGACGCGGCCACCGACAAACGGTTGACCGTGGGTCTGGACAACGCCGATCTCCTCTGGGGCGACGGAACAACAACGAGCATAACGCTCGTCGAGAGTCTGCCGGTTGCCGGCCGAACACTCAGCTACTAATCGTAGTTGAACTAGCCGCCCGCGTTGCTAAAGAACGCAGGCCGCAAGGAAGCCCCGCTTCCCGAAAGGGAGGCGGGGTTTCGTATTCGAACGGCTTGAACTGACGACTCATTCGTGCTACCATCCTTTCACTATAGTATGGAGATTCCCTTTCGCGCTGATTCTTTGGAACGATTCATTTTTTGGGTTGGAGCGGCGGCGCTTCTTGTCCCGACAGCCTACATTCCTTGGTTTCTCTATCCCTACATTTTCGGCCGGGCAGTGTTTTTTCAACTTGCGGTTGAAGCCATGGCCGTTGCTTGGATTTTCTTGCTGATTCAGCGGCCGGAGCGTTATCGGCCGCGCTGGCATTTGTTGGGAAAAGCCATGGCCGTCTTCGTGTTCATTGCCCTTCTCGCTTCGCTTTTCGGGGTTGATCCAGGACGAAGCGTTTGGGGAACGGAACTTCGAATGACCGGCTGGTTCACATGGCTGCACGCATTTTTTTATTTTTTGATACTTTCGTCGGTGATTATCGAAGACCGTCATTGGCGTCGTCTTTTTGTAATTTCCTCCGTGGTGATTGGCGGAATGACCTTGCTCGCATTTGGTGAGCGTTTTTCCCCAGCAATACGAGCGGCTATTTTCGGCGGAGAACGGGTGCAGTCGACCGCCGGCAACCCGATTTTTTTCGCCAGTGTTCTGTTGTTTGGGATCGCCTTTGCCGGATGGCTGGTCGCGTCAGCCAAGGGTTGGAAAAGGGCAGCTTGGGGGGTAGTGGCCTTGGCCGAAGTATTGGCCTTGTTTTTTACTGAAACCCGGGGGGCGATTCTGGCGTTTATTGCCGCGGGAGCGATTTTGATTGTGATCGCGGCCGTTATCAGCTCATCAAAAAGAATCCGCCATTGGTCGGCGGCTGTCTTGGTTTTGATTGTCTTACTCGGCGGGGCGCTGTATTTGATTCGCGGCACGGATATCCTGCGACGCCTTCCGCCGCTGTGGAGATTGGCCAACACCAATCTTGTCTCCGGCACTTCTCGCACCAGATTAATTACTTGGCAGATCGCCTTAGACGGCATTAAAACTAAGCCGATTCTGGGATGGGGTTTGGAGAATTTTAACGTGGTCTTCGACCGTTTCTACCGGCCCGAACTTTTGCGTTACGGATTTTATGAAACAGTCTCGGATAAGCCGCACAATGGATTATTGGAGATCGGAGTGACTACCGGCGTGCTTGGTTTTCTGGTTTATCTGCTGGTTTTCGCGGCCGCCGGAACGGCCTTGGTTCGCGGGTTTCGTTCTGGACGCATCGACGGAAAGACGGCCGCGTCAGTCGGTGGAGCGCTCGCTGCCTACCAGATTCAGAATTTTTTTGCCATGGACACGCCAGAATCACTTGTTCTCCTGGCCTTTACACTGGCTTTTTTACAATCACGACTGCGGCCTCCTTCGCTGGGCTCGCATCGCGCCACCAGTGTCACGCAAGTTCCCGTGGCCGCGCTGGCTGTTCTGTTTCTCGGTTTTATTCCTTTTTCTTACCTAGGCAACCTGGCCGCGCTTCCGGGAAGTTGGGAGGCCGGACAGGCCCAGGATGTTGTCGGAAAAGACGCCGCTCTTTGGAAAGATCCGGCGATTAAAGCCATCCGACTGGGAGGACCGCACAGACGCGAGATGCGTCTTACCATGACCCGGGACTTTCTAAATTGGGAAGGCAGGGGGGATATGCCGTCGAATGTGGTTAAAGATGTTCTGGACGGATTTATCGCCGAAATGCGAAAGAGCACGGCGACGCGTTCGGTGACATTTCAAGAGCGGTTCATGCTGGCCCAGCTTTTGATAATCAAAGGCGAATACTTTAAGGACGAGCAGGCCTACTCCGACGCCGAAGCGGAACTTTTCCGCGCCAAGGAACAGTCGCCGGAACGGCAGGCCGCGGTTTTTCTCCTTGGCCGGTTATACATCATGACCGATAAACCGGAGAAGGCGGTCGAATTGCTTCGCGGAGTTCTGGAAAAAGATTCAACGGTGGCCGAAGCTCATTGGTTTTATGGTCTCGGGCTCATTGCCACCGGAAAACGCGCAGAAGGGACGAAAGAACTTGAGGAGGCCATTCGTCTTGGCCGCTCATTGTCAAAACAAAACGAAATCCAGTATTTGATTGATCTTTACAATGAAGAAGGGAATTTTCAGGCGATCGCTCCGCTTTATGAACGATTAATTCAGCTTGACCCAAAAAATCCGGATTGGCACGCCCGTCTGGCCGCCACCTACGCCGAGCTGGGCAAAAATCTGGAAGCAATCACGCATGCTCAGATGGCCGTGGAGCTCGATCCGACCTATGCCGAGGCAGCTCTCAAGTTTGTTGACTCAATTATTAAGGAACAGGAATGAAGACAGATCATCTTGAATTCGCGCTCCGCGCCTTTCTTTTTTTGGCTCTGGCCACACCGCTCGTGGTTATTCCCTGGGTGCTTTACCCCTTCGTCTTTTCCAAGGCGATTTTTTTTCAAACAATGGTGACGTTAGCCGTTGGATTGGTCTTGGGTTTTCGTCTCGAGTGGCCTCGCGGTATCGTCCGAGATCCGCTGGTTTTAGCCGTGGCCGCTTTCCTTCTCTCGGCGATTATCTCGGCGGCTTTGGGAGTTGACCCGCGGAGAAGTTTTTTGGGTAATGAAGAGCGTTCAGCAGGGGTGCTTTTTGTTGTTTACGCCGCGGCCTTCTTTTTTTTAGTCAGATGTTTTTTTCGCGACCAGAATCATTGGCGGAACGCCGGAAAAGCGGCCGTGATATTCTCGGGGCTTCTATCAGCGGTGGCCATACTTCAGGTTTTTGTTTTCGAACGGTCGGGTATCCGGTTGTGGGGAATCGACGCTGGCGGACGGGCTGCTGGTTTTTTGGGTAATCCAGTATATTTCGGGGTTTTCGCGCCGTTAGCGGGGGTCTGGACGGTTTTTGTTTTCAAACGCGAGAAAATAATTTGGAAGATTGTCGCCCTTGGATCACTGGCGGCTTTGATGATTGCCGATTATCTAACTCTAAGCAGGGGAGCTTATTTGGCAATGATCGCCGCGGTGACAGTCGGATTATTTGTCGCGGGATTTGTCTCACGTCGATCTTCGGCGCGTAAAGCGGCGGTCGGCATTGTTGTGCTTGTCTTGGCTTCTGTCGCGGCTCTGCTGATTTTTCGCGGAAATTCAACAGTGTCCGGATTGCCGATCGTGGGTCCGATTGTCTCTTCTTCGTTCCAATCTGGAACTTTAGGCACAAGAACCTTGGCTTGGCAGGTGGCGATCAAATCCTTTGGTGATCGTCCTTTTCTAGGTTGGGGACCGGACGCATTTCATCTGGCTTTCAACGCCCATTATGATCCGCGTTTTTTGGAGTTTTCCTACTATGAAACCTGGTTCGACCGGGCGCATAATGCCTTTTTCGATATTTTGGTAATGCAGGGCGCTGTTGGTATTTTGACTGTGGGTGCGGCAGTTTTGGCTGTTATTCTAGCGCTGCGACGGGCGATCACTCGAGGGCGTTTTGACGCCATTGACGCCGGAATTGCTGCCGGAGGTCTAGCTGGTTACGCGATCGCCGAGATGGCCGCTTTCGATAATCCGGCAACCATGATTTACCTCGCATTTATTTTAGCCCATCTGTCCTGGATAGCTTGGGGAGAAGAAAAGAAAGTTGAAAGCGCGGATTCGAAAACAAAAAAGATTTCATTTCGCAGGTTTGTTGTGGCAGCATTTCCGACCCTGGTCATTATCGCCGTTGTTAACGTTATCCCAGCATTGGTAAGCGCGAGGACGCGGGAGATGGCCGAGATTTTCGGGACCGTTGGTATTTCGGCCGGTGTGCCGATCTTTAAAGAACTTCTTGATCGCTGGACCATTTATCCGGAGGAATCAAGGGTAAGTGGAGCCATGACGCTCATTGGTGCGATGACCGACGCAGAGTACCCCCGTGAACGTTTTGACGCCGAGTTTCCTTTGATTCGACGGGCGATCGACGATTTAATTAAACTCCATCCGCGACAGGCGTATTACTGGTATTTACGCGGTCGGGCTTTTTCCGAGGCGAGCCGTTTCGATTCCTCATATCTGGATGAGGCGGAAAAGAACTTTATGGTTGCTGATGAGCTTTCTCCCAATCGTCAGCAGATCGCTTACGCCTTGGGCAAACATCTTCTTCAAACTGACACCGATCGGGCTCTTTCCGTTCTGCGGCGAATGGTTGATCTTGATCCTAAAGTGGCTCAATCGCATTGGTATTATGGCTTGGCCTTGGTTAATGCCGGGGAGGAAATATTGGGTCAAGATGAATTAGTCCGCGCTGGCGAATTGTCCTACGATCCTCAATCGGTGGAAGAGGCGTTGTTGTTACGAGAATTGTTCCTTCGGCGAGGTCGGCTAGAGATGGCCGCCAAGTACGCCCAAAAAGTCGCTGATCTCGAACCAACGGCCGCGCGTTTTGCCGAAGCGGCGGCGGCTTACGCGGCAATTGGGGACATGGATAGCGCGCGAAAGAGCGTGCGTCAGGCAGTGGAGTTGGATCCCTCCTACGCCGGCGAGGCCGAAACCTTTATGTCGCTACTCGAATCCGGAGCACTCTTGTCGCCCACCTCTACTCCATGAACGTTTTTATTTCCTTTTCACGCCGAGTAGTCACCGCTTCCGTGTTTGTCGGTCTGGCCTCTCCGCTCATTGTTACCCCCTGGCTGGCCTTTCCTTTCGTGAGCGGCAAGGCCTTATTTGTTGAAGCGGTGGTTCTGGTCGCGCTGCCCTTTTGGATTACCCTTTTGCTTCTTGATCCGGTCGCGCGGCCGCGACGCCATCCGTTGATTTTAGCTTTGGTCGCGCAAGCCGTTGTTCTGGTTTTGGCTAGTTTGTTTGGCGTTGATCCGCTACAGAGTTTTTGGGGGAGAGATGAAAGAATGATGGGGATTATCACGATATTTTCGTTACTGGCTTTATTGGGTATGGCTCTCTCGGTTTTTCGAACTCGCCGCGCTTGGAATAATGTTTTACTCACGGCTTTGGTCATCGCTTGGGCGAATATTATTTGGGGATTGATCGAACATTTTTATCCGGTTTTTTGGGCGGATTTTCGAGGAGAGTCGATGCGCGTCGTCGGTCTTATCGGCAATCCGATTTTTTACGGAGGTTATATGATGCTTTCTGCGATTCTTTCGATTGCTCTCATTCCCGAAATTAAATGCCGAATCGGAAAAGTTTTTCTTATAATCACTGCCGCGGCCGCAACGCTGGTCACGCTCTACTCGGGAACACGCGGCGCTGGTTTGGGGCTTTTTGGCGGCCTGGCGGTTGGACTTTTGTTCGCGGCTTTCAAATCCCCGATTCGAAAGGCGCGAGTAGGTTTGCTGGTGGGAATTGCTGGGATCATTGCCGCGTTAGTTTTTTTCTTCGTGTTTCGCGACGCTCCCTTTTTGAAGCCGGTGCGCGAATTGCGCCGATTGGGGAGCGCTTTCTCCTTGTCTGATGCCACGGCCATACAGCGCATGCGGCTCTGGCGAGTTTCTCTCGAGGGCGCTTTGGCCCGCCCGCTGTTTGGCTGGGGTCCGGAAAATTTTGATTATCTTTTTGACCAGCACTTTGATCCGTTGTTTTTGAAATTCACTTTGCGCGAGACCTTCGCTGATCGTCCGCACAACGCCTTTATCCAGACGATGACAGATGTCGGCGTATTAGGATTTCTGGCGCTTATTGCTCTGCAGATCATCTTCATTCGTTCCGTGTTCCGTCTCCGAGATTCAAACGGTTCACTTTGGGTTCGTTCCGCTTTCGTTAGTTTTTTGGCGGCTTCGGATATTTATCTCTTTTTCGCCTTTGATACTTTACCAACACTTCTTTTAACACTCCTTGTCTCCGGATGGCTGATTGTTTCGACCAGCAAGATGATCATTTCTTCAGGACGGATCTATTCCCGGCAGGCAAGTTTTGTTGTCCCCGCCGTTGGCCTGCTGGCATTATCATTAATCATCTTCGGAGTTATTCATCCGGCCTCTGCCCTGGCCGCCATTCATCGAGTGACAGCAACCGATCCGCGGACTCAAACCGAAAGATGGTTTGGACATCTAAAGACCGCGGCATCTATCAAACAGCCGTATCAAGAGGTGGCCCGTTATCGCCTAGGTAATGCCGTTTTTTCGGCCGTCGGCGACGGTTTGGTTCCCGACGATCGGGCCAGTGAGGCGTTAGAGTTGGGCATTCAAGCTTTGCGTCAGTCCGTCGCAGGGCGTCCTCGGGATTATGGAAGCCGCTTCACTTTAGGAAATCTGCTTCTCCTATCAGCGGCACGGGGACGGGGAGAGCGTTTCGCCGAGGCCGAGGCCGAGTTTCTCCGGGCCGCGGAACTTTCTCCTCGCCGGCAGTCGACTTACATCCAGCTGGGGAACCTCAAAGCCGTGTCCGGGGATCCAACGGCTTCGCTTTCTTATTATCAACAAGCGGTCGACTTGGATCCGCAGATCGGCGAGCCCCATTGGTATCTGGGGCGCGGGTTTATCAAGTCCGGCGAAAAGGAGCGGGCAGTCGAGGAGTTTGTCCGATCCTGGGATCTGGGATTCCGTCCAAAGTTAAAAAATGAAATCCGCGAGGCGGCCTCGCTTTTATTCGGCCAGGGGCGGTTGGATTTCACCATTCTTCTTTACCAACGGTCCGTTGACGTTTTTCCCGACGACGCCGAACTCCAGGCCGAGTTGGCGGCAGCTTATGCCGCGGCCGGAAACGCGGAAGCGGCCAGAGCGGCGGTGCGCCGGGCCGTCGAGCTTGATCCGTCGTTTGCCGCCGAGGCTGAAACCTTTCTCAATCTTCTTGACTCCGGCGCTCTGTCCGCGCCGGCGGAAGGGGAGTAACATAGCCGCATGTTGAATCCGTCCATACAGTCATCGCCCGACCGCGTTAGAGATATTCTGATCCGCATTCTTCAGGTCGGCCTGGGTTTACTGTTCCTTGTCCCCTTCATCTATGCCGGCTGGACGACCTTCCCTTTCATCGTCAGCAAGGTAATCGCTCTCCGGATGGCGGTTGAAGTTCTTTTTATGGCCGCTCTTCTGCTCCTGGTTTTGGATCCGCCGCGCCGTCCGAAGAAATCCTTGGTTCTTCTTCTGCTCGGCGGCTGGGTTGTCTCTCTGCTTCTTTCGACGGCTTTCGGGATCGATCCTTACCGGAGTTTCTGGGGCAATCATGAGCGGATGACCGGCGTGTTTACTCTGGTTCATTTCGCGGTCGTCTCCGTTTTGGCCGCTATGGCTTTTCCCACCGGCGGTTCTTGGCGGCGGCTTTGGGGATGGGGGCTCAGCACCTCGGCGGTCATGGCCGTCATCGGTTTCATCCAGTACTTTTCACCGACCGGGCTTCTGCACACCGCCGGCGGCGGACGCATTTGGGCCACCTTGGGCAACTACATTTATCTTGCCCAGTATTCGCTTTTTTTCATGTTTCTGGCGTTGTGGTTTGCCGTCTCCGGAACGCGAAAATACCGGCCGCTGGCCCTGGTGATAATCATCGCCCAAGGCCTGATTCTC
>Ga0209542_10011584_pt1 | contig 15625 bp, 18 predicted proteins | sample RifCSPhighO2_01_FD_184028 | JGI IMG/M metagenome (GOLD analysis project Ga0209542, IMG submission 184028) | Soil microbial communities from Rifle, Colorado - Rifle CSP2_plank highO2_0.1 (SPAdes) (version 2) | ecosystem: Environmental > Terrestrial > Deep subsurface > Rock core/Sediment ... | reverse complement strand
GATTAACTGTTTATTTACCTAATGAGGGAGATACTACCTTTTATGGGCCGAACGACAGATGGGTAATTTCTGTATTTGACAGAACTGGTCCTAATCCGGATGAATGGAGTTATGTTTCAAATTGGGATTCTGGTAAAGTGGGATGTGTAAACGGCGATGGAGGTCATTTAGCTGGAACTAATCGTTCAAAAAGCCTTTCTGGAGAAGATTCTCAAAAGAGATTTAATAAAGTTATGGAACGAATTGAAGATTTAATTGAAATAGAATGAAGGGGATAAAAAGCACAATCATGACTGGAGCGATTACATTGGCAAGTATTTTACCAATTAAATCAAATGCACTAGATGGATTTTTGAAGTATGTGCAACCTATTGATGATCCTAGTGGTTCGTATGTTGAAGTCGATGCTTTCTATGGATTACCTGGCAAAGTAAATGGGTTCACATGGGCATATGCATATAGAGGCGGAGAAGGGTACTTTGGAGAGACAAATCTTGAAAGAGAAGTTACAAATGGATTTAATGTCAATTCACAGATGCAGCATTGCAATACTCCAATTAACAGAGCAGGATTTGGAATAAGCAGACAAGTTCCTTTGCCAACGGACAAAGTTTTTCTTAAGGCAAGTGCTCTTCCTATATTTTTTGATGAAACAGGAATACAGAAAAATTCTGCAGATTTAGGATACTTTATTTCAGCAGAGCTTCCCCACGGATTCAGAATAGAATCTTTTGGAGACTGGAACTTGGCTGATAAAAACGGACCTCAATGGGGTTATGGAGAAATAAGCGTCAGTAGGGAAGCTGTTAAGGGCGTTAGATTAATGTATGATCCATCATTATTGAATAAGGGAAATGCAGTGCCTGAAGTTCAACATAGGGCGGGGATAACTTTAAATTTCTAATTTTTTCCTCATCATAATTTTTATATACTCTAAAATATACTTTTATTTTGATGAAATTAACCAGAAGGCAGTTAAACCTGATGATGAGGGATAGAAAGTTTGGCAGGCTTTTAAGGCAGGGAAGGAGAAAGTCGCACGGACTGACTCTTTTGGTTTTGGCACTTTTAATTTATCTGGTATTTACGAAGGCGAATATTTTCATATTGCTCGCCCTGCTTTTACTGTTGATAATGCTGATGAGAGGATAGAATGGGTTTTGTAAAGTCTATGCTTAAGTTTTTTGGGGGATTAATGGTGTTTGTCTCGCTGGCATTGGTATTTGCTTCTAATTTTGATGTTAATCTTGTAAATTCGTTTGATAGTCACAAGGATGAAATGAATGGCGTTATTGTAAATGCAACTTATGACATGATTGGGGAGCAGACTGGATTGACTAAGGAACAAATAGAGGAAACCTGCCAGAATGGCAGTGGTGAATTATGCGGTTCCTTTGAGGAAAATATTCAGAGGAATAATCCTGTAAACGAGATTGAAAGTCAGTTGAAGGAAACTCTCCATTGGGCAAATTCCGTGCAAAATATGGGAATTCTTCTCCTGATAATCGGCGCTGTTTTGTTTGTTTTGGGATTGGGGTGGAGAAGTGGGATATTCAACCTGTCAGTGTCTGTAATCATCGCATGCGTGTTCAACTACCTATTTTACAGGTTTGCACTTATGGAAATTGTCAACAGCCTCGTTAACAGCTTAGTATCGGGGATTCCACAGTCATTCGTTGATGATATTTATTATGTAATTGATGTAATCATGAATTCAGCAATAGCCCAAACCATAACATTTATAATCATTGTTGGAGTGATTTCAATCGTAATAGGAATAATATTTTTCACAATAAGGAAAAAATGACCGAAGAAAAAGAAAATATCTATGATTATCAGGACAAGTTTCAGATGACTCCCGAGATGCAGGAGAAGTTAAAGCAAATTCAGAAGAAGCTTGAGGATTTTAAGAAGCAGGTCATCAAGAAGCACAAGGAGATAATAGGCATTGCACTGATGCCAAATGTAAGCCCATTAAGATTTTCTTCATACATGGACTCCGGAATAAAGCAGGGGGAGAAATTGCCTGAAGAGGACAAGGAAAAGATAAATGTGTTTGTTCTGATAAATGACTTTGATTATAAGAATCCTTTTGAATTGAAGCACAAGATTTCAAAATCTCTTGAAGAGACTGCAAAGACAATAGACAAGAACATATTAGTCAAGGCAAGATTAATTTCTGAGATCAAGGAAGACTGCTATGATGCAAGATATGAGTACCTGAAATTAATAAGCCTAAGTTCATTCGTCTATGATCCAATTGATTTTCTTGGCGGAATAAAAGTTTCAGAGATTCACAAGACAATGGTTCTGAAAAAGTTTGACAAATATATCTTCAGCTACATTGCAGCAGGCTCCTTGTTCAGAGGGGACAAGAAAAGCTTTGACATTGATGTTTATATTATAATTGATGATTCAGATGTAAAGAGAATGAGCAGGTTTGAACTAAGAGAGAGACTGAGGGGAATAATTTTAAGTTATGGCGCTGAAGCTGCAAGAATTGCGGGTGTTAAAAAACAATTCCATGTTCAGACTTATATTCTGACTGACTTCTGGGAAGCTGTGAAGGACGCTCATCCAGTAATGTTTACTTTCATCAGAGATGGAGTTCCGCTTTATGACCGGGGAATGTTCATGCCCTGGAAATTATTGCTGAATATGGGGAGAATCAAACCCACGCCCGAAGCAATTGACATGCAGATGGACAGTGGCGAGAAATTATTGGCGAGAACAAGATTCAAGCTTTTGAGCGTTGTTGGAGAGGATCTCTATTGGGCAATCATAAATCCAAGCCAGGCAGTACTGATGCTGTATGGCGTCAATCCACCAACTCCCGTTGAGACAATAAGTTTGATGAAAGAGATATTTGTGAAGAAGTTGAAATTATGCACAGATAAGGATGTTAAGACCCTTGAAGATGTAAGGGCATTCTACAAGGGAATTGAGCACGGAACGGTCAAGGAAGTTTCAGGAAAGGAAATTGATGATTTACTGACAAGATCAAGGGATTATCTTAAAGTCATCAATAAAATATTTGCGACATTGCAGAAGACCAAGGACAAGGAAAGAATGAATGAACTGCACGACAGCATGATGAACCTGACGAGAGATGTTCTCGATTACTATGAAATAAAAGGTGAGCTCGACAAAGGATTGAAGTCTCTTGTGACCAAGAATGAATTCCAGAAAAAATACTATGACATTTTCAAATCAATTAAAGATTCGAAGGCTAAGAGATTAAGCAAGGCTGAAAATGACAAGGTTGCAAAGGATGCAAGATCCTTCATAAAGGAAATTTCAGAATTCATGCATAGAAAGAGAGGAATTAAACTTGACAAAGTAAAGATAAGAGTAAAGCATGGAGACAAGGTTGGAGAGGTTTATGTTTTTGATGATTTGGTTTATATATTCATGGATGACAAAATCCAGAAAGCTAAATTGAATGAAAAGGGCGAGTTAATTAATATAAAAGAAAGTTCTAAAAAAGAATTTGAAGAAAGCTCTAAGAAATTCAAGGTTCCTAAATCTATTTTTGTAAAAGAAAAATTGTTTGAAGATTTAAAGAAGGTGTTTGGAAAAGACATTGAGATTATGTTTAATTATTAATACAATCCTATTTCTTCCGTTGAGTATGCCAGGTTTACAATATCTTCCGGTTCAAGGTTGTTAACAACAAAATCATAATACACATACTTTATTCCAATTGAGGGGCCGTTTTCCTCCCAATCCCAAAATTGTTTTATTTCTGTTCCTTTGTTTCGGGGATAGTAACCAATTCCTATAAGACTGCCCCCATCTAATATCAAAAATAAATTAGTTGTATGATCTTCAGAATTCCATTCATCCGCTCTTTTTTGAAATGAATCTTCATATTTTACAGCATCATAGTAAAATACCTTTAACAGTTCAGGATTAATTTTAGGAGCATACTTCGACAAGTTTACATGATGTTCTTTAGCTGAATCATATTTTTCACATCCAAATAACAGAGAACTTGTCAATGCCAGAGTCACTAAACTTTTCCCCATATAACGAGATGCAGAAACAAATATATAAAAATTATTGAATTGGATTGGGTATTTTAGGCTCAATACTTATTGGGTATGGAACATTGAGATTTTCCCTTATAGGTGCTGGAACTTCAAGCATTTGCCCTGCGTTGGCATTTATCATACTGTTTGGCGACGGAGGTGTAGGCATCATTCTCTGAATTGGACTTGAGATATTTTGACTTAGTTTAGAAGTCTCCATTGATAATTCCTTATTCAGGCTGTCTATTGTTTCTCCTTTCTGCTCAAAGTGATGTTTCTTTACTTCATACTGCCCCATTAGCGCCAATGTAAAATTTCTAAGGACCACAACATTCTTATTTGCTTTCTTTGGAACTTTTCTTTTGAGAGTATCTTCTATCTCTTTAATTTCCTTCTTGTTTTTTTCCTCATACTCATCAAAAAGAAATTCTATGGACATCTTACATTGGAGGAGTTTTCTGCCTTACGTATCTCTCTAGCATTAGCAGTCCCTTTGCTATTGTTTTGTTCTGCTCCAATAACTCTTCAAGCTTGTCAGTAAGCTCGACCACTTTCCTGTCTTCACCAACTTCCATAACATGCTTTGAAGCTTCCTCAAAAACACTGAGCATCTTATCAATTTTAGCAACCAACTCTTTTACAGAGTGCATCAATTCCGCATCTTTTTTCTGAAGCATCACACTATTTTCAATTAATTTTTCAGCCAATTTGTTGTGACTTTCTGAAGAACCCTGAGAAATTGTTTTGTGAGCAGTTTTTTTAGCAACCATTTATTTCACCCCTTTTGATGTGAATTTAATGATTATTTTAGTATAAAAATCTTATTGATTTAGGTTATTGTCAGAAATTATATTCTGAGTATATTCTGAGAGAAATGTTTCTAGTCGTTTGCTATTGCCGTTTCCTATAAGGGATACTCTTCCATCATCCCAATATATTGTTCCCACCCTTATATTTTCGCCCTTTACTCTTTCTATAATTTCATATATCGAGCTAGTACATTCAGTTCTAATATCTGACATAACAATCCATTCTTTATTTGTTAAATCGTGCTTTAGTACCCCTATCTCCAATCCTGTTGGAATCTTAAATCCATTTTCTGTTTGATTCATTTCGTTGAGTGAGATTAATTTGAATTTATAAACATTTCTTTTAAAATTAATACTTGAATTTCATAACTTTTGGAGAATTCATTCCGAGCACCCTTCCAAATGCCTTGAGGGAATCTTCATTTCTCTCTTCCTTATTATCTGCAGTGGAGTTGCATACATACATTTCAACATTATATTTCCTGCATAACCTCACGTTTAATTTCATCTTTCCAATAATATCTGCCCTTTCTCTTAAGTTAAGAACATAATTAAAGTCAAATCCAATCGCAACCTTATTCTTGGAAGCTAACTTTGCAAGAACCTGATTCAATCCGGAATTTCTTGATTTCATGAAATCTTTCTTTCTGCCCCTTTCAGGAGAAATTAAAATATCCACCTTGCTATTTTCAACCGCTTTTCGATTTACTGAATCCTTTCCGCCGATTATGAAATTCATTGTAACAATCTTGTTAAATCAGTTCCCCCCTTATTTTTAATTATTTGTTCTATTATTGCCATTTCTCTTTCTGCTGCTTCAGAGAATTCCATTCCTTCCATACTAATTATTTTGTTATATAAATTTAATACTGTGGTGTCGGAATTAAAATCTTCCGTATATAAATTAAGTATTGCATATTTAGGTTTTTTTCCTTCATCTAGAATCAATCGGTATTTCAATCTTGCATTTGGCGATAGATTCCCATAATTGTATCCAAAACTAATTTCTGTCGGGGTAATCAGTCCCACCTTATTTTCTTCATGTCCTTCATAAAAAGGTCTGACAATTTCTCTTAAACTTTCTATATAATCTTTTATATCACTTATTATTCTGTCTTTTGGTAATGAAATGTTTATTCCACCGAATCCGTATCCTATCTCCGAGAATATCCCATTTTCTCCTTTTATACTATATCTATAAGTTAGTCTCTCTAGTATCATTTTAGCATAACATAAGGTACATGCACCATCTCGTTTTTGCTTTTGATTATTATATCCGTCAAGTTTTTCTTAACTATTTTTCCGGATACGTTTTTGATTTTGATATCATCTCCGATTTGATATTTCCCGCCAAATCTTAACCCAAACAAGTAATTGGGAATAACGTCCCCTAAGGTTAACAATAAGGTTAATACTATTAATGCAACCAATAAAATAATAAATATTTTGAATGCAATCAGCTTAATTCCAACGGCATCAAGCGCAATTATAAATGTGAACAGGTATACAACCCCCTTTACTATGTCAGGAGCATACCTTGCGTCTACTGTTTTGCTGATTTCAAATTCGATAATTATCTTCTTGGAAATGTTTGAAAGAACCCTCGCAACTATCAGGCCAAACAGAACTATGATAATTAAAATAATTATTTTAAGAATAATCAGCGAAATGTTCATTCTAACAATTCAATTGAAATATTGACATGCTCTGGTATGGGAACCCTCATAATAAGTCTCAAAGCCCTTTCATTCACTTCAAGATCAATTAACTTCTTGTGAACCCTCATTTCATATCTGTCCCATGAAGCCTTTCCTCTTCCGCCTGGGCTTTTTCTTGTGGTTAACTTTAATTTTTTTGTTGGAAGATTTATTGGTCCATGCAGTTTAACCTTTGTTTTTTTGGCAATATCATTTATAGAATTTAATATTTCATTCAACTGATCAATGTTGTTTGATGATAGCTTTATCCTTGCTTTTTGCATTTTAAATTATTGAAAGAAATGTCTTTATAAGGTTTACTCTTGTCTAGATTTTATGTATAAATTAATTACATTTTTGGAGGATGTGAACCCCTTACTTGAAGACACCTTATTAAAATTAGATCAAAGAGTGAAAGAATTTTTTGATGGGTGTAATGTAGAGGAAATGGCCATTAACAATATTTATATTCCGCAAGAATGTCCCACTGCAATTTTAAGGTACATAACATACAAATTAAAATAGAAAAAGAAATTAAATTTCTTTCTTGGTTACTGCAATGCACATACCTGCTGCAACTGTCTGACCCGCATCCCTTATAGCAAATCTTGACAACTGAGGTATTTCCTTTTGTGTTTCGATAACCATTGGCTTTTGCGGCTTGATTTTTACTCTTGCAGCGTCGCCGTTTCTCAGCATGTCTGGCTTTTCCTGTATAACCTGCCCTGATGCCGGATCAACTTTTGCTATAATCTCTGATATTTGACATGCAACCTGAGCTGTGTGAACATGGAATACTGGAGTATATCCAACAGTCATAACACTCGGATGATTCAAAACAACAATCTGTGCCGTGAATTCGCTTGCTATTGTTGGGATGTTGCTCTCATGCCCCAAAACATCTCCCCTTGCAATATCCTTCTTGCCGATTCCCCTCACTGAGAAACCTATGTTATCTCCAGGCTCTGCCTCCTGAATTTGTTCGTGGTGCATTTCAATGGATTTAACTTCTCCTCTTACACCTTTGCCTTCTCTTCCAGGGACGACTATGACCTTGTCACCAACTTTCATTACACCAGTCTCGACTCTGCCGACCGGAACAACTCCAATGCCAGTGATATTGTATACATCCTGCAATGGAAGCCTCAATGGTAGTCCTGTTGGTTTTTCAGGCTGCTTGAATAAATCCAATTGTTCAACCAATGTAGGTCCTTTGTACCAAGGCATCTTATCAGATCTCTTGACAATGTTGCCTCCCTGCAAAGCGCTTATTGCAAGAAATGGAACTTCGGCTGGTTTATAACCAACGCCTTTTAATACCTGAGAAACTTCCTCCTTGACTTTGTTGAACTTGCTTTCATCATAGTTGACAGCATCCATCTTGTTGACAGCAACTGCCAACTGCTGGACACCAAGCGTTCTTGATAGCCAGATGTGCTCTTTTGTCTGTGCCATTACACCTTCGGATGCAGCTACAACCAAAACTCCAACATCTGCCTGTGAAGCACCTGTAATCATGTTCTTAATAAAATCCTTGTGCCCAGGTGCATCGATAACTGTATACTCATACTTGTTCGTAACAAACTTTCTGTGTGCGAGATCGATAGTAACTCCTCTTTCTCTTTCCTCTTTCAAGTTATCCATAACGAATGCGAATTCGAATCCACCTTTACCAAGCTCCAGAGCTTTTTCCCTTAATTTTCTCATTGCCTGCTCGTCGACGTTTCCCGAATCATACATTAGTCTTCCAACCGTTGTGGACTTACCATGGTCAACGTGACCTATGAATACTATGTTTATGTGTGGTTTTGCTCTTGCCATAATTACTTACCCCCTATTGACAATAATTGCTTAGAAAAGTTTAGTTCTGAGTGGTTTATAAACATTGTGGTTTTTATTCTATGAGTAGCATACAATACATCACAATTATCCCGAGAATAAATGTCAAAATCTGCATTGCTGATTTCTTCACTCCCACTTCCTTGTGCAGTTCAGGTATGAGATCACTTCCAGCTATGTAAATGAACCCTCCTGCTGCAAATGGAATGAGAAAATTGTTCAATGACGGAATGTAAGAATTCAACACCAGTGCGATTACTGTTCCAATCACCGCCGTCAATGCTGTAAGAAAATTTATCATCAGCGCCTTTGACTTGGAAAATCCACCATGCAGCAGCACTCCAAAATCCCCAATTTCCTGAGGAATCTCATGAAGCATAACTGCTATTGTCGTTGCAATTCCAATTGGCAAACTTACAATATAACTTGCGCCAATTATCAATCCATCTATAAAATTGTGAACAGAATCTCCAATCAGATTCATGTATGCAAACGGATGGGGATGATTTCTTGTTGGTTCAATATGACAGTGATGCCAGTGAACAAATTTTTCTATCATAAAAAACAATACTATCCCTAATAAAATATAAGAGGGCACCAAAATACCAATTTCATTGTTTTCAAAAGCTTCAGGTAGAAGATGAATGAAAGCATCTCCGAACAATGCACCTCCCGAAAAGCTTACAAGAAGAATGACTATGTTTTTTAACTTGTTAATCCTCATACTTAGTCCTATTATTCCTATCAGTGAAATGAGGCTAATTGTCAGAACACTTACCACTGAGTATATCCAAACTTCTGATGTGACCATTGTTTTAGAAATTTTAGGCAGTTTATATATTTTATCACAGATATATCTAGCTTGAATATCATTCTTTAAAAAAACTTGCAAAATTTGTTGGAAAAAATGATATGCATAGGTAGATTTTCATTTGAAGCTATTAGTAATTGCTGGCTGAATATCTCGTTGCCTCGATACTTACACCACAATCCTATCAAACTCATCTTCTATGAGTGCCTCTAGTGTCTCTTTTTGAGGGGTCTTTCCTCCTTAGATGCTTTCAGGAGTTATGACTTAAGACGTAGCTGCTGGGCCTACCTTGTTAGATAACCCATCACCAGAGGTCTCGAACGTCAGTTCCTCTCGTACTATGACGTCCTTCCTCTCAGACACCCACATATCTAGTAGATATCGAACAAACTGTTTCACAACGTTCTGAACCCAGCTCACGAAACGCTTTAATGGGTGAACACCCCCACCCTTGGCTGCTTGTGCACAGCCAGGTTGCGTTGAGCCGACATCGATGAAGCAAACAGCACCGTCGATTTGAACTCTTAGGTGCTACCACTCTGTTATCCCCGGGATAGCTTTTCTGTCATACTTGGCTCCCATCAAGGAAGACACAAGGGTTCGCTAGACCAAACTTTAGTTCCTGAATTTCGTATTATTGGAAATTCATTCAAGCCAGCTTTTGCTCTTACACTCCACACAGGATTTCTAAACCTGTTGAGCTGACCTTTGGGCCCTACTGATACCTTTTCAGCAGGGTGCCGCCCCAGCCAAACTGCCCGCCTGCTGGTGTCCTTCTTTCGAAGTTAGCAATACGAAATTTAAAGGGTGGTATCTCAATTTTGTCTAGATCTAAACTTGCGTCTAAATCATCAAACGACTTCCACCTATACTGCACAATAAATTCCATACCGCAACAACAGGTTGCAGTAAAGTTCCACGGGGTCTTTGCTTCCCACTAGACGTCTCTGGCCTTTGCACCAGAATAGTATTTTCGGAGGATCTTAACTTGGGACAATGGCAACCTCGTTACGCCATTCATGCAGGTCGTCAATCAAACGACAAGGCATTTCGCTACCTTAAGAGAATTATAGTTATTCCCGCCGTTTACCCACTCTTAGCTCCCTTGAAAAAGAGTTTAAAGTATGGGCACTGGGCAGACGTCACTAACTATACACACCTTTACAGGCTTGCAGTTAGTTAAGTTTTTGTTAAACAGTCGGGCCGCCTTTGTTATTGAACCCTGTAATCGCACTTATAAAAATACGAATGCAGGGATCCCTTATACCAAGGATACGGGACTAATCTGTCGAATTCCCTAAGTTAAGTTATTCCTTCATACCTTGGGCTTCTCACCCAGGGGCACCTGTGCCGGTTCTTGGTACGGTTATTTAAGATCCTATTGACTCTTTTTTCACTGACTCCAGGCATCAACTGAATTCACCATAAGCAAATTCATCTTAAATTTAATCAAATTCTCATCATTAAGATACTTCTTTGATTTATTTTAATTAACATCCGAGGATGTCAGTCTAGCCCGAAGTGTCAAGAGTCAACACTCTGTTGCCATTATGTACTTAAACAGTAAGGGGATATTAACCCTTTTCCCTTTCCCGCATTTTTTATTAAGAATGCAGTTAGGACCGACTTACTCTCAGTTAAACTATATTGCTGAGAAACCCTTGCCCTTTCGGTATTACTGATTCTCACAGTAATTTGATCTTACTTTTGCCAGGATTCTTATTATTGCAGGGTTCATTTGTTTTTACAAACAAACTTCTGTCCCCGCAAAACACCCACCTACCATTTCCTTTTTAGAAATCTGTAATATCGGTAATTAGTTTAGCCCTGTCCATCTTCAGGGCATGTAACCTAGACAGGTGAGCTGTTACGCTTTCTTTAAAGGATTGCTGCTTCTAAGCAAACCTCCCTGCTGTATGGGGTTACACACACCTTTAACCCTTTAACACTTAACTAATATTTTAGGACCTTAATTACAGTCTGGGTTGTTCCCCTTTCGCAACAGACGCTTACCGCCTGCCGCCGTCTTCTGAAATCTTCGATGTAAAGACATTTTGAGTTGGACAAAGAACCGAGGATTTTACTCCCCAAAATCCTTAATCCGTAGCTTTACCATCTTTACTATCTCCTTCAAAGCTTGACTTCGGCCAACTTCGGTGGGAACCAGCTATTGCCGAGCTCGATTGGCTTTTCACCCCTAAACCCAAGTTACAAGAACATTTGCACATAGCACCTCTTCAGGCCTCCACTGCATTTCTGCAGCTTCACCTTACTTAGGCTTAGATCGCTCGGCTTCGGGTATTAACCAAGTGACTTGAGGCATATTAGTACCTTGCTCCTTGTAAACTGCGAGCTTTTATTTTCTTTTTGACTTTCGTCTCGCCACTTGGATAAACTCCCTGGCCCGTTATTCAAAACGTACGTTACAACTCCTAAGAGCCGTAACTTTCCATCACCATTAGGTTTCAGAGTCTTTTCAAACTCTATCATGAGTTCTTTTCAACTTTCCTTCACAGTACTAAGTTTGCTATCGGTCTTGGAAAAATATTTAGGGTTAGAAGTTGATGCCTCCTATTTTCGAACACAATCTCCAATGTGCCCTACTCTGGAACTGCTAAAATCTTTCTCATCTTTCTTACAGGGCTTTAACCTTCTAAGACTCTTCTTTTCAGAAGAATTCAGATTGACAAGTTAAGATAAAAAACAGCCCGAACACCACATCTATATTACATTTCTGCAATATATTCAGTTTGCCCTTCATTGCTTTCTCTCGCTGATACTCACAATATCTCAATTGATTTCTTCTCCTGCAGGTACTAAGACGCTTCAATTTCCTGCGTGGATCTTCATTTCTGAATGTCATAAGACAAGAGGTCTCATTCAGGGATTTTTGGATCTTAGTCTGCTTGCGACTCCCCAAAACTTAGCGCAGCTTGCCACGCCCTTCCTCACTTTCCAAGCCAAGTCATCCACCTAATGGCTGAATTGATAACTTACCTATGCATGTCAACATGATAATTGACCTCAACCCAAAACTTTTGTTATTGAGCCTCATCAATAAAAAAATATATGGACCTGTCGGGAAATTCAACATTTTACTGTTTTTGAACCCGAGACCCCCTCCTTGCAAGGGAGGTGCTCTACTACTGAGCTACAGGCCCATAAATGTACATATGAATGTTTGTTTAAAATAAAATAGGAGGTGATCCAACCGCAGGTTCCCCTACGGTTACCTTGTGACGACTTGCCCCTCCTTGCTGAACCTAGGTTCGAGATAATAATTTATTATACCTCACCTAGACCCTGCTCGGCTGGGATGACGGGCGGTGTGTGCAAGGCACGGGGACTTATTCACCGGGCCATGATGAAGCCCGATTACTAGGAATTCCGTCGTCATGAGCCTGAGTTACAAGGCTCAATCTGTACTGAGATAAGGTTTTTGGGGTTAGCTTCTCCTTTCGGAGTTGCATCCTATTGTCCTTACCATTGTTGCGCGCGTGTAGCCCAGCAGATTCGAAGCATACTGACCTACCGTTGCCTATACCTTCCTCTCAGTTTCCCGAGCAGTCTTCACATTGTGCCCATTCCTCAAAATGAGATGATGGCAAAGGTGAATATAGGTCTTGTTCGTTGTCTGACTTAACAGAACACCTCACGGCACGAACTGACGGCGGCCATGCACTATCTCTCGGCTTGTTAGGTAAAACCTTCAATCTGACCTTCATTCTGCCGTCGCTGCTGGTGAGATTTGCGGCGTAGAATCCAATTAAACCGCACGCCTCACTCCTTGTGGCGCGCCCCCGCCAATTCCTTTAAGTTTCAATCTTGCGATCGTACTTCCCAGGTGGTGAGCTTAACGTCTTCACTACGGCACTGCGCAACCTCGAAGATTACGCAACACCTAGCTCACAGCGTTTACTGCTAGGGCTACTAGGGTATCTAATCCTTTTCGTTCTCCTAGCCTTCGTTCCTCACCGTCAGACCTGTTCTAGTTAGATGCCTTCGCCATAGGTAGTCCTCCAGGGATTATAACATTTTACCGCTCCCCCTAGAATACTTCTAACTTCTCCCAGTCTCAAGTTCGACAGTATCTTTTGCAATTTATTCAGTTATGCTAAACATTTTCACAAGAGACTTATCAAACCGGCTACGAACGCTTTAGACCCAATAAATATGGCCCCCACTTGTGGCGCCGGTGTTACCGCGGCGGCTGGCACCGGTCTTGCCCACCACTTATTCTCCAAGCTACTTGTACTTGGCAAAAGCCCATACATAATATGAGCACTTAGAATCCCCTTATCACACTTTCGTGCATTGTAAAGTTTTCGCGACTGCTGCATCCCTTAGGACTAGGACCAGTGTCTCAGTGTCCTTCTCGAGGCTTGGACTCTCATCCCCCCTACTGATCGTAGTCTTGGTGAGCCATTACCTCACCAACAAACTAATCAGCCACCGACTCATCTTATGGCGACGAATCTTTCGAAGAAAACACATTCCAGTGGGATTCTTCTATTCGGTATTACCCTCAGTTTCCCGAGTATATTCCGAACCATAAGGCAGATTATCGATGTGTTACTGAGCCTTTTGCCGCCTCATAAATGAAGCTAACTTGCATGTCTTAATCGAATTCTAATAGCAGCGACCTCCCGCAGGATAAACGGGAATTAATTAAAGGAATTGTCCACGACATTCATATGTACATCATACTTAATAAAACCTATTAAGTATTCATCTCAATTCAGAAGATAAATCTTCCACACACAGAGTATGACTTCTTGATTTTAAGGGGTATATAAAGGTTACTGTCGTGGTGCACTGGTGCATTAAGCGGGCTTACTCTTTTGGGAGATTTAACTTTCTCCTCGAGGCAATTACTTAAAATTAATTCCTCACTAATCTCTCGTCGAGTAGGTCACAAGAGCATTTCCCTAAGAGGGTAGTTGATCAAAGAATCCATAAAGCAAATGGATGATATTATTGACGAGGAGGATAATTAATTTAAGCTAAACAACTTCCCAGCATCAATAATCATCATATCTTTAACCTCGGAACTTTTCAAAACTCCGTTTTTTCTATCTCTAGTGACTTTTGAATCCAATCTTGTGTTTCTTTTCTTATAACTATGACTAATTTAGGGTTAGGAGAATAAAAAGTACCATCTTGATCAAATACGACCATTTTTATAATTTTGGGGTTTAAATATAATTTTAATTACACCAGTTTCTCTTCTATTTTTTACTAATAAAAGAGCTTTATTAAAATCTTCTAAATTAATCCTATGGGTTATAATTTTATTAAATTTATTACAATATTTTTGAATCAATCTTAGAGCTTTATTGAAATCGTCCAGACCATTATAGTTATTTGAACCTATCATACAAGCCTCTTTGAAAAATAATTCCCTTAATATTATTTTATTGGCATAATATTTTTCAAATACGCCCAGAACAATTATCTTTCCCTTAGGTGAGATAAGATTAATAGCTTCTGATAAAGTTGAGTCTTGTTTTCTTCCAACAGTTTCAAAAATAAAATCAAAACTATTGAAGTAATCTTTATTATCTTTAAATATTTTTATGCCAATTTTTGAAGCTATTTCTAAATTCTTTTCATTTTTTCCTTTCAGACGCACATATTTGCAAAAATCTTTTAATACCAAGGCCATTGAAATTCCTATAGCCCCATCTCCAATAACTAAGATATTAGAATCTTTTTTAATCTTTCCTAATTTGATGGCATGGATACAAACTGCAACAACATCTGCTAAAGATGCTAAATCAAATGAGATTTCTTTTGGGATTTTTCTTAAATTTTTTATTGGCACTAAACAAAATTCAGCAAAACCTCCCGGAAAGTCTTTTCCCAAAGATTTAGAATTAATTATTGAAAGAGTATTATCAAAAATAAGTGGAATAACTACAACTCGGTCTCCCTTTCTGAATCTTCTGTCTGGATAAATCTTCTCAATTATGCCAGAAAACTCATGACCCAATATTTCGGTTTTTAATAAATTTCTAGATTTAGAATCGTATAGAATTTTTTGTATATCGCTTCCACAAAGACCTGCAGAGCTTACCTTAACTATAGCAAAACCTTTTTTTAATTTTAGATTTGGAACCCAGCAGTATTTTATGGCTCCTCCTTTCAATAATTTTATTGCTTTCATTCTCGTCGAAAGGAAACTCCCACAGGCTTTAGCCTGTAGAGGAATTTCGTCCTCCTTCTTTAAATTTGTTTTTTGATAACATTTTTCTTTTCTTAAATCTTAAGGGTGGTGCGCAACGAACTCGGCGCACGCACCAATCCATCTGATTAGCGTGAGCTCTGCTTCCAAGATTGCGCAGGAGGCAAAAATGGAAATACTAAATTTTGAGTACACCCGCAATCACCATTCAGTTGGTGATAGCTTTTGGCACATGGAATGGTGCCCAAAGTATA
>Ga0209542_10011583_pt1 | contig 15626 bp, 17 predicted proteins | sample RifCSPhighO2_01_FD_184028 | JGI IMG/M metagenome (GOLD analysis project Ga0209542, IMG submission 184028) | Soil microbial communities from Rifle, Colorado - Rifle CSP2_plank highO2_0.1 (SPAdes) (version 2) | ecosystem: Environmental > Terrestrial > Deep subsurface > Rock core/Sediment ... | reverse complement strand
TGTCATAACAGGAAATTTTTCGGCGCACACCACTCCACTGCCTCCGTAGAGGCTCGGTATGTAGGGTGCAGAGGTGCACCCAGACAAGCCATCAGGAGCGATGGTCAGAGGAGTATATAGGAGGGGCTATATTGCGTCAAGCGGACACAATATGCCTTATCCACTGCAAAACCAGCTCAGAGGCTTCAGGCGAGGGTCTGGGGTTCTTATCGGGGGCAACGCGTTCTACTTCCGGATGGAATTGGGTCGTATAGATATTGTCACCATACCGTAGTGCACTAAAGCGGCATGATGGCCCGGTGGCCAAGACCGTCGCGCCCTCCGGCAAATTCGTTACGCTATCCTTGTGCCAATACTGGGCGATAAATGAGCCCGGAAGATGGCCGAAAAGCGCATCTGCTTTTCCCTCGTTCGTAAGGTGTACCTCGTGTGAGCCGGATTTTTCCTGTGTGGGGTCGAACTGCACGTCTCCCCCACGCATTTGCGCTATGAGCTGATGCCCGAAGCATACGCCGAGAATGGGAACGTTCTCGGCGAGCGCATAGGTGATGATGAGCTTCGTGCGGGAGAGGATTATCGTTGCCATCAGCCGAGCGGGGTCCTTCTCGCTTCTGCCGCCGTGAAAATCAAAATCGGACGAACCTCCGAAGATAACCCCACTCCGGCTCTTCAGAAATTCGTCCGGATACGTCCATGCGAGTCGCTCGTCGAGCGCGGAGAGGAATTCTACTTCGGCCGACTTACCGACCGCTCGCCGAAAATTAGTTTGTTCACGTTCCACCCATTCGGGTGAAGAGCGAGATTGTACGACGAGAATTTTTCTCATACCTGTCACACGAAATGATTTGATCGCAGGCAGTCTGTGAGCCTCCGCTTCAGTGCGGTACGTGCACCGGCTGAGTGTTTCAACCTCCGTTCGCGAAGTTTAGCGTCTGCCTGCGATGAATAGGCTTCGTAATACAGCAGGTCAAAAGGTGTCCGAGGTTTTGTTGCCCTAGTTCCACCATTGTTATGTTCGGAAAAGCGACGCTTCAAATCTGAGGTGTAACCTGTGTACATACGATGGTCTTTTCGGCTTCTCAGAACATAAACGTAGAACATAAAATCATTTCGTGTGTACAGGCATAAGTCAATCATATATTCATATATAGAGACGCGGAATGTCTCGGGTCGTTACTGTGGAAAAAAGAACCGCCGGCGTTGTTACGCGCCGGCGATTTCCACAGGTGAGACATGGGACAGGCTCTGTTGCCGGCCTAGAACGACTTGCGTTCGCAGGCCTTCAGCAGGAATTGTGCGACCGATGCCCGTGCGTCGTCGCCCCAATCGAAGCCGTCGATGTCGAAGCGCTTTGTCGCCGGAGTCGGAAAATGCGTCTCAAACTCGGCGAACTCGGGCGTGGCGCCGTTGGTGCCGATGAGAACCGCGGCCGGGACGCGTGAGGCCAGGTACTCCGAATTCACTGGCCCGATGTCCGTCTTCCAAGCTGCGAAGACGGGCCATGCATCTTCGGTCACCACCATCGCGCAGATGTGGCTCCTCGATGCGACCTGCAAGGTCAACGCCGAACGCCGGATCATTGCCTGGTTGCCGCCGATGCCGACGATCACCAGTCCACAGCCCTGAATGTGGTTTTGCAGGGCATGACTGAACCGGATCGGGTCGATTTCGGCAGGACACTCGATGGGCTTCTCGCCTTTGATCGGGATGTACTGTCCGAGAGCAGCGACTTGCCGCCCGACCGTCGAACAGCTACTGAGCAGTGCGTTTTGCATGTGTTTCTCCCTACATGCGGTTGATATGCAGAGGTCAGGATCCCTTTCGGGCCTCTCCTCCAGGGACCCTGTACGCCAGACTTAGGTGTACAAGGATCTGGAGAAGATGACCCATGTCTTGTTCCTGTGTTTTCAAAGACCATGAACGACGAAGGCCCCTCTTTGGAGGGGCCTTCGGTTCGTTCGTTTTTGTGCAAAACTCACGCAGCCGAAGGCCCCGTCCCAAGGACGACGACCACGACCGCAAGAAGGTTTGATGCCTTCATACGTCGAATCTACCAAAGCCCCGCGCAGCTGTCAAAGCCTCCACAGAGAGACCCTTGACACCAACTTTGAGTACCGCTAGTGTGAGTTTTATGAGCGTTCGTTCAACAGTAGGAGTTCTCCTTCTTACCCTCTCTAGTCTTCGAGGGGCTGTTGCCTGATTTGCTCATACAACAGAAAACAAAACAACCGGCCCCTCACCAAGAGGGGCCGGTTTCGTTGTTTGGAACCTGCTCCGGAGGAAGAGAAGCAGATTCCAGGTAGCGAATGGGTCGTTACCTGTGTTCCCGACGGAGGACATCATGTCGGAGCGAGAGATCGAACTGCTTCAGAAACCCCGGGCCGAACTGGGACCTGAAGACCTCAAGGTGAAGCGACGCGCCAAGAGGCATTGGCGGGCTCATCGCCGAAGAAATGACCTCCCCCCACTTACCGACTCGTCGGCACCTTGAGCCGACGAGATGTAGGCTTCGCCCCGGGCTGCGTATCACGCCCGGGGTTAGTTTTTATAAAAAAGAACCACCTGCCGCGCCGCGCGAGACAGGTGATTTAAAGGCGGAGGAGCGGATGCTCCTTATGCAGGTGTCGGTAGCAGGATACTGATTGCCGACGGTGGGTTTCTGGCCAAGATTTTGTCGACAATATCCTGGGGATGCTGGCCATGCCCGTTCCGCGTCGCTTGAAGCAGGGCGAGGAAGATGTGGTCGTGGACGTCGAAGACGCCGGCCACATCGACTATCGCCCTCTGGACGCTAGCCCAGGCTACGAGGGCTTGGCGTTCCGAGGCCGGAATAACGTCGAGCACGGCCTCGGACAAAATGCAGACTTCACGCCGTCCGCATTCTTGGTAAAGCATCTTGAGATCACCCCATTTGGCCTTTGTGCCGTCAGGAAATATGATCTCGTGTTCACTAATAGTACGCGGTAGCGGGCTCATGGAGTCTGCTCCTTCAGCTCACCTTGGTTGAATGGGAGAACAGTGGAAAGGGTTCAGGTCTACTCCTTGCCGAAAGAACTCTTACTGACCTGATTGCGGCGGCCGAGTACAAGCTCGGCCGCCGTGTATCAGATCAGAAAGCGGAAAACGGGACTGTCTTTCTCCAGAAGCTCGAACGACATGCCGAGCTTTTTCATGCGCCTCAGAAGCGGCTGCAGGTGCTCCTTTTTCCGGAGCTCGATGCCGATGAGCGCGGGCCCATTCTCACGGTTGTTCTTCTTCGTATATTCGAAGAGTGTGATGTCATCGGTCGGGCCCAAGGCCTCGTCTAGAAATCGGCGGAGTGCCCCCGGCCTCTGCGAAAAGTTGACCATGAAATAGTGCTTCAGGCCCTGGTAGACGAGACTGCGCTCGATGACTTCCGGATAGCGGCTGATGTCGTTGTTGCCGCCGGAGACGAGGCACACGACCGTCTTGCCTTTTATTTTTCCCGCGAGCTCATCGAGCGCGGCAATCGAGAGCGCGCCCGCCGGCTCTGCGACGATGCCGTCGCGCTGGTAGAGCGATATCATTTCCTGGCACACCTTTCCTTCCGGGACGACTACCATGCGGTCGATGACCCTGCGCGCAATACTGAACGCAAAATCGCCGATCGTCTTTACGGCCGTACCATCAACGAATGTGTCGACAGTATCAAGCGAAACAACTTTCCCCGCTTTGAGTGAGCGGTACATGCCGGCTGCCCCTGTCGCTTCGACACCGATTATTTTTGCGGACGGGCATTTCGCTTTGAGGTACGCGCCGAGCCCTGCGACGAGCCCGCCGCCGCCAACAGGCACGACGACGTAATCGGGGCATTCCTTGAACTGTTCGAGTATCTCGGCGCCGACCGTCCCCTGCCCTGCAATAACCAGCGGGTCGTTGAAGGGATGGATAAAGGTCATCCGTTTCGATTCGGACATCTGCCGGGCGGCACGCGATGCCTCGTCAAAACTGTCGCCGGTGAGCTCGATGGTCGCCCATTTCCCTCCGAGCGCCTGCACGCGGTCTATTTTTTGTCGCGGCGTGTTCTTGGGCATAAAAATCGTCCCGTGTACTTTGAGTGCGGCGCAGCCGAATGCGACGCCCTGCGCGTGGTTGCCGGCGGAAGCACATACGATGCCGCGCTTTTTCTCTGCGGGCGTGAGGTAGCGCATGCGGTTGTATGCGCCGCGCAATTTGTACGACCGCACGACCTGCAGGTCCTCGCGCTTGAGATATACCTTCGCGCCATATCGCTCGGAAAGGCCGCGATTGAAAATGAGCGGAGTTTCCTTCACGACCCCGCGCAGCGCTTCGCGTGCGTCGTCGACCATCTTCACGTTGAATGTTTGCGGCATGTTAGTTTTTCTTAGCGAGTTCTAACGAGTTTAGAAACAACTTACACCCTGTTAAATGCGGCAAAGCCGCCCCGCCTTCGGCGGGATTTAACAGGGTCAAGAATATATAATTCGCTCTGCTCATAACATCTTCTTGAGATACGCTACGCACGATATCTCTACGAGAGCGTTCTTGGGTAGTTCGGAGACGCCAACGGTCACGCGAGCCGGTTTGTACTCGCCAAAAAAATCTGCGTACACCTCATTCATCCCTTTGAAATCCGCCATTGAGCGCAAATAGACATTGACGCTTGTCACCTTGGAGAAGCTCACGCCCGCCGACTCAAGTACCGCTCCAAGATTTTTTAAAACACGCTCCGTCTGTTCCTTTATCCCGCCCGCGACCAGCTCCCCCGTCTGCGGGTCGAGCGGTATCTGTCCCGAGCAAAACACGAAGTCTCCCGCGACCACTGCCTGCGAATATGGCCCGATGGCCTTTGGCGCTTTTTCTGTTTGCACCGTTTTCATATTGATAATGTTTATTAACTAATCGCTTCGCTCTTTTTCCCGTCGCTGGCTCGGAAGTGTAAAAGCAAGCTTTTCCACTCCTCTCGCTGCGCTAGGTAATAAACCAGCCCCCTTTTGGGAGGCTGGTTTGCGGTTGCTTGGAGAAGTAATCGCAGATCAGACTCCCGAGGGAGCGGTAATAATCGCGATAATACCGATTGCCTGCTTCATTAGGCCAAATCTAGCCAAATAGGCTTCTCATGTCAAGCCTGCCTGCCAGCAGGCAGGCCATTGACACCCTGCCGTGGGTAGGTAGATTGGAGGTAGGTAAAGCCTTTGATCCGGTTCCTGGGGTATGCCCCGGGGTTCGGGCCGGATCGTTCCCTTGCATAGTCGAGGAACAAGGTGGTTTCTGCGCTAGTGGAAGCCCGGCATCCCCCGTAATCAGGACAACCGATATCTGTAATGAGAGTCGGTAAAAGAATCTCGATGTAATATCGAGAAAGTAAGGTGGCACCGCGACTCATTCTCAATCGAGAAATGAAATCCGCCCTTATAGCACAAGTGTATTTGTGCTGTGAGGGCGGATTTTTGCGTTTGCGTAAACCGCAATGCAGAAAGGGCCGCCAAGCTCTTTCTGTTCGTTGTCATATAGCAGCTGAAGAGGATAGCCCCATGAACCAACGCGTCGCGCGACGTTTGGCGCTCAAAGGATTCCCTGAAAACCAGGAGGATGCCCTCAAGCACAAACTCAACGGAACGAGCTCGCACCAGTTCGATATCAAGTTCGAGCCCGGAGAACCCTTCGTCATCGAAGGCATGATCGAGGTCTGCGAATTCACGGGTCCCGAATTGCTCCCAATCGTTGGCGAGCAAATCGAAGCCATCGTTGGCCCTGAATACGTGGTCTGCTGTTCAATGAGCGGCCGACCGGACGTTTACTGGAAATCGGCAAATGCCCGGCCGTGTCCAAGCGGGTGGTAAGGAGAGCAGAACGATGAATAAGACCGGTATCAATTGCGGTCCCGTTGACGAAAACGACCGCAGAACGCTGAAAACCATCCTCGAGTCGCAGCTCAGGCCGCATCGAATCCGCCCTGAAATAAAATGGGATGAGGGCGGGGATGACACGAAAATCCGCCTCGGCGTTCGATGCGAGGAGCATCAGTTCAGCTCCTTTGAGCAGCTTCTTCGAAAGGCCGTCGAGGATACACCGTTCGAGCGGACGGTTGTCGTCGTGCAAGCCTGAACGAGGAGGCATAACCTGAAACAGCGCTGACGCGAGTCAGCGCTGTTCTTTATGTGTATTTGGCGACTTTGATGAACGCCCTCACCTTTTCGATATCTTTCGAGCCGTCGGGGTTTGAGACGCCAGAATTCACGTCTACGCCTGCCGGACTGACCGTCGCAATAGCCTCCGCGACGTTTTCCGGAGTAAGACCGCCTGCGAGGACGACGGGGATGGACACCGACTCGACGATTTTTTTGCTGATATTCCAATCGTGCGTCTTCCCGCTCCCACCGCGCGCACCTGTCTCTTTATTCAAAGTATCAAGCGCGATGGCATCGGCCGCTCCCTTGTATTCCTTTGCCTTCGCGATAGAACTTTCATAGGAGACGTTGAGCACTTTCCATAGTTCCATATATGGAACTGCTTGTTTAATTTCTCGCATCGTTTCGACGGTTACGTCTCCGTACAACTGAAGGATCCGTGCGCCCGTTTTTCCCGCTATTTCTATGAGCTGTGCCGGTTGCGTTGCACTTGTGACAACGACCGACGAAACTCCACCCGGAAGCATTCGTATCATCTCCGCCGCGCTCTCTGGCGTGAGAGGAGAGCGACCTCCGTCGAGGGCGACGTGGAAACCAAGCTCATCGGCCCCGGCCTCATACGCAGCGCGTGCGTCTTCGATGTTCTTGATGCCGCATATTTTCACTCTCGTCATGTAGCCAGTATACTGCACCAATGAGTATTTTGGATGAAATAGTCTCTAAAAAACGCCAAGAGGTCATGGCGGCTAAAGCCGCGCATCCGCTTGAGGAACTGCAAAAAGAAGCCGAGAATTACAAGCAAGAACGACGACCGTTCCGAAAGCTCCTTGAGCGCGGACCTGTTCTCGTCGCCGAGATAAAGCCCAGATCCCCTTCTGCCGGTGAACTTGTAGCAGGGTCGCCTCTTGAGGTCGCCGACCTCTACGCGAAGAGCGGCGCGGATATTATTTCGGTCCTTACCGACAAACCATATTTCGGCGGCTCGTTGGAACTGCTCAAAGAGGTGCGTGCGCGGGTGCCGCAGGCCATTTTGCGCAAGGATTTCATCATAGACGAATACCAGGTGTACGAAACGCTTCTTAGCGGCGCAGATGCATTCCTCTTAATAGCGAACATCTTGAGCGAGGAGAATCTCATAACATTCATGGGGCTTGCCGAGGCGCTCGACCTCGATTATCTCCTCGAGGTACACGATGCCGAGGAGATCGAAAAGGCACTGCGCTCTGGAGCCGGGCTTATCGGCATAAACAATCGCAATCTGAAATCACTTGCCGTCGACATAGAGACCACGCAAAAGCTCATTCAATACATACCGAGCTACATCCCTGTCGTGAGCGAGTCTGGGATAGAAACGGCGGCAGACGTGCGAAGGGTGCGCGAATGGGGCGCACGCGGTATCCTGGTAGGAACTTCCATATTGCAGTCGGATAACCCGCTCGAAAAGATAAAAGAATTGAAACAAGCGCTCGTATGACCCTGTTGTAGATTTTGGCGAGAGACTTATCATGTTCTACTTCAAACAATTTATGAACATCCTACAAAACAACATCTCCCTTATTTCGTTCACCGTCCGCGCTTCGCGCATCGCCAAAATTCACAACAGGGTATGACCGATAAACATACCAATTATGGCGGCGCATATGTACCGGAGATGCTCTGGGAGACACTCCGCGTTCTCACGGCTGAATTCGAGAGCGCCAAAAAAGACCCGGAATTCCAGCGCGAATTCGAGGACCTGCTGAAAAATTATTCCGGCCGGCCGACCCCGCTCATCTTTGCGGAGCGCGCAACCAAAGACCTCGGTGGAGCGAAGGTGTACTTGAAAAACGAGGGCGCGAACCACACGGGCGCACACAAGATAACGCACTGCCTCGGCCAAGGTTTGCTCGCAAAACGCCTCGGCAAGAAGATGCTCATCGCGGAAACGGGCGCGGGACAGCATGGCCTCGCGACGGCGACGGTTGCGGCAAAACTCGGACTCGAGTGCGTCGTATTCATGGGAAGTGAGGACATCCGCCGTCAGAGACCGAATGTATTTCTCATGGAGCGCCTCGGCACGAAAGTGGTACCTGTCGAATACGGTAGCAAGACCTTGAAAGACGCGGTGAATGAGGCGCTGAAATTCTGGATGGAGAATCTCGATACCGCACATTACTGCATCGGCTCTGTCCTGGGTCCTGCCCCCTACCCGGAGATGAACCGCTACTTCCAATCGGTGATTAGCCGCGAGATACGTGCCCAGCTCAAAGAACGTGAGAACAAACTCCCAGACGCCGTACTCGCCTGCGTCGGCGGCGGCTCGAATGCGATGGGAAGTTTTGACGATTTTCTGGCGGAGAAGTCAGTGCGGCTTATCGGCGTCGAGGCGGGGGGCACGGGAAAGAAGCTCGGAGAGCACGCCTCGCGCAAGATCGCCGGCGAACTTGGCATATTTCATGGCTATAAATCTCTCTTTTTGCAGACCGAGGACGGACAGATAGCGCCGACGCACTCCATCTCGGCAGGCCTCGACTATCCGGGCATCGGCCCCGACCTCGCCGACCTTTATGAGAGCGGACGCGTCGAGCTTGCATACGCGACGGATGACGAGGCCGTTTCTGCCGCCGATTACTTCGCAAAGTTCGAAGGCGTCATCTCCGCGCTCGAAAGCGCGCACGCGCTCGCCGAAGCGCGCAAAGTCGCGCCCAAGCTTTCGAAAGATTCCGTCGTCGTCGTCACGCTCTCCGGCCGTGGCGACAAGGACCTCTTCAACTTCGCGCGCGCATTCAAAGACGAGAGTTTTAAAAAGTTCCTGAAGGACGAGTATGAACGATCATGACTGATTCAAACAAAGCGAAGAGAGCGGCGGTGCGGGATTCTGGGCGTGTCTCGCAGCGCGACGGCGCGAGAGGCAGCGCTCCCGCAGCAGCGGGAGACAGCGACGCCCAGAACCCGTACCGAGCGAACGAGCCTCTTTTCATGGCGCATATGATAGCGGGCTACCCAACGATTTCAGACGCGGAGAAAGTCGCTGAAGGTTTGGGCAAGGGCGGCGCAGACATCATTGAGCTTCAGATCCCCTTCTCCGACCCCATGGCCGATGGCCCGACTATTGCTGTTGCCTGCGAAGATGCACTGAAAGCCGGAGCAACGGTCGCCTCCTCACTCACTTTACTTAGTAAAGTGAGTCGATTGGGGAAACCGGTGGCGGTAATGAGCTACCTGAATCCTGTTTTTCGCAAGGGAATACCGAATTTTGTGAAAACGATACGCGACGCGGGTGCGTCCGCGCTTATAGTCCCCGACTGCCCTTTTGATTCAGAAGAAGGCCGTGCGCTTCTTGATGCGTGTAAAGAGAATGACATCTTTTTCGTGCCTGTCGTTTCCCCCGGCGTACCGAAAGAGCGCCTTGAACAGCTCGCCAAAGATTCTCGCGGGTTCGTCTACTGCACTTCGCGACAAGGCATAACTGGCGCGAACAGTAAATTTGCACAAGACCTCTTCGACTTCGTGGCCGAACTCAAGTCAATATTCAAACTCCCCATCGCGGTGGGCTTCGGCGTAAGATCCCGCGACGACGTCGCCACCCTCTCCAAACACGCCGACATCGTCATCGCCGGCAGTGTTTTTGTGAACGCTGTTAAAACTGGCGGGGCGTCCAGCATCGAGAAGACCGTCAGAGAGCTTCTAGGATAATCATGGAACTAGACGCCATCGGAATGGTGGTTGTTTTTCTCACGGCACTCACCGCGACGCTACTTGGCACCATGTCAGGCGGTGGGCTCGAGATCATCATGTATCCGGTATTCATTTCGCTCGGCATTCCGGTGCCGCTCATTATCTCCACCGCGTTCACGACCAACATCTTCTGGTCACTGCCCGCTGCCTATAATTACCTAAAGGGACGAGTGGTGGATTGGACGTTCGTCGTTATCTTTAGCGGTATCGGCATCATCGGCTGTTACTTGGGCATTGCCGTGATACTTAGCGTCCAGCCTCGTATGTACCAGATCGGCATCGGCACCATCATTCTTTTCCTCGTCGCATATCTGTATCTGAATACGGAGCTGGGTCTAGAGGAAAAGCGGGAATACTCGAAGACACGCGGAATGCTGGCATATCCGTTCGCATTGCTACTCGGCTTCTATGAACTCCTCCTCGGCGCCGGTAATGCCATCGCCCTTTCGATACTTGCCTTTTATACGAGAGGTTTCGACCTTATAGACTCGCTCGGCCACTACTATCTCATCGTACTCCCGTGGTCGGTCTTCAGCGCGGCATTTCTCATAAGCAAAGGGTACTTCGACGTACAGCTCGTGATACTCGCTATATTAGGTTCTGTCGTCGGTTCGTATGTAGGTTCCCGATACGCGCGTTACAAAGGTAACAAGTTCATCAAGACGCTTTTTGTCATCGTCGGTGGAATCCTCGGCTTGAAGCTTTTGCTTGGTCTATAAAACAGATCGCCTCGCGGAGGCCGCAAGGCGATCCGCGAGGTTTTGTAGTCGGCTGTATTTCAGGCTTTGACGAGCTTGGCATTTCGCCATAGTACGGACAGCAGTAGCCCGACGATGCCTGCGATCACAGTGACAATCGCATTGAGAATGAACGCGCCCCATAACAGTCCTCCGGCGCTAAAGCGGTCGGCTTGTGACCACCCTTCGAGCATCCCCACGGCGAACAGGAAGTAGGCCGTGCTGATCGCTATAAGGACTATTCCGCACGGTACAAACCTGGCTCGCGTTCCGGAATCCTTCACCGCACGCGGCACTAAGTCGCCCAGGGTTAAGCCGATCATAATCGAGAAGGCGAGCTCGATCAGAGAAGTGGCAATCTCCATACCCATGTCGTCCTCCATAGCACCACTATTCCATCGAACGGGTGCCCGCAACACACTATCCTTGATAAATAGACAGGTCAACGGCTAGCCGTTCTGTGCCTTGTGGCGCAGGTAGTGGTCCATGATGACTAGCGCGGACATGGCATCCACAATCGGGACAGCGCGGGGGAGGACGCACGGGTCGTGGCGGCCGGCGGCGGAGAGCTTGACCGCCTCTTTCTTGCGATTCACAGTATCCTGCTCTTTTGCAATAGTCGAAACAGGCTTAAACGCAACGCGGAAGTAAATCGTCTCCCCGCTCGTTATTCCGCCGTAAGTGCCACCGGCATCGTTCTTCTTTGTACGGATATCGCCGTCCTTACCGATATGGAAAGGGTCATTGTGTTCGCTTCCGCGCATCCCGACGCTACGGAAGCCGAGACCGATGTCGAATCCTTTTACGGCATTGATGCTCATCATCGCTTTCCCAAGGTCCGCCGGAATTTTGTCGAAAACAGGTGCGCCGAGACCTGCAGGAACATTTTTGATGACACCTTGAATAATGCCGCCGATGGAATCGCCGGCTTTGCGAACCTCGTCAACGAGCTCTATCATCTTTTCCGCCGCCTTCTGATCGGGACAACGGATGATGTTCTCTTCGATATCTGCCGGCGTAACTTGCTCGAAGTCGGTGTCCGCTTTGATGTCCCCTACCTGGTCGACGTAGCTTAAGATCTCGATGCCGAGCTTCTCTTTGAGATATTTCTTCGCGATAGCGCCCGCAGCGACGCGCGCGAGTGTCTCGCGCGCGGAGGCGCGACCGCTCCCCCTCCAGTCGCGAAATCCATATTTCGATTCGTAGGTGAAGTCCGCATGCGAAGGCCGGTATGCCTCCTTTAGTTCGAGATAATCTTCCGGCTTCGTGTCGGCATTGTAGGCGATGAGAAGTATCGGCGTACCCGTCGTCCTTCCTTCAAAATGGCCAGAGAGTATCTTTATTGTGTCGGTCTCCTTGCGCGGCGTCGTTATCTTGCTCTGACCGGGACGCCGCCTGTCGAGTTCTTTTTGTATCTCCTCCTCGGTTATTTCGATCCCCGGCGGGCAGCCGTCGACGACGCAACCGACAGCTCCCCCGTGCGATTCGCCGAAGCTCGTGATGCGAAATAATTGTCCAAAACTGTTGCCTGCCATATCTATTTTTGAATGATACCGCGTACCTTCAATCTTCGCATTACCTCTTCGACTTTCTCATCGAGAGAGAGGTTTGTATCGTCTATGGTGTCGTCGGCGACGGTTTCGTAGAGCTTCTTGCGCTCTGCAAGTACGGACTCGACTTCCTCAAGTGTCGTTGCCGCCTCCGTAAGACGCGGGCGTCCTTCATCATTATCAATACGCTGTGCAAGCGCTTTCGCGGAACTCGAAAGGAAAATAAGGATGCCGCGCTGTTTAAGTGCCGCGATGTTCTCCGGCCTCCCGATAACGCCGCCGCCGGTCGAGACGACCGTATCTTTCAGCTTCGCGACTTTTCTCACGACCTCGGATTCCCTATCGCGAAAATACTCCCAGCCGAATTGCTCGATTATCTCCGGAATGCTTATCCCCTCCTCCCGCTCGACCATTTCATCCAGATCCGCCAACCTCTTGCCTAATTTTTCGGAAAGGTACTTCGCAATGGTCGACTTTCCTCCGCCGCGCATACCGATCAAGACGATATTCGGGTTTTCGTATGAATATTCCAACGGGATGCCGATAGCGGCGAGCGCATCCCAAAATTGCGGGTAGGTCTTCGAGACGACATCGGGCTCGTTGATCTCCATGTCTTCGAGTGCAGTGCCTGCGACGGCGAACGCCATCGCCATGCGATGGTCGCCGTAGGTGTCGATGCGCGCACCTTTAGGCGAATCGCCGTATATCGTTATCGAATCCGCAGTAGATTCGGTCCGAATCCCCATTTTTTTGAGTTCTTGTTCGACGGCGGCGATACGCTCCGTCTCCTTGATGCGGAGCGATTGAATGCCCATGATGGTCGTTTTCCCGTCTGCGAATGCGGCCAAAACGGCAAGGGTCTGCGCCTGGTCGGGATAGTCCTGCATGTCGACCGTAACGGGCTTCACGCCGCCGCCTTGTATTGTGATAGTGTCCTTGTCGCGTGTGACCACGCTCCCCATATCTTCGAGAACTTTTAGGAACCGCACGTCGGCCTGCAAGGAGTCCGGGTTTATGTTGGTGAGAGTGATCGTCGAACGTGTGAGGGCTGCGATGGCGGCAAAATATGAGGCGCTCGATACATCTCCCTCGACCGCGTACTCCGTTGCGTGATACTTCTGCCCTCCATCGACGATGTACCGCTCGTAGTTCTCATTCTTCACGTGAACACCGAATTTGCCCATCGCTTCGATGGTCATGTCGAGGTACGGGCGCGATATTTGCTCTCCTGCCACATTGATCTCAACGTTCCCTACCGGTGGGGCGACCATGAGAAGAGCGGAGAGAAATTGGCTTGAAACGGTACCCTCTATGGTCACTCTCCCCTGTACAAGCTTCGAGGAGAGGACACGTACCGGCGGATAGCCCTCTTTATCCACGTATTCTATTTTTGCTCCGAGCTGACGCAGGCTCTCGACAAGATGTGCGATGGGGCGCTCGTTTAAGCGCCCGCGGCCGCTGATAATTTTCGTGCCCGGAATAATGGCGGAAAGCGCGAGCATAAAGCGCGCCGTCGTACCGGAAAGAAACGTATTGAGGTGATATTCGCGGTCTTCGATGTTCTGCAGATCGCCGCTGATCTCCAGCGAATCCTCTTCAAAGGAACAGCGCATGCCAAGTTCGCGGAGACATGCGATCATGGCGTGCGTGTCGTCCGAGATGAGCGGATTTTTTATCTTCACACTGCCCCCGGCGAGCGCGGCGAGGAGCAGCGCGCGATTCGTGTAGCTCTTCGAACCGGGTATACCAATACTCGCCTTCAGGGGCTTTTTGAGCGGGTATACTTTTATGCGCTTCATACCCTGTTGTGAATTTTGGCGATGCGCGAAGCGCAGACGGTGAACGAAATAAGGGAGATGTTGTTTCGTAGGATGTTCATAAATTGTTTGAAGTAGAACATGATAAGTCTCTCGCCAAAATCTACAACAGGGTCATACTCCTTTGACGAACTTGTTGGACTCTTTCACCAATAGATCGAGGGCGGCGCGTGCGGCCCCGGAGTCTATGGACTTCTCCGCGAGTATAACCCCCTCATTGGGAGTTTTCGCGATGCCGGCGATGTAGAGCGCGAACGCGGCATTCAAAACCGTAATGTCGCGCTTCGCGTCCTTTTTCCCGTCAAGAATATCTCTGATGATAGTCGCATTTTGCTGTGCATCTGCGCCAACGAGTTCTCCTTGTACGGCTCTCTTGAAGCCGAACTTGGAGGGCTCGATGCTGAATTTCCTGCTCTTCCCGCCTTTGTATTCGACGGCGTGTGTTTTCGAAGAAAGGCTTATCTCATCCATCCCGTCCTCGCTCGTCACGAGAAGGATACGTTCATAGCCGAGTTTTGGAATAACGGCGGCCATTGTTTTCGCGATCCCCTTGTTCGGAACGCCGACAAGCTGACGCCTCGTGCTCGCAGGATTCGCGAACGGCCCCAGCACATTGAAGATGGTGCGTATCTTGAGCTCTTTCCGCACAGCGACGACGTTTTTCAACGCGGCATGGTAGATGGGGGCGAACAAAAAAACAATACCCGCAGCATCATAGACTTTTTTCGCCTGCTCCGGAGTGAGCTGGATATTGACGCCGAGGGCCTCCAAAACGTCGGCGCTGCCGCATTTGCTGCTCGCGGCGCGGTTCCCGTGCTTTGCGACCTTCGCGCCGGCGCCGGAAGCCACGAACGCCGAAGCCGTTGAAATATTGAACGTGCCGCTCCCGTCGCCTCCGGTGCCGACAATGTCGATGGCTCCGGGCGCTTCTATCTTCTGCATGTGTTCCCGCATGCTCTCCAAGAGTCCGAGTACTTCGGAAGCGACTTCGCCCTTAGCGCGAAGCGCGACGAGTATTGCGCCGATCTGCGCAGGGGTCATTCCGCCTAGGATGACCGCATCGAGAAAGCTCCGCGCCTCCCCTCTACTTAGGTCTTTTTTCGCCAGTAGCGTATTCAAAAGTGAGGTTGCGTCCGTCATACCCGTCACACGAAATGGCATCGTTTCTGACACGAGCCACGCCGTATTATCGAATAAACAAAGTAGTTCGAGGCCATATTATTATGTGAAAAAAGCTTCAACGCGTGTAATGCCATTTCGTGTGCTCGGGTCATACATTGAGAAAATTCTGAAGCATTTCCTTGCCTGCCTGCGTCGCGAATGATTCCGGATGGAACTGTATTCCCTCTATCGGGTACTCGGTGTGCCGCAATCCCATTATCTCCCCCGATTCCTCGGCGCGCGCGGTGACGATGAGGCACTTTGGCAGGCTTTTTTCCTCGGCCACAAGCGAATGATACCGCATCACCTCCAATTTTTGCGGAAGGCCGGCAAAAACCCCCTTCGCATCGTGTGTTATCGTGCTCGTCTTGCCGTGACGCGGTTCTTTTGCGCGCACGATTTTTCCGCCAAAGCAATGCGCGATCCCCTGCATCCCAAGACACACCCCCAAAACTGGGGTGTTTTTCCCGACATCTTTTATCACATCGGCGCATACACCAAAATATTTCTTGTCCGATGGATCTCCAGGAC
>Ga0209542_10011582_pt1 | contig 15627 bp, 14 predicted proteins | sample RifCSPhighO2_01_FD_184028 | JGI IMG/M metagenome (GOLD analysis project Ga0209542, IMG submission 184028) | Soil microbial communities from Rifle, Colorado - Rifle CSP2_plank highO2_0.1 (SPAdes) (version 2) | ecosystem: Environmental > Terrestrial > Deep subsurface > Rock core/Sediment ... | reverse complement strand
CATTCTTTGCTTTTGATGGAACGGGTACAACTACACACGACGTTATCGTCGAGGTATTTCCCGAGGATGAAGATGATGATGGTGGAAATGGGGGAGGAGGATCACAAAACTCTCCGCCTTCATTCATAGATTTCAATCCGCCGACAGTCGCGACCTCAACAGAAGCATATTCGTATGATGTGAATGCGACGGATCCCGATGACGATATACTCACATTTTCACTTGTTACGAATCCTACCGATATGTCGATTCATGCGACGACCGGAATAATCAGCTGGACGCCGACAGACGCCCAAGCAACTTCAACACCGCACTTGGTTACTGTCCAAGTGTCTGACGGGCAACATGCAACAACTACAAGTTATTCGATCCTCGTTTCTCTTGCCGAGAACGACGACGATGGATCTGGTGATGGCGACAATCCGCCGCCGCCACCTACACCGAGCGGTGGAGGTGGAGGAGGAGGCGGTGGTGGAGGAGGGTATGGAGCAAATGGCCCACCGTGGCCGCTCCAGCCTCCGATACCAGCAACTCTTGTCGTGACGACTACTGCGCCGCTGCCTACACCATCGTCTGCAAGTACAGAACAAGTTCCTTCACAACAAATTCCCGAAACAAAAAATCCCGCATTGCAACCACAGACGCTTCCGTCCGCACGACTTCCTTTCAAGACCGAGACTTCAATCGGCAGCATCTCAATTTCGACAACTACACTCGGAGCAGAAGCATCAGCCCAAGCTGGCGGCCGGTCTTTTGCTCCACTATTGTTTGCAGGATTGTTTAACCTCCTCGACTGGGTCAAAGCAAATTATTGTATCTTGGGGTGGCTCTTGTGGCTTTTGACACTTATCGCATTTCTCCTCTATATCTTTGCTACGCGAAGAAAAGAAGAGAAAAAGCCCGAAGTAATTCCGACCGCGAATCTCGCGGACGGAGTATTCGATGAAGAGCCGAGCCCTGATGATATAAATCAGTACTGGGAAACCTATCCGCAGGAGAAAGGATAAATACCAAAAACCGCCCGATGGGCGGTTTTTGGTTGCTCATTGTTAGCATGCATGCCTAGCTGTGCCTAGCTCGGTTTGGCACACTCAGTAGCCTTAGCGAAGGATGTGGCGGCAAATGTATCTAATAATCATTCCCACACAACCCCATTTTTAATAATTTGTTCTTTCTCGCTTTCACTTAACTGACCGAGCTTTTCTTTTAAAAATATATATAATGCTTCGCCAACTTCTGGGTCATGAAACCCAAAAAATATCTTTATCTTCTTACCAGTTTTCGTTTCAAGAAGAATTTTCATCGACAAGGGGGCGTTCGCCTCGCGAGTTGCTTTTATATCACTAATACTTTCTTAATTTATAGATACATCTGCAAATTTACCGCCAACTAAATAAAAAAATGAAGGTCGGATTGTAATAGAAGTTTTATCTACAATTATAGTCCTCATAAGATGGTGGAACGTCAATACAAAAAATGCCGAAACAATCATTGGCACTATCACTAAAATTGGTCCACTAAGCCCCTCGCTTCTATAATAGAAATATACAGCGGGACCAGCCAAGAAAAAACATAGGAAAAAAATCCATACTCCTACGGTCGAAGGAAAAATTATTGGATTTTCTAATTCTTTAAGTACAACTCTTACTTTATCTTGTTCTTTTGAGGATTGCCTCCGATGATATATCCAGCGACCGATAAAAGGAAGAATAACCAGTCCCAGAATAATGTAAGTAATAGTTAATGCATCCATAGTTATAACAAACTTTTCTTTTCTGCTTTTTCCTAAAACATGGCCCGCGCCGATCCTTCAGCAAAATCAGTGCAAATTGTTCTCTTATAGCGAGCTTATCTTATTATATTATAGCAAGTTTTCATTGCGAGCGGCGAGAACCCCGCAAGAAATTGCTTTGCAATTCAACGGGGCGCAGTCGAACTCGCCCCGGAAGACAGGTTTTGTGCGGTCAGGGAGAATTGAACTCCCATCTCCACTTTGGAAGAGTGGCATAATAGCCATTATACGATGACCGCGATTTTGAGATGCCGCCTTCGTCCCCCTCCCTTTCTAGAATCGAGAAATTTTTCCGTGCTCTTTGTTTTTCGTACCTTTCTCTACTCCCCTATACTGCGCTCAATCCCAGAAAGGGAGGGGTTTACGGCGGCAGGAGTATTCTAGCAAAATTCATTGAATTGAAAAAGTATTGAACTCGCCAGTTGCTTCTTCCCATCTCGTTTCACATCGGAGAACCGTTGCATGCTCGGGGCCGTGTTGTGCCCACTTGAAAAGCTCATTTAATTTTTCCTCCGCGCCTTCGGCAATGATATCAACCGACCCGTCGGCGAGGTTGCTTACGTATCCCGTGAGTCCGAGTTTTTCCGCGAGAGCTTTTGCCGAGTGCCTGAAGAAAACTCCCTGCACGGTTCCACGGACGGTAATATGGATGCGGGAAATATTTTTCATAGATTTCACCCCGTAGTAGAAAATCGTATTTTTTATTTTTGTGCCGCCTCGTCGTCAAAACTCTATAAGCCTTTTTATACCATCAAGAAACATACAAAAACAAACATTCGTGCGGAGCACAATACGATTTTTCACTACGGGGTTACTCTCACTCTAACAAAAAATCACTCACACAAAAGTGAATGATTTTTTGATTGAGTCGCACAAAGTATTATTTTACCGCTTCCTTGAGGCCCTTGCCTGCGCGGAATTTTGGAACCTGTGTTGCGGGAACCTGGACTGTTGCTCCTGTGCGTGGGTTTCGTGCAGTGCGGGCCTGGCGCTTTTTTGTGAGAAATGTACCGAAGCCGGAAATAGCTACCTCGTCGCCCTTTGAAAGCGCTCGCATGATTGTGTCAAAGACTGTATCGACGGCCTCCTCCGATCCTTTCTTTGTACCGCCGATTTTATTGAATACAGCTTCGATAAGGTCACCTTTATTCATATGTTAAAAAATAGTAGCGAGTAAATATATTGAATACGTGCAGTCGACCTTTCTCCCAATTTTTAGAGCATGTCTGGAAACCCACTTTTGATAACGAGGGAGTGGATTTTTAAGATGAGACGAAGGAGTGGACGACGAAACGTATCGGAAATACGTTGAGTCGGAACTCCGAGTCGCAGTCAAAAATCCACTGCCGCAGCGAGAATAGGGTTTTCGGACATGCTCTAGCCTGTATCTATAATACCAAATATAGCCTTATTCTGCAACAATTTCTGTCAACAGCGCAAGGGAGAACTATCTCGCGTACTCGATGACCCGCGTTTCGCGGATGACGTTCACCTTGATCTCACCAGGGTACTTGAGTTCCTGCTCAATCCGGTCGGCAATGCTTCTGGCAAGCTTTTTGGCTTCAAGATCCGTGATTTTTTCGGGGGTTACGAAGACGCGGATCTCGCGGCCCGCCTGAATTGCATACGATTTTTCAACTCCGTCAAATGAGGTCGCGATGGCCTCGAGATCCTCAAGGCGCTTCAGGTAGTTCTCAACCGAGTCCCTGCGCGCTCCCGGGCGTGATGCGGAGATTGCATCAGCAGTCTGGACGATGATAGACTCGAGCGTTTCATAGGGGTATTCCCCGTGGTGCGACTGCATCGCCTGGATAACCGCTTTGTCGATGCCGAATTTCTGGAGGATACGCCGGCCGATTTCAACATGGGTCCCTTGGACCTCATGATCGACTGCCTTGCCGATATCATGGAGAAGAGCGCCTTTCTTTGCGATTACAATATCTGCGCCGAGCTCGGAGGCAAGAATGCCCGAGACATGCGTCATTTCAATCGAGTGCTGGAGGACATTTTGCCCGTAGCTCGTGCGGAACCGGAGACGGCCTAATAGCTGCATGAGCCGCGGGTCGAGATCAAATATGCCGACTTCATAGGCGGCTGCTTCCGCCGCGTCTTTCATTATTTTTTCAACTTGCGATTTTGCTTTTTCAACGGCTTCTTCAATTTTTGCGGGTTGTATGCGGCCGTCGAGAATCAAGTCTTCGAGCGCCATTTTTGCAATATGTCTGCGAACCGGGTCGAAGCCCGATATGATAATCATCCCGGGCGTATCGTCAACAATAATTTCTACTCCTGCTGATCGTTCAAGCGCACGAATATTACGCCCTTCCCGGCCGATTATTTTTCCTTTAAGCTCGTCTGACGGGATTGTGACCGATGTTGTTGTTACTTCTGATGTCGTGGATGTTGCGAGGCGCTGGATGGATGCCGCGAGAATATCGCGCGCTTTTCGCGCGAGTTTGTCCTCGCCTGTGAGTTCAAGCTTGTGGATTCTCTCGAGGAGGTCGGATTCGTAATTCTTTTCAACATTTTCGAGAAGAAGATTTTTTGCGTCTTCAACCGATAAATGAGAAATCCGCTCAAGCTCTTTGCGGTGCTCTTCCTCTTTTTGTTTGAGCACTTCCTGAATTGCACGGACCTTCTCAACTTTTTCTTTTAACTCCTTTTTCTCAATGTCAAGATCCCCAGACTTCTGGTCGAGCTGTTCTTCTTTTTTCGAGAGCCGCTCTTCGCGCTTGTGGAGTTCCGTCTCGCGCGCTCGTTCCTCTCCCTTGAGTTCGTCAAGGACTTTTGCGGCCTTTTCTTTTGCTGCGAGAATGACTTGCTGCGCCTCGGTTTTAGCTTCGAGGAGCTGTTTTTGGATTGTGAGTTCTACCGAGTTTTTCTGCTGCTGCGCTATAAATTTGCGGAGAATATACCCAACTCCAGTTCCTGCGGCAAACAAAACCAGCGCAACGATGAGTTGCGATGTAATCATAAGTGGTGAAAACGCTAAAGTGCATGCGTAAAGTAGTAATGTTAGACCGTACCCCCATACTAAATTTTTTTGGGCGATTGTCAACCCCGTTAGAAGTTCCCAAGCCGAGTTAGATATAGTATGTCTTTTCTAGAGTAATCAGCATATTCACACAAATAAAGCTTTGTAACTTCTAACGGGGTCAACCCCGTCACCAGAAAGTCGTAGCCGTGTTATACTATCCCTATGAATTTTAAGCCCACCGTCCTTATCGTTTTTGACGGGTTCGGAATAAATACACTTCCCGGGGAGTCTCCTCTCCAGGTTGCGAAAAAGCCATATCTTGATGAGATTGAGAAAAATTACCTCATGACGACGCTTCAGGCGTCCGGTCTTGCCGTCGGTCTTCCGTGGGGGGAAGAAGGGAACTCCGAGGTAGGGCACCTCACTATGGGAGCGGGGCGCATTCTCTATCATCATCTCCCGCGTGTCATCGTCTCGATCCAGGACGGAACATTTTATGAGAACCAAGTATTTCGCGATGCGGTTACGCACGTAAAAACGAACCAAGGGACGCTCCATCTGATGGGACTCTATTCCACTGGGTCGGTGCATGCATATGTTGACCACCTCTATGCGCTTCTTGAATTTGCAAAACGCGAGGAGGTTGCAAAAATCGCGATCCATATTTTCGGTGATGGGCGCGACTCGCCGGTGCGCGAGTTGAAAACATTTCTTCCCCAGCTTGAGGAACGCCTCAAAAGCCAATACCCGAACGCGTACATCGCATCACTCATCGGTCGCCATTTTTCCATGGATCGCGAAGAGCGATGGAATTTTACGCAGGCGGCTTATGATTGTCTTGTCGGCAGAAATGGGGAGTCGTTTGAGAATCCCAAAAAATATATCGATGTCTCATACAACGCTGGTGTTACTGATGAATTTTTGAATCCTGCGTGGCGCGTGGATGAAGCCGGGAAGCAGATGGGTCGGATACAAAACGGCGACGCGCTTATTTTTTTTAATTTTCGCGAGGACAGCATCCGGCAGATCGCGCATGCATTTGTCGACCATGATTTCGACAAATTTAAGCGGCCGCTTCTCAATAATGTTTTTTTTGTAACGATGACAGAGTACGAAAAGGGATTGCCGGCGCACGTCGCGTATCCGCCGCTCGATGTTGAGTGGCCGCTCGCGCGCGTCATCTCATACGCAGGCCGTAAACAGCTCCATATCGCGGAAACCGAGAAATATGCTCACGTTACGTACTTTTTTAACAGCGGCAAAGAGGTCCCGTTCCCCGGTGAGGACCGAAAGCTGATACCGTCGGCTCGGATTCCTTTTGACCAAAAACCCGAAATGTCCGCACGTGAAATAACAGACGCAGTTCTGGAAGAACTCGGGAATTATGATTTTATACTGATTAACTTTGCAAATGCCGATATGGTCGGGCATACCGGCAATTTTGATGCGACAACGAAAGCGATCGAAACGCTCGATGAATGTCTCGGGAGGATTAAAGAAAAAGTGCTCGAGATTGGCGGTGTTGTTGTTCTTACGGGGGATCACGGGAATGCGGAGGAAAAACGGTATCGGATTACCGGTGAGCCGCGGACAAAACACTCATCAAACCCAGTGCCCCTCTATATCATTGCAAAACAGTTTCAGAGAAAGACGCCGCGGACGGATGCGGAAGTAAAAGAGGGTCTTTCAAAGGTGGAAGGCGTGCTGTCCGATGTTGCGCCAACCGTCCTTGATCTCATGGGGCTTGAGGTACCAGCAGAGATGACGGGGATCAATATGCTCCCGCGGTTGATTGTGTGATAAAAGAACTACCGCTGGGCGCGGTAGTCGCCGTCGCTTTTGATACTTAAAAAAACATCGCTAGACTGCGATGTTTTTTGTGTGGGTACTCGAAAATTATTTAACTCCCTTTTGTTTGACCACTTCGTCGATGATGCCGTATTTCTTTGCTTCCTCGGCATCCATGAAGAAATCGCGGTCTGTGTCTTTCTCGATTTTATCGATCGATTGATTCGTGTGGCGCGCAAGAATTTTATTGAGCCGGTCTTTAGTTCGGAGAATATGCCGCGCGGTAATCTCAATCTCGATTGCCTGCCCTTCCGCCGCTCCGAGCACCTGGTGAATCATGACTTCCGAGTTGGGGAGCGCGTAGCGCTTGCCTTTCTCGCCTGAAGCGAGCAAGATGGCGCCGCCAGAGGCGGCAAGCCCCACGCAAATGGTTGCAACAGCAGGTTTCACGTGCTGCATTGTGTCGTAGATCGCAAGAGTTGCCGTTACCGATCCGCCTGGAGAATTGATATAGAAGTGGATGTCTTCCTTCGGGTTTTGGAGCTCGAGAAACAAAAGTTGCGCGATAACAGCGTTCGCAACCTGATCGTTAATGAGACCGCCCAAGAATATGATACGGTCTTTTAAAAGGCGCGAGTAAATATCGTATGCGCGCTCTCCATATCCTGATTTTTCAATGACTGTTGGGATTAACATATTCCCTCCTAAATTTTTACTGTTAAAGATTCTTGATATTTTATAGAATGAATGTTGCCTCGCCAAGATTTTTAGTGGCATTTCGTGTGCTCGTAAAAATTTTGGCGGGTGAATTCACCGGCTTTCTAATAATTGAAATACTTTTTCGTTGCGGACTATACCATAAGCATAGTCTGCAACGCGGCTTTGGTCAATATTTTTCCGATCTTCGTCGGAGTAGGGGCGCAACATTCGCTCGACTTGAGTTTGTATTTCTTCGTCCGCCGGATTGATACTTTCTTTTCTTGCAATCTCACGGAGCGCAAGTCCTGTTCGTACTCTACGGCGCGCATCATCCCCCCACTCTTTTTTCAAGTCACTTTCTGTTTTTTTGAGATGTAAAAGATAGTCTTCCCATTTGAGCCCCATATCCGCAATGCTCCCCCGGAGTTCGTTCAGCATTTTTTCGCGCTCGGCATCAACCATGAGATCGGGAATATCGATTGATGCGTCATTTGCAATCTCATCGATAATTTTAAGACGGTGCGCTTCTTTTGCCTTTTCTTCTTTTTCGGAGCGGATGCCGTCCCTGATACTATCTTTTAACGCTTCGAGCGACGGAAAGTTCCCGACTGCTTTTGCGTACGCGTCATCAAGCGGCGGCGTAGTCGTCCCTTCCGGTGTCCGCGCTTTCTGAATATACGCGAGCGTCTCGTCTACCTCTTTGTCTAAGACCTCAATCGGAGCGTTCTCTTTTTTCGCATTTATTTTTTTTGCGATATCGCGGTAGTCTGGAAGTCCAACTTTTGGGAGTACCGTGATGGCTGCTTTCCAGACAAGATTATTGCCGCGCGCAAGTTTCAAAAGATGAAATTCAGCGGGGCCAATCGCTTCGATGTGATTATCCTCAAGCACAGACGGCCAGAGTTCCTTGAGCGCATTTTCTGCGGACGTCTGAAGGAGATTGGTCTCGCCAACATGTTCAAGCACCATCTTTTCGGGCGCCTTTCCTTTTCGGAAACCTGCGAGTTCGCTCTCGGCGACAAAATCGCGAGTTGTTTTCGCGATGTATTCGTCAAAACGTCCTGCCTCGAGCTCTCCCGACACCTCAACGCGAGAGCTCGGGAGTTCTTTTACGGTTATATTCATTTATACAATAAATCGGACGATAAGGAGTGCGACGATATTTACTACCTTAATCATTGGATTGATTGCTGGTCCAGCAGTATCTTTATAAGGATCTCCGACGGTGTCGCCCGTAACTGCCGCTTGATGCGCGGGGGATTTCTTGCCACCGTGGTGCCCGTCTTCAATATATTTCTTTGCGTTGTCCCACGCGGCTCCTCCCGAGGTCATCGAGAGTGCCACAAAAAGTCCGGTGATAATAACTCCCATGAGGAGACCTCCCAAGGCTGTTGAGCCGAGGAAAAATCCGACGAGGATTGTAATGACAATCGGAGTAAGCGCGGGGAGAATCATCTCGCGGAGCGCCGCGCGGGTTACGATATCCACTGCGCTTTTGTAATCCGGTTTTGCTGTCCCTTCCATAATGCCTTTGATTTCACGAAATTGTCTCCGTACTTCGCTCACGACAGAGCTGGCTGTCTTACCGACCGCACGCATCGCCATTGATGCAAATAAATAGGGGAGCGAAGCGCCAATCAAGAGTCCCGCAAGAACATAGGGGTCAGAGATATCAAATACGCCTAAGCTCGCGCTCTCTGCAAATCCATCGATATACTGGTTCCCTGTCGTGATTGCAAGCCGCGCGACCTCCTCGACGTATGCGGAAAAAAGGACGATTGCCGCGAGCCCCGCAGACGCGATTGCATATCCCTTTGTTACCGCTTTTGTTGTATTGCCGACCGCATCAAGCGGGTCGGTGTGAGCCCGAACCGACTCTGGGAGTCCCGCCATTTCTGCTATCCCGCCCGCGTTATCGGTAATCGGACCGAATGCGTCGATTGAGACAATGATTCCCGCAAGCGAAACCATGCTGAATGCGGCAATCGCAATGCCGTAGAGTCCGCCAAGCGAATATGCGGTGAGCATGCCCGCGATAATAATAAGAATCGGGAGAAATGTCGCCTCCATGCCGAAGGCAAGCCCCATGATAACGTTTGTCCCATGTCCCGATTCGGATGCCTGGGCTATCGATTTAACCGGGCGGAATTTTTTTGATGTATAGTATTCGGTTACCATGACCATGAGTATTGTTACGGCGATACCTACAAGAGAGGAAAGATACATATCAAATTCCCTGTCTTGGCCGAAAAACGACCGCGCGACGGGGATGAAGAAAACCGCCGCAAGAGCGCTTGTTACGAGAAGCGATCGGTAAAGCCCCTTCATGATCGTGTGTTCGTTTTTTATTTTCGCAAAGAAAAAGCCGATAACTGACGCTATGAGTGCTACAGCGCCAAGTGCCAGCGGAAATGTTTGTTCAGCTTCGCCGCGCGCAAGAAGGAGTGTTGCAACCAGTGTAACTGCGTATGTTTCAAAAAGATCAGCCGCCATACCCGCGTCATCTCCCACGTTGTCGCCGACATTGTCTGCGATTACTGCTGGGTTTCGCGGGTCATCTTCTGGGATGCCCGCTTCTACTTTGCCTACGAGATCCGCGCCGACATCAGCCCCTTTGGTGTAGATGCCCCCGCCCAGACGCGCAAATACCGATATTAAAGATGCGCCAAAGCCAAGCCCGATAAGGCTTGTTGTGTCGCCGCCCGAGAAAGTAATGAATACGAAAACAGAAAGAAGTGCAAGTCCGGCGACCAGAAGCCCCGTAACCGTGCCGCCACGGAACGCGACGTCAAATGCCGCGCGAATGCTTGTACGCGCGGCTTCGGTCGTACGCACGTTTGCGGTTACCGCAGTTTGCATGCCGATGAAGCCGACAAATGCGGAGAACACCGCGCCCGCGAGAAATCCGACTGCCGTAAGCCAGCCGAGGCTTACCCATAGGATGATAAAGAGCGCTACCGCGACATACGCAACTGTCGTATATTGCCGTTTTAAAAATGTGAAGGATCCTTCGCGAATAGCAAGCGCGATTTCACGCATTTTCGGCGTTCCGTCGGGGAGTCGAGCGATTTGCCGCCGTAGATAAAACGCAAAACCGATTGCGAGAACGCTTGCAAAGACAATGAGTTCATTCGTCATACTATAATATATCGGGATTTATTCTTTGTTTTCTTCTTTCTCGGCATCGGATTCGCCGACCGATGCGGAATCCCTGCCTACAATATCTATTTTCCATCCCGAGAGTTTCGCCGCAAGTCTGACGTTCTGTCCGCTTCGTCCGATTGCGAGTGAGAGTTGATTATCGTCAACGGTCACTTTTGCCGTGTTCGTTTCTTTATTGAGTTCAGTGTCGAGGACTTTTGCTGGCGAAAGCGCGTTTTTAATAAAAACAGCAGGGTCGTCAGACCATTCGATAATATCTATTTTTTCTCCGCCCAGTTCCGTGATGACTGTGTCTACGCGGACGCCTTTTTGGCCGACGAGCGAGCCGACGGGGTCAACGCCCGCTTCGGATGACGCAACCGCAATTTTTGATCTGGATCCCGCTTCGCGCGCGATCCCTTTTACTTGGACAACACCTTGCGCGATTTCCGGCACTTCCATCTCGAAGAGTTTTGCCACAAATCGCGGGTGCGAACGCGAAACATACACGTTTGGGCTCCGCGGATTTTTATCCGCAAGCATGAGAAGCCCCTTAATCCGTTCGCCGAGGCGGTAATGTTCGTGCGGGACTTGCTCTTCATAGGGGAGAATTGCGGTGGTGCGGCCAAGGTCAAGAAAGACATTGCGTCCCTCAAGTCGCTGGACAAGGCCGCTCACGATATTACCTTCTTTTTCGCGGAATTCTTCAAGGAGCGCTTCGCGTTCCGCCTCGCGGACGCGTTGGATAATCACCTGCTTTGCGGTTTGAGCGGCGATACGGCCGTAATCCTGTTTTGTTTCTAGCGGAAACTCGAGCTCTTCCCCTGGCTCGATACCCTTTTTTATCTTGCGGGCTTCGTCAATCATGATGTGCCGCTCGGGGTTGAAGCGCACTTTTTTAACCTCGCCTTCCATTGGCGTTTCCTCTTTTTCTTTTTCCTCTTCCTCGGCGATTTCTTCTTCCGATTTCACCATCGAAGGATCGAGGACTATTTTGACCTGGCGAAATGAGATTGCTCCAGTGTCGAGATCAAACGACGCGTGGATAATCTGGCCGCGCTTTCCATAATCACGCTTGTAGGCCGCAGAAAGGGCCATTTCGATTGTTTCTATGATTTTTTCTTTTGAAATGCCGCGTTCTTCCGCGAGCTCCTCAAGCGATGCTTTGATTGTTTTTAGATCCATGATGAAGTACTAGTTTATAGTTAATAGTTTATGGTTTGTAGTTTAAAAAATGGCCCGTCTTCGACCGGACCAAAACCTGAATATCAGTATGGGAGGAGTATAGCATCAGGCTGGTAATTGTCAATACTTGTATAGGTAGGGGCGCCCGTGTATTTTCTTGAAATCGTGGGAGTCGCGCAAAATACATAGGGTTACCCTATGTATGTATTTTTTACAGTCGCGGGGTTACTGGCTTTCTTTGGAACGAATATCGGGATGTCTATACTCTTCCCGAGGCGGCTTTTTTGTGGTTTTACAGGCGCCAGTACTATATACTAAATAGAAGGATGAACGACTGGATCAGACGATTTGTAAAAGAACTTAATATTATCGAGCAGTGCCGGCAATACCGTGTCTCGGTTTTTGCATGCCCTCCGTTTCTCTTTGTGGTCATCGGCGTGGTTATCATTGTTGCGATGCTTGGGACGACGGTGCTCGCAAGCCGTTTTTCCGAAGACCCGTCGGTGGTGGTTATATCCGTATCGGTCATGTCGGCGTTTCTCTTTGTGATAGGACACGCGGTTGTCTCGTCATTCCAGCGCCTTGCCGATGCATCGCGTATGAAATCGGAATTTGTAAGCATCGTCTCGCATCAGCTTCGTTCACCGCTCTCTGCAATCAAGTGGCAACTCGAGCTCATGCTTGAAAATATGAAAAATTTGAGCGTGGATACGCTTGCAACGATGAGCATGCTTCACGACCAGAATGAACGGATGATCGAGCTCGTCAACGATCTTCTCGAGGTCAACCGCGTCGAGGACGACCGCCTCATGCTCCGGCCGACGCTCGTTTCGATCGATAAGCTCATTGAAGAAGTCGCGACACAATACCGCCCGCTTATGGAGAAAGCGGGGCATCTTTTCACGATAGAGATACCGGAGCGACCCTTGTGGGCCTTTGTCGATGAATCAAAAACACGCTGGGTAACCGAAAATGTACTTGAAAACGCGATGCGGTATACTTTAAGTGGAGGGATGGCAAATGTCAAAGTTGTCAAAGACGGCAATCTCGTCCGAGTTGAGATCGAAGACAGCGGTGTCGGTATCCCGCTCCGCGATCAAAATAAAATTTTTACCAAATTTTTCCGGGCTGACAATGCGCTCCGGCTCCGCACGAGCGGTTCTGGACTCGGACTCTATCTCGTTCGCTCGCTCGTGCGGGCGATGGGTGGGAAGGTCGGGTTTGCATCGCTGGAAGGCAAAGGGTCGACATTCTGGTTTTCGTTCCCGCTCGTGAAGGGAGCGAGCCAGGAACATGTATTACACACACAACCATGAAAAAAATTCTTATTGCTGAAGACGAAGCCGCATTACAGGATGCGCTTCAGAAAGTGTTTGTCTCGGAAGGGTATGAGGTCGAGCAGGCGTTTGACGGGGAGGAGACTCTTTCAAAAATTCGGTCTACGAAACCCGACCTTGTGCTGCTCGATTTGGTCATGCCCAAAAAACACGGGTTTGAAGTTCTCCAGGAGATAAAGGCAGATGGGGAATTGAAAAGGATTCCCGTGTTGGTTCTCACGAATCTTGAGGAGAGCGAAGACGTGATGAGAGCAATCGAGCTTGGTGCGCGCGGGTATCTCATCAAGGCGAACTACGCGCTCAAAGAAGTTCTTTCCAAAGTCAAAGAGGTTTTAGGATGAGAATTGATGCTAAGCAACTCAAGGCCTTTTTACTTGATGCTGATCTTGTGTCGGAGCGCGATATCGATGAAGCCGTAAAAGAGGCCGAGAAGACCCGAAAAAAGCCCGGAGACGTTTTGGTTGTATCTGGCAAGCTCTCTGCGCGCGATCTCGGCCGTATCGAGGGGTACATTCTCGGGATTCCGTATGTGAATCTTGAGGGAGAAAAGATCGATCCGCAGATTTTGCATATTATTCCTGAACCGATTGCGCGAACGCACAATATCGTTGCGTATAAAAAAACGGGCCGCGATCTCGAAGTCGCGATGCTTGATCCGGAAGACCTCGAGACAATCGAATTTATCAAGAAAACTTCGAATCTGGCCATCAAGCCCCGCCTTACCAATGAGGTGTCGATGAGATATCTTCTATCTCTCTACCAAAAAAGCCTCGAAGCCGAGTTCGGCGAGATTATCAAGGAAGAGAGTGAGCTTCTCACGACAGCGAGCTCAATAAAACGCGAGGACGTCGAAGGCACTCCCGAAGATTTGAAAAAAATTGCAGAAGAGCTCCCGATTGTGAAAATCGTTGATACGCTCATCCGCCACGCTATTTTACAAAAAGTTTCCGATATCCATGTTGAGCCGTTCGAAAGCGATCTCATCGTACGGTATAGGATTGACGGCATTCTGCACGACGCGATGGTGCTTCCCAAGAAAATTGCATCTGCAGTCGTTGCGCGCATCAAGGTGCTTTCCGGTCTCAAGCTTGACGAGAAGCGGCTGCCGCAGGACGGCAGATTCAAAATTGATACCACGGAGTATAAACTCTCGTTTCGTGTTTCCGTGCTCCCCGTGTATGACGGCGAAAAAGTTGTTATGCGCCTCCTGCCCGAAAATTCACAGGGGTTTACGCTTGAGACTCTCGGTTTTCATGGGCGGGGACTCGAGCTTTTGCATAAAAATATCCGCCGGACGGTTGGCATGATCCTTGCGACGGGCCCCACGGGGTCTGGTAAGACCACGACACTCTATACGGTGCTCGATCTTCTCAACTCTCCCGGGGTGAACATCTCAACGATTGAAGACCCGGTCGAATATCGCATGGGGCGCATCAACCAAACACAGGTTCGCCCCGATATAGGGTTTACATTTGCCAATGGTCTTCGGTCTCTTCTCCGCCAGGATCCGGATATTATCATGGTCGGCGAGATCCGCGATGGGGAAACCGCTGGGCTTGCCATAAACGCCGCGCTCACGGGGCATCTTGTGGTGTCTACACTTCACACAAATTCTGCGGCTGGCGCGCTCCCGCGGCTTCTCGATCTTGGGGTAGAACCATTTTTGATTTCATCTACCGTAAACCTGATTATTGCTCAACGCCTTGTGCGCACACTCTATAAGACAAAAAAGCCACACCAGCTTACCAAGGATGAGATGGCGCGGCTTGCAAAGGTTGTCGATGTTGACCGGGTACTACAGGCGCTCCACGAAGAAAATATTATCCCCGCGAAGGCGAAGATTGATGACGTAACTTTTTATGAGCCCGTTGCATCTCCCGACGCAGAAGACGGGTATCTAGGGCGCATGTCTATCCACGAGGCGCTCCCCATGACCATGACCATTAAAGAGCTTATTATGAAAAATGCAACAGGGGATGAGATTGAAAAAGAGGCGCGCCGCGACGGCATGCTTACAATGCTCGAAGATGGAGTTTTCAAGGCGGCCCAGGGAGTTACTACTATAGAAGAGGTACTCCGTGTGACGCAGGAGTAAAGAACAGTTTATAGTACATGGTTTTTAGTTAATAGGTGAGAAGTTAATAATAATGTCAAACTGCTATAAAGATTTAATAGAGCCCATCTCAAAATTCGCTTTCGAGGCAAAAGGGTTTTGGTTTCGAGCGAAGCGAAGTCAAAAATGTGGAGGAATATCGGGATATTTCGAGAAATTTTTGACGAGCTGCAGCCGAAATCCGGGAACTTTTGAGCCGGAATGGAATTTTGAGATGGGCTCTAGTATGGCAAGAAGGAACAAAATTCTGTGTACATATTTATACATTGACCGAAATTACGAAAATGCTCAATCGATTGTGTGCTAAAAAACATAGTTCATTAACTGCAAACTAACAACTATAAACTAAAAACTAATAAAAGCATGCCTCGATTTAGTTACAAAGCGCGGGATAAGTCCGGCGAAGATGTCGTAGGGATGAAGGATGCCAATGATCGCTATGACCTTGCGCGGCAGCTTCGGGTAGATGGGTATCTTCTCATTAGCGCGGATGAAGTAACCGCGACGGGCGAGAAGAAAAAAATTCGGTTTAAAATCCCCGCTTTTCTCACAAATATTTTCCGCCACGTTGCGCTTACCGAAAAAATTATCTTTT
>Ga0209542_10011581_pt1 | contig 15627 bp, 18 predicted proteins | sample RifCSPhighO2_01_FD_184028 | JGI IMG/M metagenome (GOLD analysis project Ga0209542, IMG submission 184028) | Soil microbial communities from Rifle, Colorado - Rifle CSP2_plank highO2_0.1 (SPAdes) (version 2) | ecosystem: Environmental > Terrestrial > Deep subsurface > Rock core/Sediment ... | reverse complement strand
GATTTTTTCGCTACCGATCAGCTCGCTCCCCAGCGCATCGGAAAGATTTTTTCTCGCTTGCGCGACAAGCAACGGCTCCAACGCCGCCGTTTTTTCAATTTTTTCTCTCTGATCCACATCTTTTACACTATTGCTATTATATTTTTGGAAGCCGAGCTTCCAAAACCAAAGGTAAATTTGAAAGTAACCTTTTATGGTCCCGCAATATCACTCTTGATGTTCGACCACTGCCAGAGGTTCTTCAGTACCGATTTGTACGACAGAGGCGCGAGCCGCTTCTCCGGCGCGCCATGCAACCCACCCCCACGCTCCCAATCCTCCCCATATCAAAAAAAATGTGGCGGCCATAAGAAAATTTTGAATTAGATCCTCAAAAAAGATAATATGATAGGCAACCCAAATTCCGACACAACCGATCATGAGATCCAAAATTGTATTCGTCCACGCTTCAGGAATTTTCGCACGCTCTTCGTATATTTCCCATCCGATTAGTATTATTCCTACGATGATGAAAGTGATCAAAAGAGAAAATCCCATCATCCGACAGACATAACTCATAGACACGCCGGCGAGAAAATGAATGACGATCCACCAATCGAGATACTGCGCGCCGCTCCAAGAAGTCAACGAAATTATCGGGTCTTTCATAGATTTTTCGAGTCGTTGTTTAAATACGAGAATTACACTTCACATATATCAGTTTTTTACTGAAAAAGGTATTTGATCCTTTTTTATCCTATGCGCCGTGTCTTGCCGCTGTGGCGAATGAGAGAAAGTATTTTTGCCATGAGTCCCCCGTCGAATGCGCTGCGGCATTGTCGCCAAAAAAGAAATCTACGAATAATTCCCGCGCGCGCGCGACTTCGCGAAGACGGGTGCGATTCTTGGGATCGGCGAGCGTCAGGTCGAAAAGCTCCAGTGCACGATAGGCGGCAGCATCCGCCCGTTCGGTTTTTCCCGCGTCTTTCCACTTGATCGCGCGCCCAACCTCGCTTCCGATATTCCCCATCTGTCCGATGAGTGAAAGCGTCTGCCATCGTCCGGAAGCAAGTTCCTGATGAAAAAAATCACTCATACGACAAGTTTTGCCACGACTTCGCGGATCTTCTGTTGCAGCTGGACGTTTTCCACGCCCCGGCTCCGATTGTTTTGTCTCGGACGGACATTGATCATCGAATCGAATTCGATGAAGTCCTCGCCGTTTTCTTCCGGATAGAAGTTGATCCCCCAGAGATCGTCTTGTTTTGATCCGCTAGCGATCAGAGCCGCCTCCTCATCAGCATGAAGCTCGGCATCGACGATCATGATTTCTTTCTCAATATCGACAACCGCTTTCACGAGTCCGCCGAACATCCGCCCTGCCATTTCCGCGAGTTCATCTCGGGATATTTTCACGCTTTCGGTAATAGTTTTCATAGGATTTGATTCTGCACTCTCAAACTGATATATCCTCATAATAGCTAAAAATACGGGGAAAAGAAAGGGCATGAGGCCAGCAATACTGCGCATACGGAAGCATTGCTTCCGAATTTCATCAGATATGCTGCAGGATATCACTCAATTTCTTGATCGTATTTTTCACTCTTTTTCCCCGATGGTCCTTCTCCATATACTCGGATTCTATGAGCAAGGCATCTACGCCGACATCCCGGGCTGGCTTGTAGTCCCAGCGATAATTATCCCCTACCATGAGGGCATCTTTTTTAGCGATACTACGTTTTTTCAGGATCTTGGTGATGAATTCTCCCTTCGAAGAGTGGAATTCCCTGGTAGCATGAATCTCGTCGAATAATTCACTCAATTTGAAATGTTGCACTTTGTGATGAATGAGAGCATCGGCTTCCTTTGGCGGATGCGGGTGTGTCGAAAGAAGCACGGTAATCACGCCGAGCTTTTTCAATTTCTTCAGTGTCTGGAGAACGGTCGGGATCAGCATGAGTTGCGCATAGTGATCCTCCGTTGTACCGGCTTTGTAGATCCAGTGCGGTTTCTCTCGGTGTCTCGTTGTCTTCGGATACCACAACGTCCCATCGCCATCAAAAAATATTATTTTCTTTGCAAACATAGTCATTTTATCTGGTGCTTAAAAAGCGTATTCACTGAAATACTTTCCCGCAAAGGAGTTTTGAATGGCCTCGCGTACATAGGGGATGATGTTGTCCGGAAGTTCATCGATGGGAAACCATGCGAGGTCGTCGCATTTTTCCGGTTCCATATTCTTGACTTCCCCACCCCACTCTGTGACGGTATAGAACACGTCGACGTATTCTCTGTCCGGACATCTCCGATGCATAATATGGGATATTTGAGCCTGTTCCTCGGTAAGGATGACTCCGATTTCCTCGTGTGATTCACGTATCAGTGCATGGACAAAGGACTCCCCGACTTCGACATGTCCGGCTGGTAGTGAGTACTTCCCGTCCTCGAATCCTGTCTGATAACGCCTCGCAAGTAAAACCCGCCCCTCTTTCATGAGTAGGATGTATGAAGCGATATACGTATGTTGTGCGTGCGCCATGAGTTATTATTTCGTTTCATCTGTTATCCATTTGGCGTAGGAGGGGTTGGATTCGACTTCGAGTTTCATGATGCACGGGGTTTCGTAGGGATGCATCGCCTCGACGGCTTTCTTCACCTTCGTCCAATTCCCTTTTCTCGTTTTCACGATCGAAACGATTTCTTTGGTATTCTCGATATTCCCCTTCCACCAGTAGGCACTCTCGATAGGGAAATAGTTCACGCAGGCGATGAGCCGGTCACGAAGCAGAGCCGCAGCGACCTTCTTCGCCTCCGCTTTATTCTTGTGGGTGATGTAGATGATGATGAATTTCATAGGGTTTGGTTAATATTATCTTTTTTGGAAGCTCAGCTTCCAAATTTTCTCAAAACCTCTCATGAGCAAGAATTTTTCTTTCACGTATACCTACAAGCGTATTTTCAGCAAAAACCTCATAATCAAAAATTCTTTTCTGCTTTTAAATTGACCGAGAACATTGCTTGTTTCACAAAACGGATTATTCGCCTCTCCCATATACTCATCCCAACTCGACCTGCTCTTTATCGGCACCACTTCTGAAAATTTGGAAGCCGAGCTTCCAAATCCATGCACGCGATCGTTGAGATTGACGTAGACGCTTACATGCAGAAGATATTCATTCGAATCGATATGAACCGCCTGAAATTTCCCTTCAAATAATCCACCGGATTTTTCTTCTTTATTATTGAAGTATTTGGTGTATCCGGTGCCGAGTCTTTGCATAAACTTCTCTATCCCTTTTTCTCGAACCTGTTGCAATATGAAATGGTAATGATTCGGATTCAAACAATACGCCACTATATTCACCAGTTTTTCATCACCCTTTTCTGATTTGGAAGATCGGCTTCCAAATTTATTGGAGACGGGAGCTTTGATGCGGCAGTGCTCGTAGATGCTACCAATCGGATCTAACACATTGAATTCCTTCATGCTTTGAATGAAGCGCCATTGATCTGCTTCATCAGAAAAAATGTTCCGCTTGTCAGTCCCCCTATTGTAAATATGATAAAATTCACCGTTTGCAAATATCTCTTTCCTCATAGAAGTATTTTGGAAGCTCGGCTTCCAAATTCTGCACTCATTTTACCACGGCCGCGAGAAATCGAGTGCGTTTGTCACTTTCTTCACCTCCTTCATATTCGGATGCGTGATGGAGATGATGATGAATTTCATAGGATAGCATTTTGACGTTTAGTTAATCGTTGAATAAATCCTATCGTAAGAATAACGACAAGAGCATTGAGAGCGAAGAGGTAAAAAGGAAAGGCGGTATTGATGAAATCAAAATTCGTTTTTGATGCCAAGGCAAGTCCCATGCTGATAAATCCCAGTGACCATGAAAGCTGTGACTCAGATTTCGGCAGTTTCCATACTTTCAGTATCGTCGGTATCGCAAAGAGGAAATCCGCTGCGATATTCATGACAAGCGCTGTAGCAGGATCATCAAAAACAAGCCAAAATACATAGGCAAAAAGTCCAAGCGCGAGAGACATACCATCAGTCAGAGAAAACGTCGTCACCCCGCGATAGAGAGAAAGAATGAAAATGGCTGTCGTATAAATCGCGGCAGTATAAATCACGAGAACGGAGGCATCCGCACCATGTGCCGATTGGATGAGAGCGGATGTCCATGTCAGAAGTCCCCAACCGAACCACGTCACACGATTCGGACGCGTTGCACCATGAAATGTATCACGAAAATATGGAATACTCCCCAACACATACACTCCCACAGCGATCCATCCTATAATTTCGTGAATATTCATTTATCGAGAAGTGATATAATTTACTTTATGTTTTTAGATTTTTCTAACATCTTGTCGACAAATTACATAAGAGCGGAGGAAAAACCTCCGCTCTTATTCTACTCCTATTTCCCGTCTGCTGTCGCATCGCGGGCAGGATTCTCTTTGTCTTCTGGCTTGTCACCTTCTGGCTTGCCGTCCGCTGACGCATCCGAGCCAGGCGTCTCTGGAGCGGGTTCTGTCTCGGCATCTTTCGGTGCTTCGGTGGTGCCTTCGTCTTCAGGTTTAGCGCCTTCAGTCCCCGTTGACTGTTGACTGTTATCTGTTGACTGTTTATAGAGCTTCTCCCCTATCTTCTGCGCGGCCTCGGAAAGTTCCTGCGTCGCTTTCTTGATGGCCTCGCTGTCGGCCTTCTCGTCCTTGAGAACATTTTTCAACGCTTCGATTTTTTCCTCAACCGGCTTCTTTTCTTCCGCTGTAATCTTATCCCCCGCTTCCTTCAACGCCTTCTCCGTCGTGAACACTAGCGTGTCCGCCATATTGCGCACTTCCACCGTTTCTTTCTTCTTCTTGTCCTCCTCCGCGTGCGCCTCTGCGTCTTTCGTCATCTTTTCGATTTCTTCTTTGGAAAGACCCGATGACGCTTCGATACGGATGGACTGCTCCTTGCCAGTCGCTTTGTCTTTTGCCGTCACGTTGAGAATACCGTTCGCATCGATATCGAACGTTACCTCAACTTGTGGCACACCGCGCGGGGAAGGCGGAATGCCGTCCAGAATAAACCTCCCGAGTGTCTTGTTGTCCGCCGCCATTTCGCGTTCACCCTGCAGCACGTGAATCTCCACGCTTGGCTGATTATCCGCCGCCGTCGAGAACACTTGCGACTTGCGCGCGGGAATCGTGGTGTTTTTCGGAATCAATGGTGTGCGCACGCCGCCGAGCGTTTCCAGACCAAGCGTGAGTGGCGACACGTCCAGCAGAAGCACGTCTTTCACGTCTCCCTGCAACACACCGCCTTGCACCGCCGCACCGATTGCGACAACTTCATCGGGATTCACGGAGATATTCGGTTTTTTGCCGAAAAATTCTTCCACGACACGCTGCACAGCCGGCATCCGTGTCATACCACCTACCAGAACGACTTCGTTAATATCCTGCACCGTCAGTTTCGCTTCCGCGATCGCGGCACGCATGGGTTCCAATGTCTTCTTGACAAGATCATTAACGAGTTCCTCCATCTTCGCGCGCGAAAGTTTCATCACCAAGTGTTTGGGTCCATTGGCATCGGATGTGATGAATGGTTGGTTGATTTCCGTTTCCTGCGCCGTAGACAGTTCGATTTTCGCCTTTTCAGCCGCTTCCTTGATGCGCTGAAGTGCGAGCGGGTCTTTGGATAAATCGATCGCTTCCTGTTTTTTGAACTCATCAAGGATCCAGTGAATGATTTTTTGATCGAAGTCGTCGCCGCCCAAGTGCGTATCGCCGTGTGTCGCCTTCACTTCAATCGTATCCTCACTCACCTCCAAAACGGAAACGTCGAACGTACCGCCACCAAGATCATAGACCGCGATTTTTTCGTCTTTCTTCTTATTGAAACCATACGCGAGTGCCGCCGCGGTCGGCTCGTTGATGATGCGTAAAACCTTGAGTCCGGCGATCTCGCCCGCTTCTTTCGTCGCCTTGCGTTGCGCGTCGTCGAAATATGCCGGCACGGTGATCACCGCTTCCGAAATTTTCTGTCCGAGTTTTTCCTCCGCATCCGCCTTGAGTTTGGCAAGCACCATCGCGGAAATTTCCTGCGGCGTATATTCCTTCTCGCCCATCACGACTTTCACGCCACCATTGTCCGCACGCACGACTTTGTAGGGCAGCAGTTTCATATCCCGCTGCACTTCCTCGTCATCGAAACGCCGTCCGATCAACCGTTTGACCGAATAGAGCGTGTTTGCCGGATTCGTGACCGATTGACGCTTGGCCAAAAGCCCAACCAAACGTTCCCCGCTTTTCGACATCGCCGTCATGGACGGCGTGGTGCGATTCCCTTCCTTGTTCTCCATAATCACGGGCGCACCGCCCTCCATTACTGCCATCGCGCTGTTGGTCGTTCCCAGATCGATTCCTAGTATCTTTGCCATATGTGTAATGTTAGATTTATGATTTATGAAATTATATTCTGTTTGCTGCTCATTGTTCCCTGTTATTTCACAATCACCTTCACCGGCCTGATCACTCTCTCTCCCAACATATACCCTCTCTGAACTATCTTTTCTACGACTTGATTTTTGTGTCTTGTTTCCTGTTCGCTATTCCCTGTTCGTTGTTCATTATCCTCTGTTCCTTGCCCGCTACTCACCGCTTCATGGATCTTCGGATCGAATGTATCTCCTTCCTGCGCGCTGATCATTCGCACACCATTCTCTTCCAAAATTTTCTCCAATTGCTTTTCAATATACTGAATGCCCACCACCCACGGACTGTTTTTCTGCTGCTCCGGCACATGCGCCGTTGCGGAACGGAAGTTGTCCATGACCGGCACGACATCCATAACCATTTTCTCGATCAAATAGCCCGCCAGTTCTTTCTGCGACTGCTGCTGGCGCTTCTTATAGTTATCAAAATCCGCCATGCATCGCCGCCACCCTTCCAATGCGCCGATACGTTCCACTGTCGCATCCGCTTGCGCGACAAAATCCTTGACCCATTGTTTGTATTCCGCCCTCTGTGCGATTTCTTCCGCTGTCTGCCAGCGATGGTCCTCGTGCTCGTCGCTCAAAACGATATCCCCGCCGGCATAGTACATGAGATAGCCGACCAGTGTGAGCGTCGTGCCGCGCTTTGTCGCATAGGGATCGCGCATCGCGACAATGCCGGTAATACCATAGTCCACACTACCGCCGATCTCTTCCGCGATTTCCCGCGCAAGCGCATCAACGGTCGATTCACCTTCATGGATCCGTCCGCCGACGAATTCCCATGCGCCCATTTCTTCCACGAACTTTCCCGCGCGCGCTTTGACGAGAAGATACTTATTCGTCCGCGGATCGAAGAGAATCGCTTTCTGTCCGATCGCCGTTTCCAAAATTTTCTCCTGTTTTTTTTGTTCCGTCATAATGTTTCCTGTGACAGCTTATGTCATTTTATATCATGATGATCAAAACGATTGCGCCGGCGCTGCCGAGAATTTTTTTCACGTACTCGATCAGCGACTTATTCTTCTCATAGCGCATATTTTTCGGACCGATCAGCGCGATGATTCCCCGTTCGCCGTCGCGCCGATGATAGGGCGACACGATCATGGAGTAGCGATTCATATCGTCGATCGGATTTTCCGTGCCGATGAAGATTTTCGTCTCGTCGGAACGCAGCTCGCCAAGCAGCGTGTCACAGCGCTCGTCGATATAATCCAACGCCTGCGCAAGACGGCACAGATCGTCCAAATTTTCTTCCTCCGCTTCCTCCAGCAGCGCGCTCAAACCGAATTCATAGAACTCGTCGCGCGAGGGAAGCCCACTGACGGCAACGGTGCCGGAAAGAACGGAGAGAAGTTTCGCCGCTGTGCGCGTGAGCCGCGCGTTTTTCGCCTTGAGCTGCAGAAGCTCCGTCTGTAATTTCTGCTGTTCGCCCTTGGTCAAATCGCGATCTTCCATGATCTCTTCCACAAAATAGCGATAGCCCTTGTCGGTCGGGATGCGCCCCGCGCTCACGTGCGGCTGATAGAGAAATCCGTCGTTCTCCAACTGCGCCATATCGTTGCGCAACGTTGCTGGCGACACGTCAAAGCCGTACTTCGCGCCAAGCACCTGCGATCCGACCGGCACGGCGCCCGTCGTATATTCCTGCACGATCGCCGCGAGAATTTTTTTCTGCCGTTCGTTCATAAAATCAATCAACAACGAACAACTAACAGTGAGTGTTACAAATACAGTATAAAAAATAATTTAGCAGTCGTCAAGAGCGAGTGCTAACACGTTTTGGCAACCCATAAAAAAAGACGCGCGGGAGAGGCAGATGCCAATCCCGCGCAGAGGTTATTGTTCGTTTGTTACTTTACAAAAGTTTCTTCGGCGGCGGATACCTCCTCCCTTGCTTGGGCATTCGTCGCCCGAAATGCCGCGTGATTGTGCGCGGCCTTTGATTTTTCTTCTGGACGACATCCTCGTCTTCCGGACGCAGATCGTCCAGTGGGATTTCTGGGAACGGTATCTTTTTCATTCCCACCCCCTATCCACGACACCGCAGACATAGCTTGCAATGGAAATTGCGAGAAATGTAGAAGTTCCTCGCGACCTCCACTGCCACGCATGCCCCCATACGAGAACACTCCACCCACTCTTTCTGAGGTGAAAGCGGTATCGTTATTACTCCTACCCGTCCTTCTCCTTCTTGTTTTTGTTCACTTTCTTCTGTCACTCGAATCCCTCCTGTGATTACTGGGGTTTGTTTTTTTCAGGTACTGGATCATACCCGCAGTCGTTCCACGGGTGGCACCGCAGGATTCGCTTGAATCCCATCCAGCACCCTCGCATCACACCAAAACGCGCGATGGCGTCATAGGCGTACTGCGAGCATGTCGGATGAAAACGGCAAAGCCGCTCGCCGAAAAGGAACGATAGCGGCCCGTGGTCCGGCGAAAGCGTCTTCTGATAGAATCGGATGAAAAAGAGAAAGATCTTCCGCACCATACATACAAGGATACCTCCCTCCGATTCCTTTGTCAAAAGCGAAAAAAATTGATATACTGCACGGTGTAAATTCGCAGGAAAGCAACACGTGTGAAAATAACAAAACACAACAAGGTTTCTTGGATTGATTTCGACCATCCGAGCGAGAACGATACGATCTACCTTCAGGAAAATTTTCCGATCCACCCCCTCGCGATCGAGGAGTTCATCACGCCGACGTTCCGTCCGAAAGCGACGCAGTACGATAATTGCATCTTCCTCACGATCCACATCCCCCTTTTTGACGTGAACGAACGAACGACCTATCCCGGCGAATTGGACATCATCCTCACCAAAACGCACCTCCTCACCGGTCACCCCAAAAACATCTTTCAACTGGAACGCTTCTTTGATCAACTGCAAAAAAGCGACGGGAAACGACGGCTTTATATGGGCAAATCGCCCGCGCACCTTCTCTACCAACTCCTCTATATCCTCATGGAATCCTGCTTTCCGCGCCTGGACCACATCACGAAAAACATCGACGCGATCGAGGAACAAATCTTCCGCGGACATGAACGCGCGATGGTGCGGGAAATTTCCATCGTCAAGCGCGACATCTTGAGTTTCCGCCGCACGCTGATGCCGCAGCGCTCCGTCTTGGATTCCTTGATCGCGAAGAACACGCTCTTCATCCCCGCGGACATCAAGCCGTATTTCCAAGATCTCATCGGCACAAATATCCGCCTGTGGAACACGCTGGAAAGCGCGAAGGAAACGATCGCGTCGTTGGAAGAGACGAATAATTCGCTCCTCTCCGACAAGATCAACCAAAAAATGAAAGTGGTCACAATTTTTTCCGCGATCCTTCTGCCCGTCACACTCTATGCCAACATCTTCAGCATCAATGTTGACATCCCGTGGAATCAATTGGAGAATGGCTTCTGGATCCACATGGGAAACATGATTTTTCTCTCTCTTCTCACGATCCTCCTCTTCCGCCTGAAACGCTGGACGGATTAGGCATCTGGGCATAAAAAATAGATCTCTCATGCCCGCGCTTACCTAAAAATATATATCCGTGTTGAAAATCCATAATACGCTGACAAAGCAGAAGGAGGACTTCCATCCGATCAACCCCGGCAAGGTCGGCATTTATGTGTGCGGACCGACCGTCTACAACTACATCCATATCGGCAACATCCGAGCGTATCTGTTCGCCGATATATTGCGCCGCGTCCTTGAAGACGCCGGCTATGAGGTGCGCCTGATCAAGAACATCACAGATGTCGGCCACCTGACGGTGACTGATGAAAACGGCGAGGACAAGATAGAGAAAAAAGCCCGCGCCGAAAAAAAGACTCCGCGGGAGATCATCGATTTCTACGAAAATTATTTCCACCAGACGGAAGCATCAATGAATATCCTGCGCGCGCACTATTTTCCCCGCGCGACGGAACACATCCCGCACATGATCAGAATGATCGAAGGACTGATCGCGAAAGGACACGCCTATGAAAAAAACGGGAATGTCTTTTTTGACGTCACTTCTTTTCTCGACTACGGAAAACTTTCCGGAAACACACTCGCCCAATTGAAAGTCGGGGCGCGGCTGGAGCAACATCTAGACAAGAAAAATCCGTGGGACTTCGCGTTGTGGCTCGCGGCACCCAAGGGTCACCTCATGCAGTGGGACAGCCCGTGGTCGCGCGGCTATCCCGGGTGGCACATCGAATGCAGCGCGATGAGTATGGAATATCTCGGCGATTCCTTCGACATTCACACGGGTGGCGAAGATAACATTTTTCCCCACCATGAAGCGGAAATCGCGCAGAGTGAAGGATATAGCGACAAGCCATTCGTACGCTACTGGATGCACACACGGCATCTTCTCGTGGACAATGAAAAGATGTCAAAATCGAAAGGAAACTTCTACACGCTGGAAGACATCACGGCCAAAGGATATACATCGATGGATCTACGCCTGTCTCTCCTTCTCTCACAGTACACCGCCACAATGAACTTCACATGGGAGCGCATGCAACAGGCGAAAGAAAATCGCCAGACGCTGGATCGTTTCGCGCAGCGACTGGCAACCTATGTGACATCCGCAACGGAACACGACCAAGAAAGGATTGATGTCGGTGCCGTACATAAAAAATTCGATGATGCGATGGATGACAGTTTGAACACCCCCCTCGCGCTTTCCGTCCTATTCGCGCTGATCACGGAAGGCAACGTCCTCATGGACGAGAAACGACTTGCCAATCCGGAAGATGTGCGTACGATCGTTGATAAGATGCTATCCGTGCTCGGCATCCTCCTCGTTGCCGACGAAGGAGAAACGATCCCAAAGGAAATTACAAATCTCGCCCTGCGCCGGGAACATGCGCGCACAGAAAAGGATTTCGTGACATCCGACCGATTGCGTGAAGAGATTGAGGCGAAGGGATATCGCATAGAAGACGTGCCGACGGGATACGTGCTGAAGAAAAAATGATGACGCCGATGCCCCATGACTTCTTTATGTGGCTTGTATGGGCCGTTTTTTTGTCCACGCATTATGCACTTTTCCCGCACAACATTCGGCGTTGCTTTTATGGTAAGCGGTCGGTATAATGAGAAAACTACTATGGCTGAACGCAAACAAATGGACGTGCGCATGCCACCGCATAACGTCGATGCGGAACAGTCCGTGCTCGGCGCGTTGATGCTGGACAAGAACGCCATCATCAAGGTCGCGGACTTCGTCAAGATCGGCGATTTCTACAAGGACGCGCACAATATGATCTATGCGACTATGCTGGATCTCTATGAAGATCGCGAACCGATCGACGTTTTGAGTTTGTCCAACAAGCTGACAGAGCAGAAAAAACTGGAAAATGTCGGTGGCGCGAGTTATCTCGCTTCGCTCGTTAACAGCGTCCCCTCTTCCGCGAACATCACCCACTACGCGAAAGTCGTTCAGAAAAAAGCGGTGTTGCGGCGTCTCATCGAAACGGCGTCAGAAATCACTGAATTGGGATACAACGAGGCGGAGGATATCGAAAAAGTTCTGGATGACGCGGAGCAAAAACTTTTCGCCGTCTCCCAAAAATCCATCAAAAAGGATTTTGTACCCCTTAAGACCATTTTGGGCGAAGCGTTTGACCGGCTGGACGAGCTGCACAAAAATCGTGGCGAACTGCGCGGCGTGCCGACGGGATTTACAGACCTTGATGAATTGCTTTCGGGTCTACAGAAGTCGGACTTGGTTATTCTCGCAGCGCGCCCGTCCATCGGAAAGACATCACTCGCGTTGGATATCTCTCGCACGGTCGGCACGAAATCCAAAATCCCCGTCGGTGTCTTCTCGTTGGAAATGTCATCGGATCAGCTCGTCGATCGCTTGATCGCGGCGGAAGCGGACATCGATCTGTGGCGCCTGCGCACCGGAAAACTGCGCGACAACGATTTCACGAAAATAAACGAGGCGATGGGCAAGTTGTCCGACGCGCCGATCTACATCGATGACACCGCGTCCGCAAATATCATGGAGATGCGCACGATGGCGCGGCGTCTGCAGGCGGAACATAAGCTCGGATTGATCGTCATCGACTACCTCCAGCTCATGGAAGGCCGCAGCAATGAGAATCGCGTGCAGGAGATTTCCGAGATCTCGCGCGGTCTCAAAAATCTCGCCAAGGAACTGAACATCCCGATCCTCGCGCTTTCCCAGCTCTCCCGCGCGGTGGAATCACGACCCGATCAGCGCCCGAAGCTTTCTGACCTGCGCGAGTCCGGTTCCATCGAACAGGACGCGGACGTCGTGATCTTCCTCTATCGCGAAGATCGCGTGAAGCACAACACGGACATGAAAGGCATCGCGGAAGTGATCATCGCCAAACATCGTAACGGTCCGATCGGCACGAAACAACTATATTTTAAGGAAGAATCCGCGTCGTTCAAATCCCTCGAAAAAGCGCACGCGCAGCAATAGCGAAATTAATTAGACGTGCTTTATGCTAATTTGAATCTGTGCTCTACCCGAAAGTTTTCCAAAAATTGATCAGCCATTTCGCATCCCTTCCCTCCATCGGTCCAAAAATGGCGGAACGGCTTCAATGTCGCTGATGATATTCTCTGCGCGATCTGCCGCGACAAAAATCGCGACCAAAAGAAAATCTGCGTCGTGGAAGAGCCGTTGGATGTGATCCCCATCGAACGCACGAAAGCATATGACGGGGTCTATCACGTTCTGGGCGGCACATTGGAGAGCAGCACCGAGGAAAATGCGGATATTACGATCCCGCAGCTTCTGGAGCGCGTGAAAAACGAGAATACAGAGGAAATCATTATTGCAACGAATTTCACAACCGAGGGCGACGTGACAGCGCTCTATCTCAAGCGCGCCCTGCAGCCGCTCAGCGCAAAAATCACGCGACTGGCGCGCGGCCTTTCCACCGGCGGCGATATTGAATATGCCGATGACATGACACTTCGCGCCGCCTTGACAAATCGCGCGGATGTGTAATAAATATGACCAAACCCACAATACAGGAGAGATTCAATGACAAAAGTCACCGACCCGGTGAAGACCGCCGAGCACGAAGCCGCTCGGCAAATCATTTGCAAGGAGTACGGAGATGATGGGGGTGACATGTTAACGCCCCCTCAAATGGACACTGTCGCAGAACGGTTTCTGATGGACCAAAGTTGCTATGCAATCCTTCGGGATTGCGGGGTCGTACTTTAAACCCCCCAACCACAGAAAAACGGCGACCGATCGCAGCAGCGATTGGCGCCGTTTTTCACGAAAAGAAAGTATGTTATAATAAGTACAGAATCAATTGATACCCACTCCCTATGGAAATTCCAAAAAGCCCTCCAAAACTTACTCCCGAGCAGATCGCAAACATAAAGAGAATTAGTGAGGAAAAAGAACGCTCTGTTCGCATGCTCAATCCGAAAAATCCGGATGATCAAAAAACGATTGAAGCAATCAAAAAGTTGGTGCCGCTCTCTGAAAACATCGGGGAAGAAAGATATAGGCGACAAGCGCAATAATGCAGGTACTGAATGAATGTCTCGGTGACCCTTGTGATGATTATAGGGTTTTTTTCTTTTCATAATGAATTCTTAAGTATATTGACTCGCGCTTCTATGAGTATCCACCGCATCTTACGCTACTATTTTCCGCCGATCAAAAAGCACAAGGTCGCCTTCGTGTTTATCTTTCTGCTCTATGGCGCCGGCGTGATCCTCTCCGATGTTCTCCGGCCGTTCATCTATAAGCATCTGATCGATGTGGTCACGGCAGATGCGACGATTAGTGAGGATCTCGCGCGTCAGCTCTTTTTCCTGATCGCGCTTCTCGGCGGCATCATCGTACTCTACAACATCTTCTATCGCACAAGCGACTATGTCATGGTGTACTTTCAGGGCAGGGCGCTCAAGGAGATCGCCGATACGGCGTTCGAAAAGATTCATCGCCACTCTTATGCGTTTTTCACAAACACCTTCGCCGGCGCGCTTGTGGCGAAGGCAAAACGCTTTGTCCGTGCATTTGAAAATCTGCATGATGAAACCGTTTATTCCCTCTTTTTCAATGCCGTACGCCTCATCGGCATCTCCGCTGCCCTTCTCTTCACAGCACCCACCATCGCCCTCATCTTTATTCTTTGGTGTTTCCTTTATGTCGGGACAACAACCCTTTTCATCAGAAAAAAAATTCCTCTCGATCTTGCCATGGCGAATGCCGACTCCGCCGTGACAGCATCACTCGCTGACACGATCACGAACGCCCTCACTGTCAAGATGTTCTCCGCCTTCGGAAAAGAAATGGGTGTATTCGCTGGTGTCACGGACGATGAGATGCGAAAGAGAAATCGCGCGTGGTATTTTCAAAATTTTATGTATCTGGTGCAAGCGGCACTAATCGGTTCTTTGGAATTTGCCGGCATGGCCGTTGCCGTGAACCTATGGGCCATCGGCGCGATCACCACCGGCACGGTCGTGCTTATTCAGATATATATTCTTGCCGTTTTCGGCCATCTCTGGCACCTGGGCCAGTCACTCACAAAAATAACCCAATCCCTTACCGATGCGAAGGAAATGGTGGATATATTTGAAAAAGAGCTTGACGTCGCCGATCCGGAAAAACCGGAGGTCTGTCACATGACAAATGGCCACATTGTATTCGATGCCGTTTCTTTTGCCTATAACGGTGGGACTCCCGTCTTTAAAAATTTCTCGCTCGATGTGGCTCCCGGCGAAAAAATCGGCATCGTCGGACGCTCCGGTGTCGGGAAATCAACAATCACGAAGTTGTTGCTACGCTTTTCTGATATTCAACACGGTTCTATCACGATTGACAACCAGGATATTCGCGCGATCACACAGGATGATCTTCGCAGTACGATCGCCTACGTTCCACAAGACCCAATCCTGTTTCACCGCACCCTGCGCGAGAATATCCTCTATGGCAACCCCCATGCGACAGAGAAAGATATGATCGATGCGTCACGAAAGGCGCATGCCCATGCGTTCATTTCCCGACTACCCCATGGCTACGACACGCTTGTTGGCGAACGCGGCATAAAATTGTCCGGCGGCGAACGCCAGCGCATCGCGATTGCGCGCGCCATCCTCAAGAATGCCCCTATTCTCATTCTGGACGAAGCGACAAGCTCTTTGGACTCCGCGA
>Ga0209542_10011580_pt1 | contig 15628 bp, 16 predicted proteins | sample RifCSPhighO2_01_FD_184028 | JGI IMG/M metagenome (GOLD analysis project Ga0209542, IMG submission 184028) | Soil microbial communities from Rifle, Colorado - Rifle CSP2_plank highO2_0.1 (SPAdes) (version 2) | ecosystem: Environmental > Terrestrial > Deep subsurface > Rock core/Sediment ... | reverse complement strand
CGGTTCTGGCTGACTGGCGGAGCAGATCCTCGTCCCATGCGAGCCCGAGCCACGTCAGATTTTCCAGGAGATCTTTTTCCCATTTCTTTTCAGAGCGCTCTTTGTCCGTGTCTTCAATGCGCAGAAGAAATACGCCGCCTTCTTTTTTTGCAAACAGATAGTTGAAGAGAGCGGTTCTCGCGTTCCCCATGTGCAGGGGTCCTGTTGGAGATGGAGCGAATCTGGTGCGTACGGCAGCCACCATGGGTTCACGCTATCACACGCCCTTGAGATATTCAACCAGGATATGAGCCACCGTGGCGGCCGCGTCCGGCCTGGCAAATGATTTGGCGGCCGAACTCATCTTTTCCAGCTCTTCCTTGTGGCCGAACAGGTATCTGAGCTTTTCCACGAAGAAGCGCGGAGTAAGGTTTGATTCTTCCAATACGAGGGCGGCTCCGGTCTCTACATACCGGTAGGCATTCTGCATCTGGTGGTTCTGGGCGGATTCTGGAAGCGGCACCAAGATGGCGGGTTTTCCCAGGGCAGCAAGCTCAAATATGGTGGCGGCCCCGGATCTTGAGAGAACAAAGTCGGCTGCAGCGTATGCGTGCCGCAGATCGGTTTCTCTCATGAACGAAACCACATGGTAGTACTTTTCCATGGCGGGATTAATGACAACTGTGGCTTCCTTGCGCACCTGGTCTGCGTTTTTTAATCCTGCCTGATGAATGATTTCAAAATCGGAAAGAAGGTCATCCAGGCAGGCTAAAATCATATCGTTCATGCGCTGGGATCCCTGCGATCCACCAAGGACCAGAAGCAGCGGTTTGTCACCCACAAGATTAAAAATCAAAGACGCCTCTTCTTTGCTTCCGGTCAGCATCTCCCTGCGCACGAAGTTGCCCACATGTATCACCTTTGAGCTTTTGAAGCCGAGCGTCTTGGGAAAGGACGTGAATATTTCGAGCGCAAAGCCGGCCGTCACAAGATTCGCTTTTCCTGGCACCGCGTCAGACTCATGAAGAAATACCGGGACTCCCAGCATCCTGGCCCCGATGGTTATTGGCAAAGCTCCGTACCCTCCTTTGCTGAATACGAGGTCGGGAGAAAAAAAGAATATTCTCCAGAAAGCCTGCGCGATCCCCAGGGGTGTTTTGAGAATTATATCCAGAATATTTTCAATGGTCGGAAGAATTCCTCCATATCTTCGGATCTTGCCGGCCAGCACCGTGCCGGTCCGGATTCCTTCATTGGACAGAATGAGTTCTGCGAATTCGTCTTTTGGTCCCAGGTACAGGAACTTCAGGTCTTTTGCGGGCACGATGCGCCTGAGTTCCCTGATGAGGGCCACGAGCGGCACGATGTGTCCTCCGGTTCCTCCTCCGGCAAGCAAGATTTTCATGTTCGTTCTTTTGATACGTTAAGTAATAATCCCATGCCGATAAGTTCGCAGACCAGGGCCGATCCCCCATAGCTCAGAAAGGGCAAGGGAATGCCGGTGAGCGGAAGAATGCCGGTCAAAGCCCCGATGTTCACGAATGCCTGTATGGAAATCCAGGAGACGACGCCAATGGCGAGAAGCTTCGGGAAATTGTCCTCAACCCTGGATGCAACGGCATAGCCGCGCAGGGCGAAGAAAAGAAACAGCACGACGAGAAATAAAGCTCCGATGAACCCTGCTTCTTCTGAGAATACCGCAAAGATGGAATCTGACATAGGCTGCGGGAGAAAGCCGAATTTCTGAACGCTGAGCCCGAGTCCCCTTCCGAACAGTCCTCCCGATCCGATGGAGATGAGCGCCTGTTTGATTTGGTATCCGCTTCCCAAAGGATCCAGCGACGGATCAAGAAATACCTGGAGACGGGCCAGCCGGTACGGGGCAAGTTTGATGAGAAGGAGAATAGCTGCTATTCCGGTTCCTCCCAGCGCAAGAATATGCCACAAAGGGGTTTTTGCCGAGAAATACATGATGCAGGCGATCGCGGCAAGGACTATCAGGGTGCCGATGTCGGGCTGGGCTATGAGAAGAAACCCCACCGCTCCCAGGATAATCGCAAATGGGCCCAGCAAGCTCTTTTTATCCAGCCAGGCCGCAAGATATATGATAAAGGCAAGCTTGAGCAGTTCCGCGGGCTGAAATGAAAATGGACCTAGGAACAGCCACCTCGCAGCTCCCCCGCTCGATCCTCCGATAACGGGAAGAAATACCGCTCCCATGGCGGCCAGGCTGGCCAAGAGAAGCAGCGGACTTTTCTCTTTTAAAAACTTCAGGGGAAGCGCGTAGGCAATGATTCCCAGGATCAATCCCGGCAAAAGACCGAAAAGCAGTTGGTGATTTAGGAAGAATAGCGTGCTTCCCGTCTTTGCGCGCGAAAAAGAAGCAGAAACGCTCGCCAAAACGAGAATTCCAAGGAAGACAAGGAGAAGAATGATTACGATCAAGGCAGGGTCGGGTTTACGCGTTCTTCTTGGCATGGTGTAAGACATACTGCTTAAACTGATCTCCCCGCTCCTTGAAATTCTTGAACATGTTGAAGGAAGCCGCCGCCGGCGAAAGCAGGCATATTTTCCCTTTTGGGGTGTGGCTGTAGCTTAGGCGCACCGCTTCTTTCATACCAAAAACTATGTGGTGCGGAATATTTTTTTTCAAGCCCTGCAGAATTTTCTTGCCGGTATCCGGAAACAGAATAAGAAAGCCAACGCTGCTTTTTTCAATCTCGCGGCTAAGTTCTCGGTACGACAGTCCCCTATCTAATCCTCCTGCAATAAGGGTATGCACGCGAGAACCCAAGGTTTTGAGGGCCGCCATGGTTGACGCGGGATTTGTCGAAGCGGAATCGTTCACAAACGCAATACCATGAAATGTTCCGGCAGGCTCTAAGCGGTGAGCCAACGGTTTGAATTTTCTGATCGCCTTGGCAATTGTTTCTTTTGGGATGTCGAGAATTTTTCCTACCAAGAATACTGGCTCAGAAGAAGTGACCCACAGTCCTTCGGCATTTCTCTTAAATCGAAATGGAACCTTTTTTCCGGAAGAAAGCTGAGCTATCTTTTTTGCATAATTGTTGCTTGCGTCGTATATGACGATATCTTCTTTTTTTTGGAATCGTGAAATGTTTGATTTTGCCTTCAGGTATTCTTTCAGGGTTCCATGGTGATCCAGATGCTCCGGGAATATATTGAGGACTATTGCGATATGCGGACTTTGCCTGAGGCCCGTGAGTTGAAAGCTTGAGAGTTCGTATACAAAAATGTCTCCCTTTCTCGCTTTTTGCAGCAGGGAGAGCGATGGAGTCTCAATATTACCCACCAGGTACGCGCGCTTTTCCCCTGCCTGCGCAGGCAGGCCTTGTTTGAGCGCGCCGTATATTAGGGAAGACGTCGTGCTTTTGCCTTTCGTTCCGGTGATGCCAATGATTGTTCCTGGGCAGTTGGCAAAGAAGAGAGCCGTCTGCGACGTGACCTTTTGGTTGTTCCGCAGATACGGTTTTATCTTTGAGAGCGGAATGCCCGGAGACCGCACCACAACGTCATACCTTGGGATTGCCTTGAGGTAATTTTTGTCTAATTGCTCATCTGCAACTCCGAAGCGTTGTCCTGGGAACTTCTTTTTCAAAAACAAAAGGGTGTCTCTCCCTTCTCTTCCAAAACCGAGGATAAGGATGCGTTTGTTTTTTAACTCAGAAAGCAGCATTCTACATACAGAATATCACATCAAGACCTTTTGTTTTAGGATACGGGAAAGTTTTTGGGGAATGAAGTTGTAGCTGTCCCAGGAGCGCAATATCCTATCCGTCTTCCCGGAAAGGGCGGCTGCAACTTCTCGCGGGGTGCCGACGCATTCAAACGGCTTGAATCCCCTCTTGCCCGTGAGCCGGTCCATGAGGGGCGCGAGAGATTGATCTTTGAGAAGGTTTTTTCTGAAGATTTTTTCCAGGGTTTTTGGCTTAATGAATGGAGAAAGAATTACATATACGAACAGGCATTTGGAGCATTTCCCGCACCACTTCCCCGTTGGTTTTTGCTTTCCCGATCTTGTTTTCCTCGCTTCGTTACAGCTTAAAAACACGCCAAAATATTTTGGGTATTTTGCAAATATTTTTGCAATTTGAAGTTCATAAAGCGGGCGCAAAAAGCTGAAATACTCCATATCTTTCGCAAGATATTTTTTTGTATATTCTCTGAATTTTTTCTCAAACTCAAAACTTTTTGAATACTGATGATTGATAATCTTCCCTTTGTATTTTACGTTTCCCTCGTTTGAACTCCGCTCGTTGGAAAAGGCTATAAACTTAAAATCAAAAAGGGAGGCAGTCAGAATACCCAAAAACGCAAGGTATGCGGAAAATGGAGTGTGCCCGTTGAGAAACCCTTGCCTATTGAGTTCCAAAAGCCTTGGGTCAATAACGCGGAACACCGTAATTGGATTCTTTGCTCCTGCCTGCGCAGGCAGGCCTGCTTTCTTAATAAGAGTAAACTGAGGGTTTGTAGGGTTCAATAGAAAGGGGCGTTGCTCCATGCCGCTCTTCTTTAAAAGTTCAAGCGTAACCGCAGAATCCTTTCCTCCTCCCACCGGCACCAGCACCCTGTTTCCTAGACCGAGTCTAGGAATTCCTAGACTCGGTCTAGGCAGAAATTGAGGCGAGGATATGATGGTGAGAAAGTTGGGAGCGGTGAAGTCAATTTTGTTCTTGTAGAAAAATTCTCCGAGGCCCTGCATGAAAAGATTCTTCCACCATGCAACCTGCGTTGAGTTGAGCCCGCCTGCTTGAACGATAATCTTGGGGCTGCAGGTCGCTTTCCAGTAGCTCGGGATTTCCATTAAGCCCAGATGAAATATAAGATTGCTGAGATTGCTCTCCCCTACCCTTTTAAGATTTTCTTTCCCTACGTTTTTAATGACAACCTTGGGGGCGAATCGGATATCGGGGAGAATTCTAAAATCAAAAGAGATGGCGAGATCCTTTCCCCGAAGCTTGTATGAATATCCCTTGTAGAGAAACACAGGATATTGTTTTCTGAGCCGCGCGAGTTTCATTTATCCCAATAGGCGGATCGCAACGCCCGCAATTGCCATGACGATGCCAATAACCCAGAAGCGCATGGTGATCTGGTAGTGCGGCCAGCCCAGGGCTTCAAAATGATGATGAATGGGGGTTGCGAGGAATACCTTGCGTTTGAAGAATTTCTTTGAAAAGAACTGGATGATCGTGGAACCCGATTCCAGCACCAGGGGAAATGCGATGATCGGGAGCACGAGCACCGAGTCCGTGAGAAAGGCTACGACGGTGAGGGTTGCGGTAAGACCCATCATGCCCGCCTCTCCCATGTAGAATCGCGCAGGAGGAATATTAAACCAAAGAAAGGCCAAAATTGTTCCCACGAGCGTAATGCAGAAAGCGGCAAGGTCAATCTGGTGCTGCGCAAAGGCGATGACGGCGTATGCTGCGAACATAGAGGCAAAAGTTCCTCCCGCAAGACCGTCCAGGCCGTCTATGATGCCGCCCGAGTAGGTTGCGATCATGACGATGAAGAAGATCGGAATGTAGAGCCAGCCGAGCTGGATGTCCCCTCCTCCCGGAATGTGGAGAGTGCTCCATCCGAGCTTCTCGTAAAACCACCATGCTCCAGTCATAGCGATGAGTCCTATGAGGGAAAGTCGGTACCGCAAGCTCAATCCCCCTGCCTGCGCAGGCGAGCCTGCCCCGTATTTTTCCATGAGGGGCCACAGGCGCTTTAAGATTTTGTGGGAAGGAGTGACGATCACCTGAAGGATGTCGTCTATGAATCCGACGAAGGAGGCGGCAAGGAGCGTTGCCACCGGGAGCCAGGTCTGAGAACGGCTCAAGAAATTAAACGATCCTGTGGGCCAGATATCGACTTTCTCAAACAAGAAGAACAGGAATGCGATAAACGGAGGCACGAGCCACACGAGCAACCCTCCCAGGCGCGGAACCGACGTCTCCCCTTCTGTGTGGAATTTTTGGAACACCGGTAGGGCTCCCCCGCCCAGGGCTTTTGTTCTTACTTCTTTGCGCCAGAGTTTGTGGCGTACTAGGAACGAAAGCAGAGATGGAGCAAAAAGAAACGCAACCAAAAATCCCGATGTTCCGGCAAGCGCAATTTTTATGACACTGAATGAAAGTACGGATTCCATTTTTTACTACGTAGCATATCACCAGGCGTAAGCCTCGTGCGTCCAGTCAACCAATTTTTTCATTTCTTGGAATCTGTTTTCAGCTCCCAAGATGACATATACGACATACCCTTTATTCTCGGGACTTTGCCCTTCGATGGACTCAGGACTTTGCAAAACAAGAATGAGACTTCCTTTTGCGAGATCCGTCCAGCCGGTTTTCCCTCCCAGAACCTTTGTCTGCCAGCCGTTGGACCGCGCGAGTTCGTCGGTATTGGTATATGGGCCGAATTTCGGAAGGGCCGAAATATCCAGGATTTCAGGATATTCATTTTTGATGGCAATGACGAGCAACGCTAGGTCTTGAGCGCTCGACATGTTCAAAGCGGGTTCTGCCCCGTCGGATGACCCGACTGGATCAAGGCCGGTCGGATTCACGAACGAAGTTTGGACAAGTCCGAGCTCCACCGCCTTTTGATTCATGCGGTTCATAAACGTTTGCGTCTCCTTGTGTTCTGCCAAAGCTGCTGCCGCGTCATTGCTGGATTCCAGGAGGAGAGGATACAGGATATCGTGCGCGGTAATATTCTGCCCTTCAAATAGTTCTCCCTGGTCGCCTTCTTCCTGTATGGCCCGCAAGCTTACCACGATGTTTTCTTCGGGGCCGTAGAATTGCATTGCGACAAGCGCCGTCATGAGTTTTGTAAGAGAAGCGATCGGAAGTTTTTGCTCGGCTTCCTTTACAAAAAGCATGTACCGGGCATTGTCAGAAGCAACGTACATGACAAAGGCAGATTTGGTCTGTATGTCAGGAGAAAGAATTCCTGGCTTTAGCTCGGGTCCCGTTTCTTCGGGTTGCTCCACGGCGGCTGCCCTTGAAGAGAATTGCTGGCGCAGGGCGGTCATTCCACTGTTAAGAAAGAGCCACAAGGCAAAACTTGCGATGCACGCTCCGAGGAATATCTTCGTATTGCGCGTCATTTCACCGTCTTGAGATGAAGCTCTTTGAGCTGTTCTGGGGAGATTTCACACGGAGCTCCCATCATGGGATCTTTCGCATCCCCTGTTTTGGGGAATGCCATGACTTCCCGTATGGAGGGTTCTGAGAGCATAATGGCAAGGAAACGGTCAATACCGGGCGCGATCCCGCCATGGGGCGGGACTCCGTAGCTGAAAGCTTCCAGGAGATGCGAAAACTGCTTTTGCATCCCTTTCTTGGAGTGCCCCATGATTTCAAACACGGCTTCCAGAACGTCTATATTCGAAGTTCTCAGGCTTCCCCCTCCGATTTCAGAGCCGTTCAGCACGAAGTCGTATTGATGCGCGAGCACGGAACCCGGATCCTTTTTCATGGCCGCGATGTCTTCAGTCTGGGGGCGCGTGAACGGATGGTGCGTCGCATCCCACCGACCTTCGCGCTCTTTCCACTCAAACATGGGAAAATCAACAATGAAAACGAAGGCGAGCTCATTGGGATCCTTGGGGTCTTTTCTGATATCCGGCTTGTCGGTATTCCATTCTGCTATGGCCGTCTTGTAGGAAATGCGCGGGAAGGGATTCTGCTGGATCTTTTTTTCAGGGAACAGCGTTTGTATCATTTCTGTGTAGAGCTGTTCCGTGAGATTCAGGATATCTTCCTGGGAAGTAAACGACATCTCAATATCCAGCTGGGTGAATTCGGGCTGCCTGTCTGCCCTGGGATCTTCATCGCGGAAGCACCGGGCGATCTGGAAGTATCGTTCAAACCCGGCAACCTGCAAGAGCTGCTTGTACTGCTGGGGACTTTGCGGGAGAGCGTAGAAGGTTCCCTGATACAGGCGGGAAGGCACAACATAGTCGCGCGCTCCCTCCGGAGTTGACTTGGTGAGGATGGGCGTCTCAATTTCAATGAAATCTTTCTTATTCAGGAATTCCCGCATGAACCGAACGACGCGGTGGCGCATTGTGAGGTTGCGTTTCATGCGCTCTCTCCTCAGATCAAGATACCTGTGGCGCAGGCGCTTCTCTTCTTCGATTTCATATCCTGGGGTGTCGAGCGGAAACGGAGGCGTCAATGCTTCTGCCAAAACAGTCATTTTTTCCACGGCAATTTCAACGGATCCTGTTGGATGATCGGTTGTCATGCCCTCTGGCCTTTTTTGACACGTTCCTTCAATTTCCAGCACCCATTCTGGTCGCACTCGTTCTGCCGCCTTGTAAGCTTCTTCATGTTTTGGCGTACATACCACCTGCACGATCCCTGTTCTGTCTCTCACGTCCAAAAACACAAGCTTGCCGTGGTCGCGTCGAGCCGCAACCCATCCCGCTATCTTGATGCGCTGCCCTTCATGAGACGGTGCCTGATTTGAGAGTATTCTTTCCATGCGGATATCGTATCGCATTATCCAAAATATTCAAGAGGATTTTTTCCGGAGCACTTCTTCATAGAAGTTGAGCGTCCGGTCTGCGATCGTCTGCCAGGAATATTGCTTCGCCTCCTTGATTCCCCATTCGCTCAGTTCTTTTCTCAAGAGATGGTTTGTAAGCATGGTCTCTATGGTGTCCGCAAGCATCGGAACATTTCCCACGGGAACCAGACCCCTCTCCCCTTTCGTGCCCTGCAGGAAGTGCCTATATCCGCGATTTGCAAAGGCAACCACGGGTACCCCCGAAGCCATGGCTTCCAGCAATACGATGCCGAAACTTTCTCCGTAGAGAGCGGGGCTGCAGAAAATATCAGCCTGCCGGTAGATCCTTGCGAGTTCTTCATCCGTCTTTTTTCCAAGGAACTGTACGTTTTTCACGGCATATCTTCTTATAAATCGTTCGCATGTTTCTCTCTCTTTCCCTTCTCCAAGCACAAGAAGACGGATTTTAGGATGTTTCTTTTGCAGCACAAGAAACGCACGGAGCAGAAAGAGCAGCCCCTTCCGTTCTTCAAGTCGCCCAACGAATAGTATGGTGTCGGGTTCCTGTTTGAAAGGGCCGGGCCCGAACAGATCCGTATTCACACCGTTTGGGATGATGCGTTTGGGTCCCCGGTACCCCTTGGCTATTTCCATGGCTATTTGTGAAACGGCAATGACCCCCTGGATTTTCCAGTTGAGAATTTTTGTTACCATTGCCGGAAACCAGGGAAGATTCTTTAGGAGATCGCTTCCGTCCGGGTTGAAATGCAGGGTGAGAATATGCGTTGCGTTTGAAAACGAGAGAATTTCCAGAATGGAGGGAAACGGCAAGTTATGGAAATGAAGAATATCAAAACGCTCGCGCCTCAAGATTTTTCCGAGTGAAAGCAGGTTGAAATACAACGACAGGTCCGCCTGGCTTGCGTTGAAGGAAATGGGGAAAGCCGTGCCGACGAGAAGGACGTTCTTGCTGTATTTTGCGCCCGACTCAGAATGCGATCGTTTGGGTACGATGATCTTGGAGGAGATGTTTCTTTTCTCAAACTCGTGGTGGAGGTTGAGAATATGGCTTTTGATTCCTCCCGGGTTCTGAAACGAAGAGGAGGAGATAAATCCTACTTTCATCTCATCCAGGAGGAAGAGGCCCGCCTGCCGGCGAGGCAGGATGCTCTTTATCCTGCATCGGATGAGGAGCTTCTATTTCAGGAAGGTCTGAAAGTAACGTAACGGTTGGCTTCGGAGCAGGAACAGGAGGTTTTGGAGGTTCGGCCACGGGTTTGGGAGCCGGCGGCCCGCCTGCCATCGCCTGCGGCTCAGGTCGCTGGCGGGCAGGAGGTGGAGGAGGTGGAGGAGGTGGTGGCGGCGGAGGCGGGGGCACTGGTTTTGGCCCGCCTGCAACGCTTTGCGTAGCAATGCGGGCAGGCGCAGGATATGGCGCTGGCTTTGGAGCTTGCGCTACCGGAGGAGCAGGCTCGCTCACTTTCGTGGGCGGCATGGGCAATATGCCCGGAGGGGGCCGCAGCGTACTCTGTCTTCCGAGGAACCATCCAAACCCTATCGCTGCTCCGAACATGAAGAAGAGAAGAAGAAGGGTCATGAATTCATTTTCTCTTTTTCCATGTTGCGTGTCAAATGGATCGTAAGGTTCTCATAGATATCCCCTGCCCCCATGATGATAACAACTTCTCCGCCTTCAAGATTTTTCTTAAGATACTTCTCAACCGCACGAGGATGTCCCAAGAACAGGAATAATTCTCTGCGTTTCTTAGAAGAAATCTGTTTCATGGCCTTTACAAGCTTTTGCGAAGATACTTTCTTTTTGATGGTAAGGTTTTCCCGTCCCGCAACATCGTAGATGTCGGCCAGGATCACCCTGTCTGCCGGAACACCGGAAAGCGTTCCGACAAATCCTTTCCAGAGATAGAACGTTCGCTGGTACTGGTGGGGCTGAAACACAAGCCAGATTTTCTTCTTTGGCCATTTCGTTCGAGCCGCCTGCAGGGTTGCTTTAATTTCGGTCGGATGATGCCCATAGTCGCTTACGAGAGTATATGGTTTATAGTTTTTAGTTTTTAGATTAAAAATTTCAAAGCGGCGCCACGATCCTTTATATTGAGAAAGAGATTTAAAACTTATGTTGTCCGGTATTTTTAACATGCGGGCCACCGCGAGTGCGGCAAGCGCATTGGAAACGTTGTGTTCTCCCGGAATCTTCAATATCCTTCGAAGAACAGCTGCTTCTTTTTGCCGCATAGAAAAATATACTCTGTTTTTAACGGTCGTAGAATTTAAAATATGGAGGATTTTGCCGATGTTTTTGTCATCTTTGTTTGCCACTACGGCTCCCCTTTTTGGAACACGAGAAACAAAACTGCAAAAAGCCCTCAAGAGATTTTTCAGATTCTTGTAGTAATCCAGATGGTCTGCTTCAATGCTTGTGAGCACTGCGATGGTTGGCCGGTAGTTAAGAAAAGAAGCGAAGTGCTCGTCTGCTTCTATAACCAAATACTTGCTCTTTCCCACCCTGCAGTTAGATCCTGAGCTTGTCGAAGGGCCAAACTCTTTGAGCTTGGTGCCAACGATAACCGTTGGATCGAGCCCGGCTTTAGCAAGCAAAAGCCCGATCATTGCGGTCGTGGTGCTTTTCCCATGAGTACCCGCCACGGCTATGGTGAAATACTTCTTGGTCATCTCTCCCAGAGCTTGGGGATAACTGAGCGCGGGAATTTTCAATTTCCAATTTTCAATTTCCAAACTACTTTTTTGCACGGCAGGGCTATAAATAATTTTGCCGGTGTTGGCGGGTACGCAGCTTGCATTGGGTTTCCCGATCCGGATTCTCACCCCCATTTTCTTGAGCTGTTCGGTTATTTCAGAAGAAACCAAATCGCAGCCCGATACTTTGTATCCTTTTGCAAGGTAGTATTGAGCAAGCGCTGAAACTCCTACTCCTCCTATACCTATAAAATGAATCTGCACTTTCATCCTTAACGAGATTAAGTTTTCAATGGAATGGTTTCAATTACTGAATATTCGGCTCCTCCTCGTTTGAGCTTGCTTTCCATAAGTTCAATTGAATGTACGGGAAAAGAAATATCAATATCTTCGTTTACCAAAGGCCGTTCCTCGGGCTCCATTTTTGCGAACTGCCATTGATCAAGCCGCAGAAGGGTCAAATGCGCCATTTTGTCTTGTTGCTTCTGTTCAAAACGAAGAACAGAAGAAGCAGCCAGCTCCTTCTCTATATCATGGCTCAGGCTGAGGAATTCTCGCTGAACATCCCCTGCCTCGCTGGCAGGCGGGCCGATCGCCCAGATCATGCGCGGCGTTGTCTTGGGAGGTCCGTATACGATGCGGGAAAAATGCATGGCGAAGGGAGCGTGCTTCTTTGCCGTTTCTTTGAGGATGTTTTGTATTTTTTGTTCTTCTTGTTCTGACTTATTGCCGAGGAAGGCAAGCGTGACATGGAGATTCTCTTTTTTCGTCCATGTGCCGGGCAGTTCTTTGTATTTTTCTTGATACTCAGCCAATGTATTCCTTGTTTTTTCGGGCAGGTTGACAGCGATAAAAAGTCGTTTCATGGTTTGAAGTTTAGCATAAAAAGGGATAGAGTAGAAGCTGAAGAATATCATGAAGCAAGCAAAAAAAAGCAACAAAGCAATAGCCGAGATTTTGTCTGAGATGGCCAATCTTCTGGACATAAACAGCGTTCCCTACAAGCCAAAAGCGTACCTAAAAGCGGCCCGGTCTTTGAATGATTTGGAGAAAGACGTTGCCTTGATCTACAAGGAGAACGGGCGTTCCGGGTTGAGAAAGATTGCCGGTATCGGAGAAAGCATTGCCGGCAAGATTGAGGAATACTTGAAGAAGAAGAAAATTGCGCAGTATGAAGAACTGAAAGAAAAAACCGTCCTCAGGGATATCGTGACCCACTACTTTGAAACAAAGGGGGTTTCCCTGGAAGAGCTTAAAAGAAACGCGAGGAAGCAGAAAATCGTGTATGCGAGATTCACAAGAGCGGCAAAGCAGCTTCTTGAGCTTGCGGGATCCGCCGAAAAAGCAAAGCGCGCCCTTTCGATTGTGGCTGTCTGGGCAAAATCGAACAAACTGGACTATTCCATTGATACGGTATTCAAGCGCTGGCCGGAATTGGACCGACTAAAGCCCAAAAAGGTGATCAAGAAGCCGTTCTACCGGGGAACTCCCATGGTGTGGGTGGAATCCAAGAAAAAATGGTTCGTGGTGCGGGGCCCCGGAGACTGGCTGGAGTTCGCGGGAGACGGGAAGGACATTGAATGGAGACAGGAGCAATGAAAATAATATTCTTCGGCACCTCGGAGTTCGGAGCCATTGTGCTTCGGACAATCATGAAGGCGGGCATGGTTCCCGTTCTTGTTGTTACCGCCAAGGACAAACCCGCGGGGAGAAAACTCATACTCCATGCTTCGCCGGTGAAACGGGCAGCGCAAGAACTACATATTCCCCTGCTTCAGCCGGAAGCGCTGCAAGAAAAAGTTCTTTCAGAATTGCGGTCCATGGAACCAGACTTGTTTCTGGTCGCGGCCTACGGCAAGATACTGCCGCCAGAACTGCTGGATATTCCAAAACAGGGATCTTTGAACGTGCATCCTTCCTTGCTTCCTTTGTATCGGGGTTCAGCTCCGGTGCAGAACGCGCTGCTCTCAGGAGACGAAAAAACAGGAGTTACCGTCATCCTCATGGATGAGAGAATGGATCACGGAATGATTCTCGCGCAGCGAGAATTTTCAGTTTCAAAACCGACGCACCAGGAACTTCACAACGCATTAGCTGAATTGGGGGGCAGCCTGCTTGCGGAGATCATTCCTCAATGGGCCGCCGGAACCATCAAGCCCATTCTTCAGGATGACTCCAAGGCAACGTATACCAGGCGGTTTATCAAGGAAGACGGAAGGATTGACTGGTCAAAGCCCGCTGTGTATATAGAAAGACAGGTCAGAGCCCTGCAGCCGTGGCCGGGAGCATACACATACCTTAAATCCCAAATTCTAAAAATACTCAAAGCACAGATAGCAGAAAATATGCAGGGAGAAGCGGGAAAAACTTTTCAAACAAAAGACGGGAAGCTTGCGGTGTATGCGGGAAAGGATGCGCTCGTCATCGAAGAACTGCAGCTTGAAGGGAAGAAACCCATGTCTTCCAAAGAATTCCTTCTTGGCCATCAAGATATTCTTAGCGCTAAATTTTAATGATTGATTATACGGAATTGAAAAAAGGGGTCCAGATCGTGCTGGAAGGAGCCCCATACGAAATATTGGAATCGGCTCCCATGAAGAAGGCTCAGCGCAGAGTTGTTATTCAGACGCGCCTGAGAAATCTCGTTTCGGGCAATATGCTGGAGCGCACGTTCCATCAGGGAGATACGTTCGATGAAGCGGAACTCGTAAAAACAGAGTCCATATTTCTTTATTGTAACCTAAGAAAGTATGTGTTTTGCGAGAAGAACAACCGGGGGAACCGATTTGAGCTTCAGGAATCAAATCTTGGGAATTCGGCTCGTTTCTTGAAACAAAATCAGGAGGTGATCGCCGTGCGCTTTAACGGAAAAATCATCAACGTGATTCTGCCGATTAAGATAACGCTCAAGGTTAAGGAAGCCCCTCCCGGAGTAAAGGGAGATCGGGCCCAGGGAGGAACGAAAACCGTCACCTTAGAAACAGGGACCATCATGCAGGCCCCCCTGTTTGTTGAGACCGGAGACGAGATAGAGATCAATACGGACAAGGGAGAATACGTAAGAAGGGTATGAATATTCTGGCTGATCTGTTAACGCAAAAAGGCGTCTTGAAAACTCGGGCGATCATTGGGGCGTTTTCACGCGTTGATCGGAAAGACTTCGTCCCCCAGGATTTTCAAGAATACGCATACGGCGACTATCCCCTGCCGATTGCCGGAGAACAGACCATTTCCCAGCCGACCACCGTGGCATTTATGCTGGAATTGCTCCAGCCCCAGCAAGGAGAGAAAATCCTGGATGTCGGGTCGGGTTCCGGCTGGACAACCGCGCTCCTTGCGTTTCTTGTGGGGGAAAAGGGCCGAGTATTCGGGGTGGAGCGCATCCCGGAGCTCGTGGCATTCGGCGCGAAAAACCTCGGGCAATACGATTTTCCTCAGGCGACAATCGCACAGGCCGGAACAGAACTTGGCTTAGCCAAAGAAGTTCCCTTTGACAAGATTCTTGTTTCTGCCGCAGCTCAAAGTTTTCCGGAAACACTTCTCTCTCAGCTGAAAGAGGGAGGTCTTCTGGTCATTCCCGTGCAAAACGCCGTCTGGCGCGTCAAAAAATTATCTCAAGGTAAAACCGAGATCCAAAAGTTCGAGGGTTTTGCGTTCGTCCCGCTTGTTGCCTGATCTTGACAATTATTATGAAAAGAGTAGGAAGAAAATAGCAAAAACGCTACAAAAGGGGGACATAATGCTCGAGGAGTTCTTTGCGATAACGCGAACCTCTGTGTATCACATCAGGGCAATGGGAGACAACGGGTATCCGCTTGCCGTGAAAGTGGCGCTGCGGGGAAACAGCAAATTCGCCGTCGACCACAGACTGGAACACTCTGGGATGATTTCAGTCGGCAGTCATCTCATCAGTTACATACCAGAAAGGTATGGCATGACTTCACCTTTGGTGGGGGTTGAGCGCGACATCAGCCGCGTGAGCACCCAGTGGTGGGGAGATCAGACCTCAGCTGTCGTTGCGCTCTTCGACAACGAGGCTGCTGCCATGCAGTGCTTCAACGAACCGGATCTGAAGCCGTGCGATCCCCGGTGGATCGAGCAGACCCGTCGTGTCCTGAATGCGATCGGAGATGATCACCCGACGTTCTTCGTCCCGCACGACGACCTGGCCCTGATTTCCTCATAAAACGCCACAGGTGCGTGATGTGGCTATCGCCCAGCAGATCTTTGCTGGGCATTTTTTAATCAAATTTTGCTGCGAGACCTGATCAAATCAGGACTAGAGAAGATCCCAGGCGAATCCCCTGCCAAAGTGACCCCAAGAAGCGGTCTTGGTATAGATGGGCTGTCTCAGGCCAAGGCGTTCGATGATTCCCTTGGGAGTGAGGTCGTATTCTTTGGGGATTTG
>Ga0209542_10011579_pt1 | contig 15630 bp, 14 predicted proteins | sample RifCSPhighO2_01_FD_184028 | JGI IMG/M metagenome (GOLD analysis project Ga0209542, IMG submission 184028) | Soil microbial communities from Rifle, Colorado - Rifle CSP2_plank highO2_0.1 (SPAdes) (version 2) | ecosystem: Environmental > Terrestrial > Deep subsurface > Rock core/Sediment ... | reverse complement strand
CCGGTATTCTGGACATATTGTGATTATTTGGCTTAAAGTTAGTGGGTATGAACTTGATCTAATAGCTAGGTTGGTTTAATTCATTTTAAACTTTTAATAACTGCGTCGCAAAGAATTTATTTGATAAATTTCTTTATCTTCTCACTCCACTGGCTTGCCCATTCTTCTGCCTCGATTTTTTTAATAATCAGTTTAAAGCCATCTTTTTTCATCATTTCCTGCACCGACGCAATGGTCGCACTGGATACTTTTATGTTTTCTCTAATATTATGATAACTTCTCCCCCTTTTTAGCCAGTAGGAAATCGCCAGTCTTTTGGTGTAGACCTCGTACTCGGAGGCTGTAAAAAAATCTGATAGGAACTTTTCAGCTTCATCTACATCTCTTAGATCGGCAATAGCCTGGGCAAATGTTTTTCGAACCTGTTTTTTCAGAGAAGGGTTTAGTTTCCGATCCGAAGTTCTCATAAGTTTGTTTAATTAAACTAATGGCAGTATAAACCTATTTTACTTGAATTTGCAAATTTTAAAGGTTAGGTATGTACCCAAAATATTATTTAAATTAAAAAAAATACTAAGTAAAGTATTTTGGGTATAGCAAGGGTAATATGATAAGTCAAGGCTTTTTAAATGGCAGCTCAAAAAAATTTCGATGATTAAAATTTTTTTTTGGAGAAGTAAATTTCCGTTGTTATTGTAAGCCCCAATATTAATAACAGATTTAAGATATTTCCCACTCCTAGATAACGAAGTACTAAAAAGATTGTCAGACCTATGGCTATTAACAAACCTCGTCTTGTGTTTGCTAAAAGAGTGGAAAAGGTAAATAACGAAGCAAGAAAAGATATGATGAAAAATAGCTGCACAGCTCCCAGATCTGAGGGGTTTACGAAGTAAATAATAAAGACAACTCCCAGCCAAAGGAGGATGGTAAGTAGCATTGCAGGGAAAAAATTTTTTCTGAGTTTTATTTCTTTCTTACGAGCACTAGCTTTGCCGGAGACGCGTTTCCGGACCTTGTTTTTAGATTTCATAGTAATTCATTTTAATCCAGGCTAATGTTAAAATGGTAGAGAAATGTTGGATTTGGCAACAATTATCGTGGTTGTAATTAGTGGATTGGTAATTTTGGGTTTATTTATCAATAAAAAACTAAGCCTCTTTTTAGAAAAGCAAAAACCCTCTAATGACCTTATTGAATGGTTGAAAAGTACTAACCAACGTCTTGAAGGTCAGAATAAAGTTTTCACCCAGACTCTTCAGCAACATGGCGAAGCCTTAAATAAGCGTCTTGACAACGCAGCCAGAGTCATTTCTCAGGTTCAAAGAAATATTGGGGAGATGAGCGAGATTGGGCGGGGAATGAAAGAACTTCAGGAGTTTTTACAAAGCCCAAAACTGCGAGGAAATATTGGCGAGCAGGTTTTAAAAGATTTAATTTCACAGATGTTTCCAAAAGGATCTTTTTATTTACAGCACACGTTTAAATCCGGAGAGAAGGTTGACGCTGCGATAAAAACTTCTGCAGGAATTTTGCCAATTGATTCCAAGTTTCCGATGGAGAACTTTCAGAAAATGATCAAAGCGAAAGACAGCAAAGATAAAACTTCCTATAAAAAATTATTTATCAGAGATATTAAAAAACACCTTGACGATATTAGTAGAAAGTATATTTTACCAGAAGAAGGGACAATGGATTTTGCACTCATGTATATTCCAAGTGAGTCAGTTTATTATGAAGTTGTAAATGAGTCGGATTTGATGCGTTTAGCCCAAAGATATAGAGTCTACCCAGTTTCTCCTACTACTTTATATGCTCATTTGCAGACAATACTATTGTCATTTGAAGGACAAAAAATTGAAAAGCGGGCACGGGAGGTTTTTACCGTGCTTCGAGCAATTCAAAAAGATTATAGTAAGGTTGAAGATAACTTAGGTACTCTCCAGCGCCATTTAAACAACGCCTATAACATGATGGCTAATGTTTTAACTTCATTTACCCACCTAGGCCAAAAAATTACTTCAACTAGAGAGTTGGGAGAAAATCTGCCTGCCGGCAGGCAGAGCGTTAGAAAGAGTGCAAAAGATGATAAGATGCTGTTAGAATAAGGTGTTTTGTTTTATGGAATACAGAATCCTAGGAAAGTCTGGTTTGAAGGTTTCTGAGGTTGGGATGGGGACTTGGCAATTAGCCAATGATCCTAATTGCTGGGTTGGAGCGGATTTAAAAGAGAGCTATAAAAGCCTATTTGAGTTTGTTGAGTTGGGGGGTAACTTCATAGACACTGCTTGGATTTATGGTTGGGATGATAAGAAACCAAAAGTGCATCCTTCTGAAGAGATGATCGGCAAGTTTTTAAAAGAGCGTGGAGGGAGAGATAAATTAGTTGTTGCAACGAAAGTTCCTCCTAAAAATATGAAATGGCCCGCATGGAAGGAAATTTTCATTTCAGAAGTATTCCCAAACGATTGGATTAAAAAATGTGTTGACGATTCTTTAAAAAGTCTGGGCACCGATTATATAGATCTTATGCAATTCCATGTCTGGCAAGACGATTTCGTAAAAAGTGACGGGTGGAAAGAAATAATTACTAAAATTATGAAATCTGGAAAAGTTAGATTTTGGGGAATTTCTGCAAATGACTATCAGCCAAGTAATTGTTTAAAAGCTTGTGATACAGGACTCATTTCAACTATTCAGTTTATTTTCAATGTCTTCCATCAAAAACCTACGGAGAAACTCCTTCCTTATGCCAAGAAGAATAATATTGGATTAATCGCGAGAGTCCCTTTAGACGAAGGGGGGTTGGCAGGAAGAATTGGAAAGGGTACAAAATTTGAGGAGGGAGACTTTCGATCAAAATACTTTACACCCAACCGTCTTAGGAAGCTTGATGAGAGAATAAGTAGACTAAAGAGATTGTTAAATGCTGAAACAAAAACTTTAGTAGAACTTGCTCTTCGTTGGATTTTGTCTCACGACGAAGTTTCGACAGTAATCCCTGGAATGAGAAAAGTTAAATATATAGAAGAGAATCTAAGAGTTTCGGATGGAAGAAAGCTTTCAGAGGAATTGATGCAGCAACTTAAAATGCATGTTTGGGAAAGGAATTTCTATTCTAACAATGATCCTTCAATGAAGTCTACAAATTATCTTGAACCTTAATTTCTTTAATATTTTTTACACTTATCCACGCGCTCATAGCGCCGAAGTCAGATTTATCAATATTAAAGGGTTTGACCTTTTGTGGATTTTTAAGAAATACTAAAATACAGTATTTTTTATCTTTAAACATTCGGTAAAATTTGGACAGGTCGGATATTCCCAAACCATCTTTCTGTCCATATTTTTCCAGGGTTTTTTTGACTTTTGCGGGCGTTAGATTCTCAAACTGTTTTACTCCTTTTACACTTATCCTTACGCTTACTTTTTCTCCGGAGTTTTTAAAATAAAGATTGTCTCCTTTTTTTATTTTTCCCCAAGGTAAGTGTTTCTTTAAATACCACCTCGATTCGATAGTTTTAGTACCGTCTATAATCTTCGGAATAAGTCCCCAAGATTTTTTCATAATAGCTAGGTGATCCACACAAATATTTTAGCTGTTCGTGCTAGAATTGAACACAATGAATAATGAGAAAAAGAAACTGAATAAAGAGCAGTTGGAAGCTGTAAAACATAAAAAAGGACCGCTTTTGATTATTGCTGGAGCGGGGACAGGGAAGACTACTGTTATTACTGAACGGATAAAGTTTTTGATTGAAAAGGATTTGACAAAGCCTTCTGAGATTTTGGCACTTACCTTTACTGAAAAAGCTGCCCGGGAAATGGAGGAGCGAGTGGATATTGCCATGCCCTACGGTTATACCCAGATGTGGATTAGTACGTTTCATTCTTTTTGTGATCGAATCTTGCGAGCCGAAGCGCTTCATATTGGACTTGATCCTCGTTACAAATTAATGACTGAGGCAGAAACTGTTCAATTTATTAGAAAGCATCTTTTTGACCTGCCTGCGCAGCCAGGATTTGATTTAGATTATTTTAGACCATTAGGGAATCCGACTAAATTTATTGGCGGGATGCTACAACACTTCTCGCGTTTACAAGACGAGGATGTGATGCCCAATCAATACCTTGATTGGGTAAATTCGAAATTCGAAATTCGAAATTCGAAATTAAGCGAAGAGAGGGTTGAGCTTTCAAAGTGGAGAGAATTAGCCACGGCGTACAAAAAATACGACGAATTAAAAGTGAAAGAGGGGATGATGGATTTTGGCGATTTGATTGTTAAGACATTACAGCTTTTTAGACAAAGACCGAATGTTTTAGGACAGTATCAGAAGCAGTTTAAACACATTTTAGTCGACGAATTTCAGGATACGAACGTCGCACAATATGAGATGCTTAAACTCTTGGCACCGCCGAAGAACAATGTAAATTTAACTGTCGTTGGCGACGATAGTCAGTCAATTTATAAGTTTAGGGGCGCTGCGGTGTCCAACATCTTGTATTTTAAAAAGGATTATAAAAAGGCAAAAACAATTCTTTTAACCAAAAATTACAGATCTACGCAAACGATACTTGATAATGCCTATAAGTTGATACAGCACAATAATCCTGACACTTTGGAATCAAAGCTTGGAATTGATAAAAACTTGGTTAGCGTCAAAGATCCAAAAAGTGGAGAACCGGTTAAATTTATTCACAAAGACAGGGTTGAGAATGAAGCGGAGGAGGTTGCTAAAGAAATTGGGAGGTTAGTTCATTCAACCTCGGAGGGGTCTAAAGCCGTCTCCGAGGTGTTGCAAAGCGACTCCTCGGATGGTGGATATAATTGGAAAGATATTGCCATTCTAGTAAGAGCTAATAGCCACGCAGAAGCTTTTGTTCGTGCTCTTTCGCGCAATGGGATTCCCTATCAATTTTTGGGTCCGGGTAGGCTTTTCAAACAGCCAGAGATAGTTGACTTGATTTCATACCTGAAAATACTTTACAACTTTGAGGATTCTGTTTCTTTTTATCGGGTTTTGTCGATGGATCATTTTGATATTCCTGCACGTGAGCTGGCTCGAATCGGTAACTATTCAAGGCGCTATAATTTGAGCCTTTTTGATGCTTGCGAAAAAGTTGACGATATTTTTGTAAATATTGAAACAAAAGAAAAAATTAAAAAATTAATGAAGCTGGTTGATAAGCACTTAAAACTTGTGCGCAAAGAAACTGCAGGGCAGATCTTATATTATTTTTTGGAAAGTACAGGCTTGATTCAAGATTTTATTAACCCGGATTCAGCTGAAGCTGAAAAAAGAATCGCCAACATTTCTAAATTTTTCGATAAATTGAAAACCTACGAAGTTGATCATGAAGATGCAACAATCCTGGCAGTTGTCGACTGGATAGAATTATCTTGCGAGCTTGGGGAGTCGCCTTTGGCCGCCGACACCGATTGGACTCAGGTTAATGCTGTTAATATTTTAACAGTTCACTCAGCAAAAGGTTTGGAATTCCCTATTGTCTTTTTGGTAAATTTGGTGGGGCAGCGATTTCCTACAATTGAGCGAAAGGAACAAATTCCAATTCCAGAAGAATTAATAAAAGAAGTTTTGCCTCAAGGAGATTATCATTTGCAAGAAGAACGAAGGCTTTTTTATGTGGGAATGACTCGTGCGATGGACCTATTGTACTTTACTGCAGCGGATTACTACGGAGAAGGTAAGCGCGAAAAGAAGCTCTCACCATTTGTTTTCGAAACAATTGGAGATGATGCGTTATTTGCCGAGCAATCACAAAAAAGAGCTGAACAATTATCATTTTTGGACTACAAACCAGCAGAAATTGACCTACAGCCTACAACCCACAACTTACAACCTATTCATATTGATTATCTTTCTTATTCCCAAATTGAAACTTTCCGAATTTGCCCACTTCATTATAAATTAAGATACATCCTAAAAATTCCCACTCCCCCATCGGCGGCACAGAGTTTTGGTACTTCGATACATGCGGCTATCAGGGAGTTTTATGATTTAGTTAAATCCGGCAAAAAATCTGGTGAGAAACTGATTATTGAATGTTTGGCAGATTCTTGGGTTAAAGAGGGATTTTCAAGCAAAAAACATGAACAACAATTTTTTGAGAAAGGGAAAATTTATTTGGCAGGATTTTTTAAAGAGGGTTTTAACCCTGATAACTTTCCGGTTTTAATGGAAGAGTCGTTTACTATTCCCCTTAGTTCTGGCTCTAAGCAAAAGGTACTAGGCACCAGGCTACTGAGGATAGGTGGGAGAATTGATAGAGTCGATACATTTGCAGATGGAAGTATTGAAATTATCGACTATAAAACCGGTGCGACAATTCCAAGCCAAGGAGAAGTTGATAAGAATTTACAGCTTTCTTTTTATGCTTTGGCAGCAACCAGAATTCAAAATGCTCCGTTTGTAAAAGATCCAAAGCAAGTGAAATTATCTTTGTACTTCCTTGACCAGCAAGAAAAACTTTCCAGCACAAAAACTGAAAAGCAGCTCGAAAATGCGGTAAGTGAGATATTCACTGTCCGTGAAGAAATCGAAAACTCGGACTTCAAATGCTCCGGCCACATGTTTTGCCAAAATTGCGAATACTCACTTTTTTGTAGGGCTGATGAGTGACTGTCGAAATTGGGAATACATCCGTCGTATATTGATCAGTAGACTTTTTTTGTTAATAGTGTAAAGTGTAGAAGGTGTGTTTTTCTTTAGAAGTATAAAAAATTAATTATGCCAGAAAGAGAAACTCAAGAGGAGGGAACTGAGGTAGTAGATCGGGTAGCTAGAATTTGTATGAAAGGTGTGCTAGCTGGAATGGTTTTAGGAGGTGGAGCGGTTGTTGCTAAAGAATTTGGTGTATCAAGAGAGGCTACTCTAACAGTTGCTAGAGTGGGATTGGCAACAATGTCTACGTCCCTTGTGGTAGGGACTGGAGCAGGTTTGGCATCCGAAGTAGAAGAAAGATTTAAAAGGAGAAGGGGAAGGAGAAGGGAATCTAAAGATTCAGAGGATGTTGAATGAAAGTTTAACAAATGCTCCGGGATATTCGATTTCGACTCCTCCAAAGCTTTTTTTAAAATGGGTAAAACCTAGCCAACTTTTATTAGGAAAGCGCTTATCGTAAATCCCCTCGAAATCAAGGATTTTAGCCCCTCTATTCTTTGCCCACAGGATTCCTGACCAGAGAATCTTATACTGGGCAAGTTCCTTTCTTGCTTTTTTATTTGTAAAAGCCTGCCAGTAGTAAGCTTTATCATCGACCTTTAAAAAGATGGCACCGGCTGAGCCATCAGGAGTTACCAAGAATAAGTTTTTTTCTTTAAAAACTTCAATTATGGTTTGCAGCTCGTCTTTTGAAGGAACATGACGTCTAAACCCAACAGCCTCTTTCCATGATTCTCGGAATTTGTCAACTTTTTCTATTTCGTAAATTTTTAGGTCTTTTGTTTTATTAAGCGAAGACTTTGCATCCTTTTTTAATTGATTGAATAGCTCATTTTTATCTTTAGTCAAATCAACTTGGAGTGTTTTTGTTGGTAAATAACTTGATTTACTTGCCTTAAATCCATGTTTTTCAAGTAGAGAAGATTGTTCAGCTAAGTTTGGCTCGATAGCGATTTGAAAACTGTGATAGTTTTTTGCTAATTGTTCGATGAATTGAATGTCTATTTTTTCGGGTCTTTGGATTTTGATGAATGAGCCAATTAAAGGAAATTTTCTAACAAAATAATTGATGCAATCTTTTCTTTTAACCAGCCAACCAATTTTTCTTAAGTAATTTGCATATTCAGAAGTCTGGCGGAGATCAATCATTTATTAAAACCTAGGTTTAACAAATTTACTTTTAAGTCTTAAGAATTTCCAGCGTACAGTTTCTGCCATGCGGTAGGGGTGATAAAGTGGCGATGTAACTATGTCCCAAGTTCCTAAAAATTCAATAACCTCTGGATTATATCCTTCTTTAAAGTGCGTAAATCCTTTTCCAGGCTCACGTCCCCACAAGTCAAAAGTCTTAAGTTTTAAGTTACGCCCATAGCGTATTGCTTCCCACATCATTAAATTATTTGCCATTACGTTTTTGTAGTATTTTTCGCTTGAGGCGCCATAAGGGTAATAGAGAAAGTCCTTCCAGGTAAAGAGTATCCAGGTTGTAATAATAGTATAATTATATTTGGCAGTTAGAAGGTGTGCGATTGGTTCGTGGTTCATGGTTCGTGGTTCATGGTGCAGGTATTTCCACATTAAGCGGTGGTATTTTTCTGTATGTGCATAAAAACCTTGTCGCTTAACAGTCTCTCTTGTCAGTTCAATATATTTTTCAAAAGCTTTATTAGAGTTATCTTCCGAAACTGTTACTCCTCTTTTTTGTGCAAGACGAATGTTGTAACGGGTTTTGGCAAAGAAACTTTTCATTAGCTCACCCTCAGATTTTGTCAGATCTATCCAAAAGGAAGTTGGAGTAAAAAGTGTTTTGCCCTCAACACATCCGTTTTGTTTTAATAGTCTTATTAATTTTGTTTTCTCCTTGCTAGTAGCTACATACTTCATGCTACTGTCGCCAAATGCGATATTTGGTTCCAATTTTATAAAAATAAGATTTTTCTCTTTGGCTATTTTTTTTAAATCGTCTAACATCTTTTGGGTTGGAGCAGGCCCTTTTATAAACATTCCGGCCTTGTATTTTGTCGGGGGAATTTTATGAAGTGTTAGAAGTCCAAATTTAGTTTCCAAAACCTCATTCCCCCACTTTTTTCTAAACTCTCCCCACTCTTTAGATTGCAGAGGGTGATTAGCTATTTGGTTATCGAGATTGTTTTGCTTTATTCTTTTTACAGTCATTAAAGCTATTATAACCTAGGAGGTTTCTAAAGTCAGAAATTGATGGACAAGTCTGTGTCTTCTGAATTGAAGTCAAGATAATTTTTTTCAACTCCTTCTAGTAAGTTTTCTGGTATATCAATTATAAAGCGCGAGGGGGGATTTGAAGTACGTTGTCCGAAGTAAAGACGGCGGCTTGCATAAGTCAAATAAAGAATATCTTTTGTCCGAGTTATTCCGACATAAGCAAGGCGCCTCTCTTCTTCCAGTTCGTCGATATCAAATAAAGATCTTGAATGGGGAAAAAGTCCTTCTTCCATTCCGACTATGAAAATTACTGGAAATTCCAAACCTTTGGCAGCATGGAGAGTCATAAGGGTAACTTTATTATTTATAGCTGGGCTGTCGGTCTGAACCCGGGTTGAAGACCTGAAACTGGTAGCTTGGACTTTCCCTCTTTCGTCCTGTTCTGCCTCAATTAGTGCAACATTTTCTAAAAATTCATGGATGTTTGGAAATTCTTGAGCGACTGAACGGAGTTCTTTGATGTTTTCAAGACGGGCTAGATTTTCTTCTGTCTCTCTTTGGTACCTTGAGAGGTAGCCCGTTTTTTGTAGGGCTGAGCTCATCAGCTCGAGAGTTGTAAGTCTTTCAAACGTTTCATCCACCTCGGAGGAGTCATGACCTTCGCTTCGGGACGCACCGGCTGGTGCATTCTTTCGCTTAAGCCTGCCACCATTCGAAGTGTTTCTAATTTTTTTTGAAAATTCCTGGAATTTTACAAACTGCCTCCGCCCAAGTTTTTCAACTCTTTTCCTCGATACCGTATCTTTTGGGTTTGCCAATAGACGAAGATATGAAAGTACATCTTTAATTTCAGCCCGGGAGTAAAAGCGTACTCCTCCAACTAAAGTATAGGGAATTCCAGAATGTAAAAGTGCTTCTTCTAGAACTCTTGATTGAGCATTAGTTCGGTACAATACCGCGAAGTCATTGTAGTTAAGGCTTTCCGCTTCGGAGGAGTCATGACCTTCGCTTCGGGACGCACCGGCTGGTGCATTCTTTCGCTTAAGCCTGCCACCATTCGAGGTGATTAGCGATTCAATTTGGCTAACCACAAAACTTGCCTCATCCAGCTCGCTTTTGGCCCTGTAAATTTTAATTTTTTCTCCCCCGCCTTTATTTGTCCAGAGTTTTAAAGTTGGGTGCTTTGTGTTTCTTTTTATCACTGAGTTTGCTGCGTCGAGTATTGCTTTGGTCGATCGGTAATTCTGCTCAAGATTGACTACTTTTATATTTGGATAGTCATGTATAAGATTATCGATGTTTCGGTAGTCCGCTCCACGCCATGAGTAAATGCTTTGGGCCGCATCCCCGACAGCGGTTAAATTTTGACTATTTCCAACAATTTGTTTTGTCAGTTTGTACTGAACTTTGTTTGTATCCTGCCATTCGTCAACAAGGATATGAGTTAACATTTTTTGCCATTTTTGTAGTACGGGCTTTTTTTCATCAAAGAGTTTTACTGCTTCTAGAAGTAAATCATCAAAATCCAGCGCGTCTGCTTTTTTAAGAAGTTTTTCGTATTCAAGCCAAATTTTAAAAACTTTCTCTTGCCATTCTCCTTGGACAAACTCCGAATATTCAAGAGGTGAGAACATCTGAGACTTTGCTTGCGAAATCGTCGAAGCTACCATTCCTGCTTTGCCTACTTCATCATTCATTCCCAAACTAGCAAGCGCGTCTTTTACAATTTCTTTTTGGTCGTTTTTATCGTAGATTACAAAGTTTTGTGCAATGTCTGTATACCTGCCATCGATTCTTAAAACTCTAACACAAAAAGAGTGAAACGTTCCGGAAAAAGCTGGAGATAGTTTTATTAACCTTAATACACGCTCTTTCATTTCACCAGCAGCCTTATTGGTGAAAGTAAGAAGCAGGGTATTTTCTGACCTTACTTTTTTTTGAGCAATAAGCCAGGCAAGTCTATGGGTAAGAACCTTGGTTTTCCCACTTCCCGCTCCGGCAAGTACCAGAAGTGGACCTCCTTCATAAGTTACAGCTTTTCTTTGATCACTATTTAAACCTAAAAGCAGCTTGTCTAAACTTCTCACGTTTATTAAAATATCCTAATGCCCAAATACTTTAATTTTTTTCAATCAATATTTTGGGCACATACCCATACTTTTAAAACTTGCAATTTTAAGTAAGATGGGTATAAACTTGCCCACTCCCTAGTTTCTTCTTGGGCAACAATTGATTTTACCCGCAATTTGGGTATCATTCTAGCATGCAGAAATTAGATCATTACGAAAGCACTTTAGGTAATAAATCGCGAGAAACGTTTGTCAAAAAGATTAATAGATATTTGGTTAATATTATTGGACATAAAAAAAGAATTACTCTCTCAAGAGTTAAAAGAAAAATATTAAGACACGTTTGGCTGGTTAGATTTTTGATTTTGGGATCAGTAGTCTTAACAGCATATTTACTTTTAGTTTCGGCTGGGTTAGTTTTGAGAAATACGGGAGCGAGTCGTTATCTTGGTTTAGTCTATGACTTTATCACTTTACCGTCAGGAAAAATTAAAGTTATTGGTAATCGTACGAACATTTTAATTTTAGGCAAAGGAGGTGCGGGGCACGATGCGCCAGACTTAACTGACACAATTATTTTTGCCTCGTTTGATCAAGATAGCTCTTCAATAAGTCTAATTTCTCTTCCCCGTGACATCTGGCTTCCTGATCTTCGTGCAAAATTAAACAGCGTTTATTATTGGGGAAATCAAAGACAGGTTGGTGGAGGGCTGGTGCTGGCAAAGTCAGTTGTGGAGGAGATTGTCGGCCAGCCTGTTCAATATGCGGTTATCTTTGACTTTGAAGCTTTCAAAAAAGTTATCGATACATTGAGTGGAATTGAAGTGGAAGTTGAAAATAGCTTTGCTGACAAAAAATATCCAATTGCTGGGCGCGAAAATGATTTGTGTGGCGGTGACTCCGAGTACAAATGCCGCTATGAAACTCTTCGCTTTACTCAGGGAAAGCGATTTATGGATGGAGAAACTGCTCTAAAATTTGTTCGCTCTCGAAATGCCGAGGGAGATGAGGGGACAGACCTCGCACGCGAGAAAAGACAGCAAAAAGTGGTTGCTGCAATTAAGGATAAAGTTTTATCACGAGAAATTTTGCTTCGTCCTAAAAAATGGTTTGAATTGCGAGATGTTGCATTAAGATATGTTGAAACTGATCTTGACAATTCTGCTCTTGCAATTTTGGCCCGACGTTTCTACCAATCCCGCGACAATATAAATTCGCAGGTATTTCCCGAAGATCTTTTAGAAAACCCTCAAAAATCTCCGAAGTATGACAACTTATATGTTTTTATAGCGAAAGGGGGAAGTTGGAGCGAAGTGCAGAAATGGATAGAAAGCAACCTCAAGTAAAAAGCCGGTCTTAGCGTTTCTTTAATTATACTCTAGTTTTTCAAGTTTTCTAAAACTTCTTTTGGGGTTTTTACTAAAAGAGCAGGGATTTTTTGGAATTCGCGATCGTAGGTCACTAAAACTGTATTTGCAGGAATTTGAGTTGCAATAAGACAGTCTGGTAATTTGACTTTTGTTTTTTTGTGAATTTCTAAAGACTTTCTAAAATCAGTTTTTTCTATAATAGTTAAGTTACGTAGTTTAAGAATTTTTTCGACATCTTTGATGATTTGAGTATTTTTTATTTTGTAATAGGACCTTAGGGTGAATGCTGTTTCCAGTAAGACAATGGTTGAGGTATATGGAATAAGTCTTCCACTTTCAATTTTTCTGAGAAGCACCGCACTTTCCTCAGCTTGCTTATTATCACTTACGAGAACCCTGAGAAAGATATTGGTATCGAGGAATATTTTTTTCACAGATTGGAGTAGTTAATGTAATCTCGGATATTATCAAGGTCAATTTTTTTTGTCGGCCTTAGGTGCTTATATTTTCCGATTAGGCTAAGCACCTCGCTCTTTCTAGGTTTCAGGATTATTTTATCTCCCTCAGTGTGTATGTCGACCTTCCCCGGATTCCTCCAGCCAATTAACTCCCTGATGCTTTTGGGAACATGAATTTGCCATTGGCGTGTTGCTGTTATTGTCATTGTCATATTATTGATAATATATTGCTATTGTTAGTTTGTCAATTTGTAGACTTTTTATGTTTTTGAGAGTGAATTAAGTATATATAAACTCCTCCTACTCGGGTTTGCCCGCCCGAAGTTGCTACATCGTTGCAGGTGGGCAACCCTCGCAGGAGATTTTGTACCCAAAATAGCTATTTTAGTTGCAGATTAAAGTATTTTGGGTACAAATTATTTACTTGAGCGAGTAGGGGTATTTTTGTTAACATGGGTGGGAATGAAAAAAAAGATTCTGGCGATATTATTTTTCGTTGGATTAGTTTTCATTGCCTTGGTGATATATTTATCTGACTTGGTAATTTTGGTAAATTGGCCATTATGTACTCCCCCGAGAATTCAGGATACCTATTATCCTAAGGCTGGCATGGAAGCTGAGGAGGTAACTGACAAGTTAGTTGAGAGAGGCTGGGCAATTTACAATTACAGTGATTGGTCGGATTATTACAATAATTATATTAATTTTAGTCAAACTAAAAGTAGTCTTCCGGGAAAGCACCACGTTTATCTAAGAAAAAAAATTAAAGATGTGGAGGTCAACTTGAATTATAAAGTGACCACAACTGAGGAAGGGAAAGAATTGTTATTGGTACCATCAGAAATTGGATTCTATTCTGATGGAATTAGGCTAAGGGTATCTGCTGTTGAGATTAATAATGAGGTAGTGAGGGATGTTAACTTAGCGACTGGACTTAATATGGGGGAAAAGACCATTTCGACTATTCACATTTGGAGAGATTGTGATTGAGGCGGGGCGGAAAGTTACTTTGTTAACCTATATACTTTTGTGTTTCCTGAAGAAAATGCAACTGACCCAAGTTGGGAGAATTTAGATTCGTTAAGAGTTGGGTATTTTTGGCGTTCGAGTTCGCCAATTATTACGTATTCGACTTTGTATTTTTTAAGTAAAGATTTAGTCAGGTTAAAGTCGCTTGAAGTATAAATTATTTCTATATCTGTTACTCTTTTTTGAGGGAAAGAGGAATCTCCTCGCCAAAGCCATTCGTGGACAAACCAGCCGCTTATTGTCGGAAGTCCGGTATATGCCGAAATTAAGTTAAACTCGGTGTATGAATCTCCATTTGCTTCTAAGATGACCGGCTGACCCTTAATGTTTTTTCTGATCCAGATAATTGTGCTATAAATTTCGGGGTGCGTTTCTTTAACCCATATTTCTCCATTTAATCCCTTGTAGGTTTTTAGATCACCGTAGTAGGATTTTATCGCAAAGTAGGGGTAAATAAGGACTAGCGTGAATGAAATTGCAAATACGCCTGTGACTATAAACTTCCAAAGATTTTTTGATGCCTTTAAAGCTCTTACTGCAATATAGCCTGCCGATAAATAAAACATTACAAAAGCTTGATAAGTAAGTTTAAACATAGTGTTGGCTCGGTAATGCGAAGCGATGTAAATATCTTTTACATAAATAATTTCTGGAATGACGATGAGTGTCCAGGAAGAGATAAGAAGCGCGACGATGAAAAGATCATTTTTTTGGATAGATTTCAGTTTAAGTTTAAGAGTTGTAAGTGAAAATATTAGGGTTAAAATAATAGGAAAACCCCAGAGGATTGCCAGTTGCCGTAGCAGTGAGTGAGTGTGAACAAACTTTACTCCTTGGGCAATTGACTCAAAGTTGGCAATGAAAGGCAGTGCGGTAAGGATTGCAATGACGATAATTGGGATAATTTGGCTTGCCGTTGAAACGACTGTTTTTAAGTCGAATTTGTAGACTTGAAAATTAAAAAGAAAAACGACAAAACCGGTTGTCAGTAAATAATTTCCAAAATCCCAAGCGCTGGTCATAAACATAACTCCTAGCAAAAATCCAAGAGGGAGTAAATTTAACATCTTTAATTTAGTAAGTATCTCGGGTATCAAGGATATTAAAGCTAACACAGACTTTTTTCCTAGCCTTTTTCCTACCTGTGATACTTGTGCTACTTGTGATAGCTTCTTTGTGTTTTTAGTGGTGACATAATTTAAAAGTAAGGCAATATACAAAAGAACGAAGGGTAAATTAATAAGGTGTGCGTGGAGATCAGAAACAACGAATGAGTAATGGGGAAATTCGTGAATGGTTTTGTCTTCAACGTCAGGATTATAGCCAATAAACCTTGTTGCATCAGGATACCAATATTTATCACGGCCTTGTTTAAGAACGTAAATTGGCGTGTGGAAGTTACCACCAAGGGTTAGAAGTATTGCAGATATTAAGCCTGCCAAGATTACTTTTCGTTTTTCAAATTTTGGTTTGATTTGTCTTGCCAGAGTTGATGCGATAGAAAAAGCTGATGTAAGAGTAAGTCCAAAGATTGAGGCAATCATGAGGTTATAGGTAATATATGAAGGAATCTGGGTAATCTTGGTTATTATTGCGGTGAAGTAATGCCCGAACCAGTAATAATTAATGGTACTTCCAGAAAACCATATATCAGCTGGGGGAAGATATTTTGTCCGGAGTGCCGAGTTGATAAAGCCAAAGTCCATAAATTTTTCAAGTCCATTAATATCCGGTTGGTGGGCGCGGACAAATGACCAGAACAAAAGTCCAATGGTAAATAAAATTTCTTGCCAGATTAAAATTTTTAGATTTTTGGAGAGATGATCGAGCAAAGTCT